>Ga0066825_10000131_pt1 | contig 26359 bp, 21 predicted proteins | sample ETNtaG_6_FD_65608 | JGI IMG/M metagenome (GOLD analysis project Ga0066825, IMG submission 65608) | Marine microbial and viral communities from oxygen minimum zone, Eastern Pacific Ocean - ETNP201306SV45 | ecosystem: Environmental > Aquatic > Marine > Oceanic | place: Pacific Ocean: Eastern...
AATATAAAGATTGAGTTATTCCTTTAATCTTAAGCGTTCTTCACGGTTTGCAATTTCCCAAGCAGTGTGGAAAATAAGACGAGTTCGTTTTTCTAAAAGCTCATATTCAATTTTTTCAACTGTATCTGTTGGCGCGTGGTAATCTGCATGTGTGCCGTTAAAATAGAAAATAACGGGTACATTGTTTTTGGCAAAATTATAGTGGTCTGAACGGTAATAGTACCTGTTTTCTATATATCTACCACGTTCAAAAACTTTTGTGGTTGGGTCATTGTATCGGTAGTCCAAATCCAAATTAATATACTTGTTGTTCATGGCTGCGGAAACATCGTGTAAGTCTTGTGATAAGATGTCTGAACCAATTAGATACATGTAGTTGCTGTTGTTTTCATGTAATTCATCAATGCGCCCAATCATATCAATATTTAAGTTCGCAACAGTATCTTCAAGTGGATAAACGGGGTTGTCTGTGTAATATTTAGAACCCAAAAGCCCTTTTTCTTCAGCCGTTACGTGCATGAATAGTACTGAACGCTTAGGCCCTTTACCATCCTTAACAGCCTGTTGAAAGGCTTCGGCAATTTCCAATATGGCTACAGTACCAGAACCGTCGTCGTCTGCTCCATTGTTTATTTGTCCATCATCTTCAACACCAATATGGTCTAGGTGAGCGGTAATAACCAATATTTCATTGGGGATTTGGCTTCCTTCAATAAAAGCCAATACATTACTAGCTTCTAAGGTGCGGTTTTCGCGGTACGAATTAAGTGTCATGGGCATAAAATAAGCGCCATCTGGCATTCCGCCTTCAATGCCAATTGACTCATATTCGGTCTTGAGATAATTTATTGCAATAATTTCTCCTTCCGTCCCGGCTTCTCTTCCCATAAAATCGTCACCTGCGTAGATGTATAAATGTGCCTTTAAATCTTCAGCTGTAATTGTTGCTGCGTAAACTTCTGGGCCAAAGTCAATACTTTTTTGGCTTGACACGCAGCCCATATATAAAAATGCAAATAGTAGCGGTAATTGTTTCATGATTCAAGTATTAGATATGCAATATACAGTATTTTAAATCTTGTTGTCAATGAAATTCCAAAGCAGAATACGCTTTTGTAGCGCTTGCTGGGCAGCATTATTTGCCTGTTCCCAAAGTTGGGAATTGTCGCCACACAGCTCTTTAATCATTTGTTGAGCCATAGGACCGTGTTCTCCACTGTCTACTTCAATATGACGCTCAAAATAATAGACCAAAGTACTGTAATTAGCCCCTTTTTCTTCCGCCATTTCTTTAATGATTGCTATAAACAAATCAGGGATTAGGTCTTCACGTCCGTAAGTAAATACACTTGCTATAACGTGCACTGGTGCTTGGGTTGCAGTTGTAAGTGAAAAGTTTAGAAATGATTTTATTTCATCTGGAATTGATGATTTAGCAACAGCTGTTTCCCAGGGTGTTCCATTTTGAATTTCGGCAAGCAAGTTTTTCACAGGAGCCGTATCTGCACCTATTTCTTCCATGGCCTTTAAGTATAACTCAAAATGACTGGCTGGCTGATTGAACTGATCAACGTCGCTTTCTTCACCCCAAACAATCTCATTAATAAGCCTCCTGGTAGAAGGGCTTCCAACAGGAACCCATGGTAAGTCTGTACAGGTAAGTTTGCGCTGTAGCGCCTTTACCAAAGACATGAAATCCCAAACGGCAAAAACATGATACTCCATAAAAGTCTGTATCGCTTTGGTACTGTTTAGCTTGTAATAAAGCGGATGATGTAATAGTTGGTCTTTATAAGGAGCAAGTTTGTCCTCAAAAAGGGTAGTCGTTTTCATAAGCAATTTTTCTTATGCAAATTTATATAAATGGCTCAGAATTAGCGTCAAAGGATTTGTTATTTTTGATGCATGTCTCGTGTTTTTCTTACTGAATGTCCAAGAGATGCCCTGCAAGGCATCAAAACGTTTATCTCGACGGACGTAAAAGTTAAATACTTGCAGTCGCTTTTACGGGTTGGGTATGACATACTCGACTTTGGAAGCTTTGTCTCTCCCAAGGTTGTTCCACAAATGCGAGATACTCATGAAGTTATCAAGCAGTTGGATTTAAGCGAAACAAAAACTAAGCTATTGGCCATAGTTGCAAACGAAAGAGGTGCTACTGAGGCCTTATCTTATGATCAGATTAGTTATATAGGTTATCCTTTCTCAATTTCTGAAAACTTTCAAATGCGTAACACCAACACCACTATTGAGGAATCTTTATTGTTATTGAATCGATTGGTTGAACGTGCTGTTGGCGTAAATCAGGAGTTGGTTGTTTATTTGAGCATGGGTTTTGGTAACCCCTACGGCGACCCTTGGAGTCCAGAACTAGTTGCTAATTGGGTGAAAAGATTGGTTGATATTGGGGTTAACCGTATTTCACTTTCTGATACAGTAGGTCTTGCGCAAGCAGATACAATAAGGGAATTGTTTGAATATTTAAATATGGTACATCCTGAGGTGTTCTTTGGCGCGCACCTTCATGCAAAGCCCAACGAAGCCATATCAAAAATAAAGGCAGCCTACAAGGGCGGATGTCGTGCTTTTGATAGTGCCATACGTGGGCTAGGGGGCTGCCCAATGGCAAAAGACTCGCTTACAGGTAATGTTCCAACTGAAAAACTGCTCTCCTTTTTAACTGCCCAAAAAGCCGAATTTTCGGTAAATATGCTTCATTTTGAGGCTGCTTATAATACTTCTTTACAGGTTTGCTAGACCCTTATTTAAAATAAATCCAAATAAACTTTGTAGTTTGATTATTTGGCAATACATTTGCTGTAATTTAAAAACAATCTAAATAAAAATAATTGTTGTTGGACATGATTCTGGATCAGCTTTTTGAAAATACATAATCCTTGTTTTCACTATGGTTTTCAGTTGCACCTTTTTCAAAAAGCTGTGAAAGAACATATAATTTTTTAGACCTATAACTTTTTTTATTTCTAAAATCAAATAATAAACTATGAAAAATTATTTCTTAAACAAATTGAACTTTACCAAACTTTTATTGTTATTACTAACTGTTGCATTTGTTTCATGTGATGACGATGATACAGTTGTTACCATGCCAGAACCATGGACTGCCCCTGAAACATATACTTTTGAAAGAGATGGGGTGTCTACAATTAGCTTTGGCGGCCAGACTACCAGACTTTCTCAATCAAATGAATTATATGATGCTTTAAATTCTACTGATGCTACTGTTGAAAGTCTAACATTAATGTTTGCAGGTGGCTCTGATGGAAAGTCTGCTGGTTTTACTGATACTTCTTTAAATGATACATCCAAACTAATTAGAAGTAAAACATCTGCTTCTGCCATAGCTGGAAGTAGCGCTGTAAAAGAACTTTTTGACAACTGGATTGCGGAGTATGTAACTGATGTGATTCCAAATGTTAAAACGGCTACTGATGCGTCGGTTGGACAAGCAGGTATTTACGGGAAATATGCTTTTAATGCAAAAGGTCATGAAATTGATCAACTTTTCTTTAAAGGATTAATAGGTGCATTCACACTTGATCAAATAATAAACAATTATATAGATGCAGCATATCTAGAGTCTTATAAGGCGGATAATGATGCAGGTGTTATTAGTGGCTCAAGCGCACCATACACAACAATGGAACACAAATGGGATGAAGGATTTGGATACCTTTATGGTCACGTGAATGATGGTGTTGCAGAAGATTTAGCTGTAGCAGGAACTACCCCATCTGGTAGTGGAAATCTTTTAATGAAATACTTCAAAAAAGTTAACGATAGCGATTCTAAAGATCCTAAAATAGCTCTTGATGTTTACAATGCATTTATAATGGGAAGAGCTGCTATTGTAAATAAGGACTATACTGTTATGGAAGCGCAATCTACAATTTTAAAGCAAAAGCTTTCAACTGTAATTGGTCATTACGCACTTAATTATTTAAGTGGTGCAATAGCTGATATTGGAACTAATGTTGGAGATGCAAGACTTGATGCTTTTCATGGTTTATCTGAGGGTTATGGTTTTATACTAAGCCTACAGTTTACAAATGATGGATCAGACTCTCCTTACTTTACAAAAGCAGAAGTAGATACTTACCTAACTCAAATTGACAATTTTTACACTGTTGAGACAGCAACTTTACAAACTATACATGACGAAATCAAATCTAGATTTGGGATATAATTTTTAAAATTTATTGTAGCAAACAGAAACTTAAGGTTTCTGTTTGCTACTTTTGTATCGCTATGAAAAAATACTTTTTATTTATTATTATACTTTTTATTTCGTGTTCAGAAGATAAAGATCTTCCTGAATATGACCCTGTTGATGAGTCTTATAACAGAGTCAAAATGATGGAAAATTTGACAGACAACATAATTATACCATCTTTAGAAAACTTAGATTCAAAACTTAAAGACTTTAATACCAGTCTAAGTTCATTTAATTCCGATACTAGTTTATATAATTTGTCAGCATTAAGATCTGATTTTTTGGAAGCATATAAAGCTTGGCAATATGTTGAAATGTTTAACATAGGAAAGGCTGAAGAAATATATTACAACTTAAAATCAAATGTTTACCCGGTAAATGTTGCCAGAGTTACTGCAAATATGGATAATCCTAATTTAGACTTAGATGATTGCTCTGACACTAAGCCAAATAATTGCTCTGCTCAAGGTTTCCCAACATTAGACTATTTACTATATGGTATAGGTGATAATGATGACTCTATATTATTAGAGTATAAAAATGAAAATGTCAATTATAAAGAATATCTAAACACAGTTGCTCAAAAATTAATATCCAATACCACAATTGTTCTTGATGATTTGAAATTAAATAAAGATAATTTTGTCTCTTCCACAGATAATACTATGACCTCTAATCTAAATATGTTAGTCAATGACTTTGTCTATTATTATGAAAAAGGTCTAAGAACAAATAAATTTGGAATTCCAGCAGGCGTTTGGACTTTTAAGCGCCCTCAAAATGTTGAGTCTTTTTATGCCCAAAATATTTCTAAAGAATTAGCCCTAGAAGCACTTTCTGCTTGTAAAAAATTCTTCATGGGTACTAAATTTGGCTCTGAAAGTGACAACGGCGAGTCTTTTAAAAGTTATATAGATTATTTAGACACAGAGAACAATTTGTCAACTTTAATTTTAGATTCTTTTGATAATTCTACAACTGAAATTAATGCTTTAGGTGATAGTTTTTCAAATCAAGTCAATAATGATAATACTAAAATGCTTGAAACTTTTGATGCTCTCCAAGTAACAGTCCGCTACTTGAAAACTGACATGTTATCTTTAATGGGTGTAGACGTTGATTATGTAGATGCGGACGGAGATTAATTTTAATTAATTGTCAATGGTCCTAACTTCTATTAAAAACTATCTAAATATTCGGACTTCCTCAAGTCCTTTGGTTGTATTTAGAATTTCTTTTGGGCTACTTATTTTCTTTAGTATAATCAGATTTTGGTTCAAAGGCTGGATTGATTTTTTATATATAGAACCAACATATCATTTTTCCTACCAGTTCTTTGAGTGGATAAAGCCAATAGGGTTGTTCACTTACCTTATCTTTTTTACTTGTTTGTTATCAGCTTTTTGCGTAGCGTTGGGATATAAATATAGAATTTCTACTTCAATTCTTTTTTTGACCTACACTTACATTGAGCTTATGGATAAAACAACATATCTCAATCATTATTACTTGGTAAGCTTATTAGCATTTATGTTGATATTTTTACCTGGCGATTCTAAATTTTTAGTAGGTAGTCATGAAAAGAGTCGTTTTGAAAATGTGCCCAAATGGACAATCGACTCTCTAAAACTATTACTTTTTATAGTTTATTTCTATGCGGGATTAGCAAAGATAAATTCTGATTGGCTTTTAGAAGCCCAGCCTTTGAAGATTTGGTTAATGAGTAAGTACGAATTACCATTTTTTGGAGATAGTCTTTTACAAAAAAATTGGTTTCATTACTTTATGAGCTGGGGAGGCATGTTATACGACCTTTGTATTCCGTTTCTGCTACTTATAAAAAGGACACGCATATTTGCCTTTATTATGGTAATAATTTTTCATGTAATGACAAAAATTTTATTTCCTGCTATTGGTATGTTTCCATATATCATGATAATAAGTTGTTTAATATTTTTTGACAGTACATTTCACAATAAAATAATAGAATTTATTTCAAAACGTATTAAGTTTTTCAATAAAGGGATTTTGGTTTCAAAAAAAGAGGATTTTAACAATAGTGTTTTTTTTAAAAAAATTAGTTTTAGTGTCATATGCATATTCTTGTTTATTCAGTTGATTTTACCAATTAGATATAAATTTTATCCTGGTGAGTTGTTTTGGAATGAACGCGGTTATAGATTTTCATGGCGCGTGATGCTTGTCGAGAAAAAAGGGTTTACTACTTTCAAGGTAATTGATAAAGAGAATGACAAAATATTTTATGTGGACAATCAAGCATATCTAACAGAATTTCAAGAAAAACAGATGAGTTTCCAGCCAGACTTCATTTATGAATTTGCAAATTACTTGGGAGATAGGTACACCTCTGAGGGTTTTCGTGAAGTTGAGATCCATGTAGATTCATTCGTAACACTTAACGGACGCAGGAGCGAGAGACTAATCAAACCGAACACCAATATTTATAAAGTTGGAAAGTCTACTTTTTACAAAAAATGTATAATACCCTATAAATATGAAATTAGAAAAATTTAGTCTCATATTTTTATTGTTTTTGATTTTATGCAGTCAATTAAATGCACAACAATCATCAATTTCTTTTTATGTTAAGGATTCAATATTAAGTAATCCACTTCAAGGAGTCGAAGTTTATGATTCTAAGATTGGATTTTTAGCTAAATCAGACGAGAATGGCATCATAGAAATTAATTTATCAACGGATAATAGTCTAATAATACTTTTTTCGTTTGGATATAATATTTTAGAGCTTAAACCAAATGAAATAAAGAATAATGCTGTTTATTTTTTAAAGCCCAATGCGGAAAATCTCAATGAAGTTGAGGTAATAGCTAGAAACACTAAAATATTTTCACTAAAAAGATTAAAAGATTTTGAGGGTACATCAATTAATGCTGGAAAAAAAAACGAAGTCATACTTGTGCAAGAGAGCCTTGCTAATCTGGCGTCAAACAACGCAAGGCAGATTTTTGCTCAAGTTCCAGGTCTAAATATATATCAAAATGATGATGCGGGCTTGCAACTTAATATTGGGGGTAGGGGATTAGACCCCAATAGATCTTCAAACTTTAACACAAGGCAAAATGGATATGACATAAGCGCAGATGTTTTGGGATATCCTGAAAGCTATTATGCACCCCCCTCAGAAGCCCTAAGTCAGATTCAAATTATAAGAGGGGCAGCTTCTCTTCAATATGGGACACAATTTGGAGGATTGGTTAATTTTATTTTTAAAGCTCCAAATAAAAATAAGAAGATAAATGTCAAATTGAGAAATACAATAGGGACCAATAATTTATACACAAACTTTACAAATATCAGTGGGGGTTTAGATAAGATATCGTATAACGTAATTTATAACCATAAAAATGGTTCCGGTTTTAGACCTAATTCCAATTTTGAATCTGATAATTTATTTTTCAATATTGGTTATGAATTTGATTCAACCACAAATTTAAATTTAGAGTTCACAAAATTTAATTATCTGTCCCAACAAGCAGGTGGATTGACAGACAATATGTTTAATGAAAATCCATTTCAAAGTAACAGAGAACGGAACTGGTTTGCTATTGATTGGTTTCTATACAATTTAAAATTCGTTAAGAATTTTAGAAATAACACAAATTTTGAATTTAGTTTTTTTGGACTCAAAGCCAGTAGAAAAGCTGTTGGGTTTAGAGTGAATAGGGTTTCACAAGTTGATTCTAATAATGAAAGAGATTTGATAGTTGGTGAATTTGAAAACTTTGGTTTTGAGTCAAAATTATTGAGCAGACACACTATCTTAAATATTGATTCAATTTTTTTGTTGGGTTTCAAATATTATAACTCTTATAATTCTGGTGCTCAAGGCCCTGGCTCTGACTCTGATGATGCAGACTTCAGATTTTATTACGATGAATTTCCAAATTACAACAAACAATCTTTTTTTAATTATCCCAATTTGAATATCGCATTCTTTGGTGAAAACATTTTTAAGATTAATGAGAAACTTTCTTTAACACCTGGTTTTAGACTTGAATATATTAATACTGAAAGTGATGGTTATTTCCGTAATATAATACAAGATGCAGCATTTAATGTTATACTAAATGAGGTTTCAAATGAAAGCAGAGTAAACGAAAGATTATTCTTGTTAACGGGACTTGGAGTAAGCTATGACTTATTCAGTTCAGTTGAATTTTATTCAAACTTATCTCAAAACTATAGATCTGTCACTTTTGCAGATATTAGCACAATAAATCCGGCTTATGCTATTGACCCTAATATTTCTGATGAATCTGGTTTTTCTTTTGATTTTGGCTTTAGAGGTCAATATAAAAAGCTCTTTAGCTATGACGTTAATGGTTTTCTCATAAATTATTCTAACAGGATTGGTTTTACTCAAAAAATAACATCTCTTGGAAATGTAAAGGCATACAGAACAAATACAGGAGATGCCGTACTTTATGGAATAGAGGGAACAACTGACTTAAATTTAAACTCTATTTTTACAAATCAAAGTGAATTTAATTTTAATGTATTTACAAATTTCTCTTTAATGTCCTCTGAATACATAAAATCAGATATTCCAGGTGTTGAGGGAAAAAAAGTTGAATTTGTGCCGGAATTAAATTTTAAAACTGGAATTAAATTTGGATATAGAAACTTTACCACTTACATACAATATTCATATTTATCAGAACAGTTTTCAGATTCTTCAAATGCAACTTCATCAAATCTAAGTGGTGTAATTGGAATGATTCCTAAATACGATGTTATGGACTTGTCAATTGCTTATAAAATTAAAAACATAAAACTTGAAGCAGGCGTAAATAATCTGCTCAATAACTATTACTTTACTAGAAGAGCAACAGGATACCCTGGGCCTGGAATCATACCTTCACCACCACGAAACAGTTATTTAACAGTACAATTTAAATTCTAAACTATATCTATGAAAAATACAATCCTTTATATAACAATTATTTGTTTATTATCTGGTTGCAACAATAAGCAGTCGGACATTGTTAATTTATACACTCAGAGGCATTACAAAGTTGATGAAATCCAATATAAAAACTTTGAAAAATTAACTGGTATAAAGGTAAACGTTGTTAAGTCAAATGCAGATGAACTTATTGAGAGATTAAGGAATGAAGGTGAAAACAGTAAAGCAGATATATTTATTTCTGTTGATGCTGGAAAACTTCAAAAAGCTGCAAGTATGGGTCTACTGCAAAATATATCAGACGATATTCAAACGGGCAACATAATTAACACGCTACTTGACGTAAATGATTTCTGGTTACCTTTGACATATAGAGCAAGAATATTGGTGTACAGTAATGATAGAGTTGATGTTAGCGAGTTAGATTCATATGAATCCTTATCAGATGAAAAATGGAAAAACAGAATTTTGGTTCGATCCTCATCAAATGCTTATAATCAAGCTCTGATGGCTTCAATGATTGCAAATAATGGTTATGAAGGTGCAAAAAAATGGTCTAAAGGAATTGTAGAAAACCTAGCAAGAAGTCCTAAGGGTAATGATAGAGATCAGGTGAAAGCTATTTACTCTGGATTGGGGGATGTAGCAATTGTAAACTCATACTATATCGGATTATTACTTTCATCTGAAAAAGAAGAAGAACGAAAAGCAGGTGAGGCCGTTTCGGTATTTTTTCCAAATCAAGCTGAAAATCAGCGAGGCACACACATTAATATTTCAGGAATGGGAATTGCTAAAAACGCTCCCAATCTAGAAAATGCGATTACATTAATGAATTATTTATTGAGTGAAGAAGCACAAAATACGTATGTAAAAAACAGCTACGAGTATTCAGTTAATAAAAGTGTTAAGCCTTCTGAAATAGTTCAAAAATGGGGTGATTTTAGAATAGATTCACTTGACCTAAATAATCTTGGGGTCTATCGAGAAGACGCTATTGAAGTATTTGAAACAACGGGCTGGAAATAATAATTGATGAAAATTGGGGGTAAGTTAGTTTTAGGTCTGGCAATACTTTTAATTGTATTACCCATCCTGTCATTGATTTTATATAACCTTGAGGTTAATCCAATAAGCACAATTCTTAACAAGCCAAATGTGTTTATTGATTCTGGCTATAATACTTTTTATTTACTTATTATAACCGTTTTTATATCCATCATATTTGGACTATTTCCTGCTTGGTTTGTTTCATTGTATAGCTTTAAGTTCAAGTATCTTGTTGATTTTCTTCTGTACTTGCCTTTAGCCATACCTACGTACATTATGGCTTTTTCGTATGGAGAAATATTAAGTTATACTGGTCCTTTTCAGCTATTTTTACGAAACTATATTCCAGCTTTATCTCCATTTTTCAACATGGATTACTTGACAATCGAAGTTTTAGGTTGTGTTCTTGGATTTTCATTGTTTCCTTATGTTTATGCGGCTTCTAGAATTTCATTTACACTGATAGGTCAGAGTTATATCCATTTGTCTAAAATGCTTGGCTTAAATACCTTAAGTACTTTTTTTAAGGTCGTATTGCCCTTATCTACTCCTGCAATTCTCTCTGCCGTTTTTTTAGTATGTATGGAAGTTCTTAATGAATATGGTGCAACCAAATACTTTGGAGTAAACACATTCACTACCGAAATTTTTAAAACTTGGTATTCTTTAAATGATATAGGTGCCGCAGTCGGCCTTTCTGTTGTATTGCTTATTACGGTAATGACATTGTATATTTTTGAACACATGTACAATGCAAAAACAAAAATTAATTACAAAGAAAACACTCAATTAGATTTTACTTTTAAAAAGAAAATAACCTCGACCAAGCCTATTTTATTTTGCATTATTCCCATACTTTTCGGTTTTGTTTTCCCTTTCATTTTTATTGTAAATAATGTTATTGAAAATATTTTAATTTTTAATTTTATTGATACTTTAATTCTTGCATTTAATTCTATATCATTATCTCTACTAGCAAGTTTATTAATTGTTTTGGTATTGTTTTACGTCTTATTTGTTGATAAAGAATATAAAACTAGGGCTTCAAAAACATTAAATATATTTTCTTCTATTGGATACGCTTTACCAGGGGCTGTATTGGCGTTATCTTTAATCATAATGTCTAGTCAAATAAAAAACAATGTTATTTCTGTTTCATTGACAGGCACCTATTTTCTGTTAATTCATGCATATTTCATTCGATTCATGGCTGTAGGGAAATCTCCTATCAAATCTAGTTTTGATAAAATGCCAGATAATTTATCTGAATCTGCAAAGAATTTAGGTTTAGGTAATTTAGGTCTTGCTAAGAAACTATATTTGCCGCTAAACAAATTTGCATTGCTAACGGCTTTTTTACTGTGTTTTGTTGATTTAATGAAAGAGTTGCCCATGACACTGATACTAAGGCCATTTAATTTTGATACTTTAGCAACAAAAACATACGAATTTGCTGTTGAAGAAATGGTTGATCTGTCAAGCATCTATTCATTGATTATAATTTTAGTTTGTTCCGCATCACTGTTTATTGTAAAAAAAATAAATCACAATTAGATGTATTTAGAAGTTAATAACATATCTAAATATTTTGATAAAAAACCGATTCTAAAAAATTTATCCTTTTCATTACAAAAAGGCGAAATCCTTTCATTTGTTGGGGATAGTGGTGCTGGAAAGACTACTTTTCTAAATTGTTTATCTGGTCTTGATAAAATTGAGTCTGGAAAAATCGTTTTGGACGGAGTGGTCTTGAATAATGAATCTACTTTTATTGAACCTCAGAAGAGAGACGTTGGACTTGTTTTTCAGGACTATCCATTGTTTCCACATTTAAACTTGAAGCAAAACATCTTGTTCAACCTCAAAGGCTTTGATCAAGTTGAATTTGATAGACTTATTGAAGTTTCAAAACTAGATAGTCTACTTGAAAAATATCCACATCAGCTTTCTGGTGGTGAAAAACAAAGGGCTAGTATTGCAAGAGCTATTTTAAGAAAACCAAAACTACTTCTTCTTGATGAACCATTTAATAATTTGGATAAGAATATCAAATCTCAAATAATTAATGAAATTCTTCAAACAATTAAAAAATATGAGATTACTACCATTTTAGTTACGCACGACACCAATAATTTGTTCCAGTATTCAGATAAAATTTTAATATTCAAGGCTGCAACACTTCAACAATTTGATAGCCCAGTCAATACATACTGTAATCCATCAAATTGTTATTGTGCAGAGTTAATGGGCGACTTGAATAAAGTAGTCATAGACAATGCAACCTATTATTTGAGACCAGAAAATATAAGATTAGTTAAAAAATCTAAATATCCAGTAGTTGTTAAAGCTTCTGTTTTTAACAAGAGCATATATAAAATAAAAGGAAAGCTTTTTGACAATGATTTGATGTTTAATTCATCTAAAAATCTCGATGCAGGCGAAACTATTTATATAGATTTCAACACAAAAGATTTAATTAATTTCAAAAAGGAATGTGAGGGCTACTTTGAAAGTTGATAAAGATGATATAATTGTAGTTTTTGATGGCTACTGTGTGATGTGTAGTAATTTTGTGAGTTGGTTAGCCAAGCATGATACACAAAACAAAATATTTTACACAACCTTCGAAAGCAATTTTTTAAATAAAAAATACCCTGATATAAAACTCGCGGATACAGTTTTTGTTATTGATTACAATGCAAAAACTTATATCAAGTCACAAGCCATAAAAGTCTGCCTAGAAAAACTTAAGCACAAAAAACTACTGATTTCTTTAATTAAAATGGTACCAATAAAATTTGCGGACTTAATTTATAGCGTTGTGGCCAAAACGCGCTATGTGTTTTTTGGCAAAAAGGAATTATGCACAATACCTAATGATATTGTGAAAAGTAGAATATTAACTTAACTAAAGTTTAATTATCACCAAGAGAAAATTCTTCACATGTGAACTTTTCATTCACAATAATCTCGTGGACACTACATTTTTTCAGTTCATTGATGTTAGAACAATTAACGCAACTATTACTTACAGATAAATTTTCCATTTCTTTTTGTTTTACTTGCTACAAAATTAAAATAAAATTTATGTAAACATCTCATTACTAGAAATTTATAATTAGAATAAATAAATATAAATGCACCCATGTTATATTTCGTATATTTGCGTGCAACATTTTTAATAAGTTGCCATGGAGTCTCTTCCCAATAAAATCATTAGTCAAGGTCTAACATATGATGATGTGCTTTTGGTTCCTGCCTACTCTGAAACGCTTCCAAGGGAAGTAAGTATCGCTTCAAAATTTTCGCGTAATATAAAACTTAATGTACCTATTGTATCTGCTGCTATGGATACGGTTACAGAGAGTCAAATGGCTATTGCTATGGCTAGAGAAGGTGGAATAGGTGTATTACACAAGAACATGTCTATCGAAGATCAGGCAGATAAAGTTCGAAAAGTAAAGCGATCTGAGTCTGGGATGATTATTGATCCAGTTACACTTCCCACAACTGCTCTTGTAACAGATGCCAAAAAAATTATGCAAGAATACCGCATTGGTGGTATTCCAATTGTTGATGACAATGGGATTTTAATAGGTATTGTCACCAATCGTGATTTGCGTTTTGAAAAAAACGAAGGCCGACCAATTATGGAAGTGATGACTTCTGAAAACTTAGTCACTGCATCAGATGGTATTTCGATGGCACAGGCCGAAGAAGTACTTCAAGCCCATAAAATTGAAAAACTTCCTGTCATTGATAAAAACAACAAGCTAATCGGCTTGATAACATTTCGCGATATTACTCGTGTAGCCATTTCACCCCAAGCCAATAAAGATGCTTACGGACGATTAATGGTCGCTGCAGCTGTTGGAGTAACTGCTGATGTGATGGATCGTGTTAAAGCCCTTTCAGAAGCTGCAGTAGATGCTATTGTCATAGACACAGCTCACGGTCATTCCAAGGGCGTTGTTGACGTGCTTAAAAAAGTTAAAAAGAACTATCCAAAGATTGATGTAGTTGTTGGTAACATTGCTACTTCTGAAGCTGCTGCCTATCTGCTTGAAGCAGGCGCAGACGGAGTAAAAGTTGGTATAGGTCCTGGTTCTATTTGTACTACGCGCATCATTGCCGGAGTTGGTTACCCACAACTGTCTGCGATCTTAGAAGTTTCTTCAGTCTTGGCTGGAACAGGTGTGCCTCTTATTGCAGACGGTGGTGTTCGTTACACTGGAGATATTGTTAAGGCCGTTGCAGCTGGTGCTGATTGTGTCATGCTAGGCTCTTTACTAGCTGGAACAAAAGAATCTCCAGGTGAGACCGTAATTTATGAAGGTCGCAAGTTTAAAACTTACCGGGGAATGGGTTCTGTGGAAGCGATGAAGAAAGGAAGCAAGGACCGCTATTTTCAAGATGTTGAAGACGACATCAAAAAATTAGTTCCAGAAGGCATTGTTGGACGTGTTCCTTACAAAGGAGAGCTTAACGAAAGCATTCACCAGTTTGTTGGTGGTTTGCGTGCTGGTATGGGCTATTGTGGATCTAAAGATATTGCCACATTAAAAGAAACGGCACGATTTGTGCAAATTACTGCATCGGGGATAAAAGAAAGTCACCCGCATAACGTTCAGATAACAAAAGAGGCTCCAAATTACTCTAGATAACTATGCGCTGCATTTTTTTTCTTTTTATACTTTTGGCAACATCCTGTCAGTTGAAAGAAGTGTCCAACGACAAGATTGTTGCAAGAGTAAATAATCATACTTTGTATGCATCTGAAGTAAATGCTCATATTCGTGCAAACTTATCTGCTGTTGACAGCGCTTCAATGGCTAAAAATTATATTAATGGATGGGTTAAAGAACAGCTATTGTTAGAAAAAGCGGTATTTAACTTAAACCCTACACAACAAGCTTCATTAGAAAACTTAATAAGGCAATATCGTAACGACATATTCATTAAAACCTATCAAGAGGAGTGGCTTAAATCACGTATGGACACCCTTGTAACTTCTCAAGAAATTGAAGACTACTACAATAAAAACAAGCGAAATTTTAAATTGCACCAAGACTTGGTAAGAGGGCGCTATGTTCAACTTCCACTGGCTAACTTTAACAAAGCGAGTGTGAGTAGGGCTTTAAGGAGATTTAACGCAGCAGATCGTAACTTTTTAGATTCTATTTCATTACAGTTTAACAGCGCATATCTCAACGATAGCATTTGGTTTAGACCTCAAGCATTTTTTACGCGTATAAACAGATCTTCGTCAAAGGATTATGAACGTTATTTAAAAAGTAAACGTTTTTTTGAAATAGAAGACTCAATAGACTTATATTTGGTTTTTGTGGAAGAAGTTAGGCGAAGAAATGAAATAGCACCATTGTCTCATATAAATCCAACTTTGAAACAAATTTTATTAAACAAACGCAAGTTGGAAGCCATGCGTAAGTTTGACAGTGATATATTAGAAGAAGCCATTAAAAACAAAACACTCGAGATCTATGAATAAATTTGTAACAATGTGTTTTTTGATGATTGGTGTTTTTGGCTTTTCACAAGCTACGGATACGACTAAAAAGCGTGTTAAAATTGATGGTGTTTCAGCAGTTGTTGGCGATTATGTTATTCTTGAGTCCGATGTAGACAAAGCTTACATAGAACTTGAATCTCAGGGTGTTTCAACCAAAGACGTTTCACGTTGTAACCTATTAGGTAAGTTGATGGAAGATAAGTTATATGCCCATCATGCAGAACAGGACAGTATTGAGGTTAGCAGTGATGATATTAATAATTATGTTGACCAGACTATTGATTACTTCGTCAATCAATTTGGTGATATAGAAAAAGTCTTGGAGTTTTATAAAAAGAAAGATGAACAAAGCTTCAGAACCGAATTATTTGAAGTCAACCGTGTTCAACAGCTGTCACAAAAAATGCAATCTAAAATTGTTGAAGATGTTGAAGTCACTCCAGATGAGGTCAAAGTTTTTTTTAACTCTATTTCGAAAGAAGATTTACCCATATTCGGTTCTGAACTTGAGGTAGCACAGATTGTAATTAAGCCAAAGGTCTCCAATGAAGAAGAAAAGCGTATTGTTGAACAACTTGAAAGTATGCGTAATGACGTACTTGAAAATGGTTCTTCTTTTTCATCCAAAGCAATCTTGTACTCAGAAGATCCAGGCTCACGTTCAAGAGGAGGTCGATATACACTTGACAGGAAACGTCCACAAATGGTAAAAGAGTTTCGCGAGCAAGCTTATCGTTTGCAAGAAGGAGAAATTTCCCAGCCATTTAAAACAGATTTTGGCTGGCACATTGTTACAGTAGATAAAATTCGCGGCCGTATGTTAGATGTGCGTCATGTACTACTCGTACCTACTGTGTCAAATACTGCTTTGGGTGTAGCACAAAATCAGCTTAAGCTTATTAAAAAGCGTATAGATGACGGCGAAATTAGTTTTGCAGAAGCTGCGCGTGAATTTTCTGATGACCAAATCACCCGTGCAAATGGCGGTGTATTAATAAACCCAGCAACTGGAGATACACGTTTTGAACTCACAAAACTTGACCCGGAGCTTTACAATCAAATTCTTAAGCTTGAAGATAATGAGATTTCTATTCCGTTATTAGAGCAAGATCGATCTGGCAACAAAACTTATAAGATTGTCATGGTTACCAATCGGTTTAATGAACATATCGCTGATTATGCTCAAGACTATGTTCGCATTAAAGACTTAGCGTTGAAGGAAAAGCAACTCAAACTTATTGAACAATGGATGAGTGAAAAAATTTCGGATACCTATATCAGTGTAAATCGCGACAACCAATCTTGTGACTTTGCCAACAACTGGCTAAAGAAATAAATCTTTCTTTTACATGGTAGGTGTTTCATAGCCAATTACTTAATTTTGTAAAAAATTTGCTATGAATCCAGCAACTCGTTTGCTTTCTTTTCTATTTTCTACCCGTTTAACAGCAATACTTTTTATCTTGTTTTCTATCGCTATGGCAGTTGGAACTTTTGTGGAAAGTGGACATAACACTGCAACGGCTCGTATATGGATTTATAACGCTTGGTGGTTTGAATTGATGATGATTTTTTTCGTTGTTAATTTTATGGGTAACATCAAAAAATACCGTCTTATGAGATGGGAAAAATGGCCATTGTTATTGTTACATTTATCTTGGATACTTATCATATTGGGCGCTGGTATTACAAGATATATTGGTTTTGAAGGAGTTATGCCCATTAGAGAAGGCGAGTCAACAAATCAATACTTATCTGAAAAAACGTATTTGTCTGTATTTATTGATGGTGAAATAGATGGTCAACCACTACGAAAATTACTGGAAGACGACCTTTTATTTGCTGAGCCCACAAACAATTCTTTTTCTTGGCAAGATGATTATAATGGTATCCCCATCTCTGTTTCCTACGTTAATTTTATTAGTGGTGCAGAAGAAACGCTTGTTGAGGACTTAAACGGTGATATGTACCTAAAGATTGTTGAGGCAGGTGATGGCAATCGACACGATCATTTTCTGAAAATGGGTGAGGTGGCGAACATCCACAACATATTATTTGCCTTTAATGCCTATACAGATGGTGCTATAAATATTACGCTAGACGAACAGAATAATTACAGTATTCAATCTCCTTTTGATGGCACTTACCTTCGTATGGCTGATCAGCAACAAGGCAGTCTTATTGCAGATGCTACACAACCCTTGCTGCTGCGTACACTTTACAGTGCAGCCGGGATGCAGTTTGTATTTCCAGAACCAGCGATGATTGGTTCATATGAAATTGTGCCTGTTGAAGATAAGGAAGCCGCTATACAGGATGCACTAACCATACAATTATCTGCAAATGGTGCACAAAAAGAAGTAACCGTTTTAGGCGCTAAGGGTATTTCGAATCCGCCTACTCAAGTTGAGCTCGGCGGTTTAGAATTTTGGGTGACCTACGGTTCAAAGCAGGTAGATCTTCCATTTTCAATCAGACTTAATGATTTTATCGCCGATAAGTATCCGGGTACAGAAAAAAGTTACAGTAGTTTTATGAGCAAAGTAACGGTGTTAGATGACCATACCTTTGATTACGATATTTATATGAACCATATTCTTAATTATGAGGGCTATCGCTTTTTTCAGGCCTCTTTTGATCCGGATGAAAAAGGAACAGTACTATCTGTTAACCACGATTCATTGGGTACAGCCGTTACTTATGTAGGTTATTTTTTACTCTATATTGGTTTACTGGGCTTGATATTTTTTGGAAAAACGCGCTTTAAAAAGCTTGCCAAAATGTTGGAGGATATTCGTATCAAAAAAGCCGCCCTTAGTTTGATACTTTTTTTGACACCTACTACAGTTTTTGCTCAGCATCAACACAAGCCTCAAAGCTTTGCTATTGATTCAGTGCTCCAAGCCGATGCTATGAATGCCGCTGAGGCTGCGAAGTTTGGCGCCTTGGTCATTCAAGACCAGGGTGGTCGTATGAAACCTGCCAATACTTTTGCTTCCGAATTGGTTCGAAAGGTGAGCAAATCTGATCACTATAAATCTTTAGACGCTAACCAAATATTATTGTCTATTACCCAAAATCCAATTATTTGGTATCAAGTCCCTTTTGTGTATTTGAAGCGCGGTAATGACAGCATTCGCTCAATAATTGGTATTGATAAAAAATCAAAATATGCATCTTTTGCAAATTTCTTTGATACACAAGGAAATTATAAGTTGGCACCCTATTTGGAAAGTGCATATAAATCTGCTACACCAAATCAGTTTCAAAAGGATTTCATTCAAACAGATCGAAAAGTGAATTTGCTTTTTTCAGCTTTGGAGGGGAAAGTATTACGCATATTTCCCATTCCAAATGACAACAACAACCGTTGGGTTTCACCAACTGAAGTTGGTGATATTGATTTTGAGGGCGTAGATTCTCTTTATGTTAACAATGTATTGCCTTTGTACCTTACTTCACTAAGACAGGGCAAAACCACACATGATTATACGCAAGCAGATCAATTACTGGAGAGTCTAAAGGGTTATCAAAAAAAATACGGAGCAAAGGTTATACCTACAGATGAACAAATAAACGCCGAAATCTATTACAACAAATACGATATTTTTAAGCGCTTATTTAGTTGGTATATGTATACCGGAACTTTGATGTTTTTTGTATTAATTGCTCAAATGCTTTACGACGTACGTTTTTTGCGTGGTCTTGTTGGTTTTTTTGTGGTTGTGATATCACTTCTTTTTGTGCTACACACTGCAGGACTTGCTGCTCGATGGTATATTTCTGGACATGCGCCTTGGAGTGATGCCTATGAATCCATGATTTATGTAGCTTGGGCAACCATGGGAATGGGGCTAGCTTTTGGACGCAAATCTAAACTAACTATTGCTGCAACTGCTTTTGTAGCTTCCATGGTGTTAATGATTGCCCATTGGAATTGGATGGATCCTGAAATAGCTAACCTTGTACCCGTACTAGATAGTTACTGGCTGATGATACACGTAGCAGTTATTGTGGGTAGTTACGGGCCGTTTGCCTTGGGAATGATACTGGGTATTATTTCACTTATCTTAATTTTACTAACTACAGAACGAACAGTAAAAAAAATGCGCTTGCACTTGGCAGAACTTACTGTTGTAAACGAATTGGCCTTAACAGTAGGCCTGATAATGCTAACTATTGGAAATTTCCTAGGCGGACAATGGGCAAACGAGAGTTGGGGACGTTACTGGGGCTGGGACCCAAAAGAAACTTGGGCATTGATAAGTATTTTGGTTTATGCTTTCACCTTACATATGCGTTTGGTGCCTGGATTGCGTGGTAAATGGATTTTTAGCGTGGTATCTGTATTGGCTTTTGCGAGTATTATGATGACCTACTTTGGCGTTAATTTTTATTTGACTGGCTTACACTCCTATGCGAGTGGGGATAAAGTTATTACACCAAATTTTGTTTATTATTCGTTGGCATTTATTATTATATTATCTGCTGCATCTTATGGAAAATCAAAAAAATACTTTTCGAAATAGTCTTAGTTGGTGGTTGTATTCTGTTGGTGGATTGATTCTGATAGGTGCTGGTTTAAGTGTATTAGGTGAGGCTATAATTGCAAAAAGCAGGGGAGAGGCATGGTTTTTGGTTGGTACATTTGCGTTGATTTTAGTTAATTTAGGAATATGTTTAGTAGCGGAAGCGGTTATACTTCGATTAAAAAAGGACTAGTTTTGTTTTTTGTTGGCGGTTTTCTTTACGCACAAGAGCAAAATGGTGGATCTTCCTTTCCCAAATTAGACACACCAAAACCCAACTACGGCTTGTTAATCCCTAATGAAAACAACGAAGATTTTTCCTTTTTGGATAGACCCAAAGAAAACAGAAACCCCATGATGGATAATGAAAAATTTATTGATCCGGGGGACCGCTATCTCAAAAAATTAGGAAAAGACAGGCCAATAGCAAATAATGTGTATTTAGGCGACACCTATTTGGGTGATATCAGAACGAATACATCTTTTGCTCGAATCATTTGTCGTGATTATGAGTACGAAGATGGAGACCGTGTGCGAATTTCCGTAAATGAGGAGGAGGTTATCCCTAACTTATTACTTAAAAACCAGTTTTTTGTACTCAACTTACCGCTAGTTCAAGGGTTCAATAAAATTGATTTCCAAGCCCTTAATCAGGGTTCATCTGGCCCTAATACAGCTGAACTACGAGTTTATGACGATAGTGGTTTTGTATTAGCGGCACACAAATGGAATCTTTCAACAGGCTCAACCGCAACTATGATCATTGTTAAAGAGGGTGAGGAGATTGCACCACGTTAATAGCTTACAACGCATTTAAAAAACCATAGAAAGCAGGCTTTGGCTGTAGTTCATCATCATAAATACAAGGCCAATCTTTCATTTTAAAAAATCGATTAATCCATGTGTCACGGTCATTAAAACCCCAAAAAGTTATCCCGTATTGTTGCTCTTTTGGCACAATATTTTGATACATTCGAACTAGGTCAGCATATTTTTTGGCTTGTGCAGTTAGCATCTTTGGTGTTGCCGTTTTGAAGCGTTGAATGCCACCGCCCTTACTATCGTCATGCGTGTTAAATATAATGTCAACTTCAGATAGATGAATTTGCAATCCTGTTTTTGCAGCTCGCTCTAAAGCATATGCAATAATTTCGTTTGGTATGTCCATACGGATGTGCATTTGGAATCCGATTCCAGAAATGGGTACATCACGTTGCTGAAAATCTTCAACCATTTTCATCATGGTATTGAATTTTAGCGTATCCCGCTCAATGTTGAAATCGTTATAAAACAAGACAGCCTTTGGGTCTGCTTCATGCGCATACCGAAATGCTTTTTCGATATATGACTGCCCCAGGGTTTTGTACCATATACTTTCAGTTCTAAAACCAGCCCCCTTAGTGTTTAAGCCCTCATTGACTACGTCCCAGCCGTGTACAACTCCTTTGTATTTTTTAACATAGGTTTGGATATATTTTTTCATGAAACGATCTAACCATGATGGATCTTTCTGCGCCTTTTTTTCAATCCATTTTGGTGTTGCACTGTGCCATATTAGGGTATGTCCAAATAGTCTTTGATTATTTTTTTTTGTGTATGCGACAATGCTGTCTACACGATCCCACCTAAAAACACCAGGTTTTGGTGCGATTTGATACATTTTCATGTCGCTTCCAGCTGTGTAGCTATCAAAATGATACTGTTGTAAATCTCGCAAATTGTTGTCTTTCATAAAAGGAACAAATCGTATAGAAGAACCTATCGGAAAGTTGGCTTTTGACTTCAAGGAGGGCACACTGTTATTTTGCGCAATAGATTTTGCTAAAATGAGACACAAAAAAAAAAGCAAAAGTTCGATTATTAAAAGCTTTTTTGTTTTTCATAAGCTTATTAAAAAAATTAATTAAGTGAGAACTTATGGTTGCAACTTAGGGTGTATAACAGTATACCAAAGCGGCGGTATTGTTGCTAAAAGCATGGACCCTGGATAACCAAAAGGCATAGTTGGGCTATTTTCAAGACTTTCTAATACTTGATATTTTTTTGATGCACGGAAGTGATGATCGCTGTGTCTTGTCAATTCATACAACACAATCCTGCCCATGACGTGGTCAGAGTTCCATGAATGTATATTTTGCACTTTTTCATATTTACCATTGACTTTTTTTCGCATCAAACCATAGTGCTCGATATAATTAATGGTTTCAAGGAATAAGAACGATATAATGCCGACAATTAATGCTGTAAGAAATATTTTAAATCCAAAAAATGTATAAACGCCACCTAAATAGATTGCTTGGTAAATGATAAACAAAAGCATGTTATTTTTGATTGAGAGAAAATGTGCCCCATGCTTTTTGAGTAGTTTTTTTTGTATGAGCCAAGCATTTTTATACTGACCAAATACAGATGTTATCCAAAAATGATATAAGCTCTGCCCTTTTTTTGCTGTAGCCGGATCTAGGTCTGTTGCCACATGTTTGTGATGGCCGTGGTTGTGTTCCATAGTAAAATGCATGTACAGACAAGGTAACAATAACAACCTAGTCAGTAAGATGTCAAATTTACTTTTTCTGTGGCCTAGTTCGTGTGCTACATTTACGGCATTTGTAGCAAGTAAAATACCTAGTGCAAAAACCAAACCTATATATTCATAGGTACTTAAAACCGATGTTGAAAAATTATAAAGCCCGTAGCCAAGGATTATATATACAATGGGTACGTTTAAATATAAAAGCCAGTCGAAAGCGCGATTTAATCTTCTTTTATTTATATCATCAGTAGAATATTCTTCTACTTTTACTGGTAAAATGCTTTCTATTAAGGGAATGAACAAGAAAACATAAGCTAGCGCCACATAAGAGAAGGGGCCTTTGAAATAGAAACTGACAACAACACTCAAAGGAACGCTATATGCCATAAGGTATTTCAAATCTTTCATACCATAAATTTATAAAAATCAAAATAACTTTTGTTTGAGTTTAATGAAACAAACCTTGTTCTATCTAAAATTGAAGCTGATGTGATTTTGTTCCAAAACATAAGTAAGTTTATTATCAAGTGACCTTAGCTTTATTATTAATACTGACAAAGCTCCGCTATTTATTCGTGAACATCCATACAGTACTTAGGACTTTTTTGATGGAATTAGTTATATACACTCAAAAAAAATATCCATAGAAATAAAAAATTATTCTTGGGAATAATCTATGACGCAAACCCACAATAGTTCGGAATTTAAAAAGAGTCTACATTTTGTTCTAAACGCTCCATGACCTGTGACACAAAGGCAGGGTCGTACTCATTTTTACGATAATATTCTATCAACATTCTCTTCATTCTGGCTGTAGGAATGTTTTGACCTTGTGCGTTGGGGGCATAATTTACCCCCGAACCCTTTTCACCACTCCACAATATAAATGCAGGTGAGAATTGCCATAGATCTTGTTTTCCTGTTATTCTTGGGTCTTGCCTTAATTCTAGGTATTGAAAAAGTTGAGATTTAAGTTCGTCTAAAATATCTTGATAAAATGGATTTCCAGCCAAATTATCAATGTTATATGAATCGGCTTTTACATTGAAGAGCTCATACTCAGGCCGCTTGCCAATTGCAAGCTTATAATAATAGGGTTGCGAAACTTTATTATTAATCAATACATCTTTAATAGGGCCTCCATCAACTACAATGGGGTTATTTTCAGGGAGCGCATTCCAAATAAGTTGAAAATCTTGCCTCCGAATTGACCGCGATGGATAAAGGCTTTGATGGCCATGCCGTTCTATGGCAGTATAAACATGACTGTCTTTAGCCCTCACTTGTCCAGATTGATCTGACAGTAAGATATCTATAAAACTTTTTCCCGACATACTTGAAGGAACTGAAAGCCCAGCCGCATCAATAAAAGTAGGTGCTAAATCTGTCAAAGAAATTAAATCATCAACGCTGCGATGTTTCTTTATTTTGTTGCCCCAAGTTACAATCAATGGAACCCGAATGCCATATTCATATAAATTTGATTTAGCCCTTGGGAAAGGCATGCCGTTGTCTGAAGAAAAAACAACGATAGTATTATCAAGTTTTCCGTGTTTTTCCAATACCTCATAAACTGATCCAATTTGAGTATCGATATGCTGAATTTCCGCTAAGTATGACGCAATTTCAGCTCTTACATCCTCATTGTCAGGATAAAAATCAGGGATTGAAATGTTACTAAAGTCAATGTTTTGTGTTGCTGCGAAATCAGCTGTATAGGGTTTGTGTGGTTCATTTGTGCCCATCCAAAAAACAAAGGGCTGATCCTCGTTTCTATCAAATAAAAAATTGTTAAAATTTGCGGCATAGTCAACATCAGAAATGGAACTGTCACAAAACAATTCTTCATAAGGATTATAGCGTAAATCGTTGTAGGGCTTTCCCGCTGGATTAACCGTTCTGCCAAATAAAGTTCCAGGGCCCCAGCCTTTTCCTGTGGCACCAACCTTATAGCCAGCTTTTTCTAAGACCGAAGTGTATGTGAGAAATTTTTTAGGAAGATATCCGCCAAGTAGAATGCCATCTTCGAGTTCAAATGAATTACGCCCTGTTAGTATAGCACTTCTCGATGCTGTACATGAAGGGGTACTCACAAAGGCATTTTTAAACAAAACCCCTTCTTTCGCCATGTTATCAATGTTAGGGGTGTTTACTGCGTTACAACCATAAACCCCAAAGTGTTTCCATGAAGCATCATCGGCTAAAATAAAGACGATATTAGGCGCACTAGGCGCCATAGGTTTTTCATCGACACAGCCAATAAAGACTGCAGCTGCACAGATCGACATAAACTTTTTAAGTTTCATACTTCGAAAATTTATTCAAACCTAAGATAATTCTATTTTTTTTATATTGTGATTTCAAACCTTTAATTGGTTTAGACAGTTAAAATTATGTCAGATGAATAAACTATCATGTTTGGTTTGTGGACTTGCGTTTGTTTTTGTTCACGCACAAGATATAAACCGTCAACCCAATATGGTGTTGATTATGGTGGACGATTTGGGAGCCGAATGCATAAATTCTTATGGAGGCACTTCATATAACACTAACCGCATATCGCAAATGGCAAAAAGCGGTATGCAATTTGAAAATTGCCATGCACAACCCATTTGCACACCCTCGCGAGTCAAGTTAATGACTGGGAAGTCAAACAAGAAAAATCATGTGAAATTTGGCTACCTAGACCCTGAGGAGAGAACATTTAGTCAAGAGCTAAAAGCTGCTGGTTATGCTACCCTAGTGGCTGGAAAATGGCAGTTGGGAAGAGACAATAAATTGCCGGAGCATTTTGGTTTTGACGAATACTTACTGTGGCAATTATCAACAAATGGGAAAGACAAGCTTAAGAGAGACAAGCGTTATGTAAATCCTTTTTTAGAAAAGAACGGAGAACTGTATGACAAAGAAGAGGGGCGTTTTTCAACGGATATGATTGTTGACTTCATAATTGATTTTATGGAACGTAAAAAAGAAAAACCCTTTTTAGTTTATTATCCCATGAACCTTACCCATTGTCCATTTGTACCTACCCCCCATTCAGAAGATTGGAACCCAAGCGACTTGGGTTCGAAAACCTACAAAGGAAACCCAAAATACTTTGCTGATATGGTCGCTTATATGGATTTTTCTATAGGACGTATTGTCGATAAAATTGAGCAATTGGGATTGAGTGAAGATACAATCGTTATATTTACCGCTGATAATGGCACTGACCAACCTATTGTTTCCATGAAGGGTGATGTTGCGATTAAAGGTGGCAAAGGAAAAACGACAGACAACGGCACCCACGTGCCGTTAATTGTCAATTGGAAAGGGGCCGTCAAAGCAGGTGTTTCCAATACTGCACTCATTGATTTCAGCGATTTTTACCCCACAATTTGTGAAGCTGCCGGTATCAAAATAGATACAAATTCAGATTTAGATGGCATAAGTTTTTACCCGCAACTGTTAGGAAAAGAAAGTATCAAAAGAAAATGGATACACTCTTGGTATAATAGAGAGGGCGGGTCCAGTCCACTAGCCGCAACATCCG
>Ga0066825_10000132_pt1 | contig 26232 bp, 22 predicted proteins | sample ETNtaG_6_FD_65608 | JGI IMG/M metagenome (GOLD analysis project Ga0066825, IMG submission 65608) | Marine microbial and viral communities from oxygen minimum zone, Eastern Pacific Ocean - ETNP201306SV45 | ecosystem: Environmental > Aquatic > Marine > Oceanic | place: Pacific Ocean: Eastern...
TTAAACAACTTTATCACTAAAATAGCCAATATTACTCCTGACTGGAATATGAAAAACTATAAAGATACCGCTATTGAAAATATAAAAACAATAGTAGAAGACAATAAAGTTATATGTGGAGTTAGCGGCGGAGTAGATTCAACAGTTACTGCAAGCCTAATATCCAAAGCAATAGGAAAACAATTAACCTGTATTTTTGTTGATACTGGACTCTTACGCAAAAACGAAGCTGAAGAAGTAAAACATATATTTAATAATGAGCTTATAACTAATTTTATCTCTATTGATGCAAAAGATATTTTTTATAACGCATTAGAAAATGTTAGTGATCCAGAACAAAAAAGAAAAATTATAGGAAATCATTTTGTTAAAATTTTTGAATCAGAAGCAAAAAAAATAACAGGTGCGAAATTTCTCGCACAAGGAACGTTATATCCAGATGTAATTGAATCAAGTCATCCGCAAAACGGGGCCAGCCAAACTATAAAATCCCATCATAATGTTGGAGGATTACCTGAGCAAATGGATCTAAAACTACTAGAACCATTAAGAGAATTATTTAAAGATGAGGTCAGAGAGCTAGGTTTAGAACTAGAAATAAATAAAGAATTAATATACAGACACCCATTTCCTGGACCCGGGTTAGCTATTAGAATTCCAGGAAATATTACAGAAGAAAAGGTAAAAATTTTACAAGAAGCAGACAATATATACATATCAGAAATAAAAAAGGCAGGATTATATAATGAAATATGGCAAGCATTTGCCGTGCTTCTACCAGTAAAAACCGTAGGCGTAATGGGAGATCAAAGAACCTATGAAAATGTCTTAGCCCTAAGAGCTGTAACTGCATCAGATGGAATGACCGCAGATTATTATCACTTCTCACATGATTTTCTAAGCACAGTCGCTACAAAAATAATAAATCAAGTCAAAGGAATCAATCGTATCACCTACGACATAACTTCAAAACCCCCCGGAACCATAGAATGGGAATAACCAGGCTAGGCTTGGGGCTGAATTAGATAAAAAATCTGTAAACCTTAAAGAGGTATGGGGCTAATTAAAATACTTTTTATGTTTTAAGGAATAACCTGGTTTCCTGATACCATATACCAAACCGGTTAATCGAAATAAACAAGACTCAATCCGTTCCATACCAACCTTTTACAAGCTCTTAACCGTGTCAAACTTCAAGCTTGGTTCAAATTTTGTTCCATATTTTTTTGATAATTTTTCTAAAGTAGAAATGATATCTTCTATTCCTCTATCTTTAGCATATTTTAGCAATCCTCCTTTATATGGAGGAAAACCTGTACCCATAATCATCGCCAAATCTAGGTATTCAGGAGAACTTACAATCTTTTCTTCTAAACATCTAAATGCTTCATTAACCATAACCAAAATAAGACGATCAACAATTACTTCATCACTAATTTTATCATCTTTAATATTACAATACCCTCTTATATCAGAATTAACTTCGACATTCTTACCATTATAAACATAAAAACCCCTTCCTGATTTCTTACCAAGTAAATTATGCTCCTTATATATTTTAGTAATTAACGGGCTAACCTTCATCCTTTTACCAAAGGCTTTTTCTAAACTCATAGCTACTTTATAACCTACATCTAGCCCCACAGTATCAGATAAAGTAAACGGCCCCATTGGCATACCAAAATCCTCAATCAGTTTATCAATTCTTTTAATATCCCCAACTTCATCTAAAATACAAAAAGCCTCATTAATATAAGATAACAAAATTCTATTAACTAAAAACCCTGCCACATCCTTAACTACTATCGGAGTCTTACCAGATTTTTTTACAAGACGTACAACTGTAGCTATCGTTTCCTTAGATGTCTTGTCACCCGGAATAACCTCAACTAAAGGCATTCTATTTACCGGATTAAAAAAATGCATACCGATAAATCTATCCTTATGCTTTAAACTAGAAGCCATCTTACTTATAGGTAAAGAAGATGTATTTGATGCTATAATGCATTCCTTTGATATATAGTTCTCAAATTCAGCAAACACCTTCTTCTTTAATTGCATATCTTCAACCACTGCCTCAGATACAATATCACAATTCTTAAATCCCGAAGCATCAGTAGTTGCAGTAACCAGAGATAATTTATTAATCATTTCCGTCTTATCAATTTTTCTAATTTTTAGTAAAGATTTATATATCTTACTAACCTGCTTATACCCTATACCTATACTCCCCCAATTAATATCCCTCATTCGAACCGGTATATTAAGTTTTGTATAAAACCAGGCTATTCCACCCCCCATAACTCCGCTACCTATCACTCCAGCATTTTGTATATTTGCTGTCTGGATTTTTCCCTCAACGCCAGTATCTTTCTTAATTTTTTCATTTATAAAATAAAGATTAATGAGGTTTTTACATATATCTGAAACTACCAATTCTGAAAAATATTGTAGTTCAGTTTTAAGACCTTTAGTAAGATTTCCCCTATATGTATATCTTACAACCTTCAAAGCTGTCAAAGGAGCAGGGTATTTACCCTTCGTCTTTTTGAGTATATTAGCTTTAGCTTTCTTATATATTATCTCTCTAAAGTAACCAATCTTCTCTATTGAAAAAAACTTCTTTCTACGTTTATCAAGCTTCTTCCTAAAAGAATCCTTTAATAAATTTTCTGTAAACTCATTTAATCTAATTTTTTCATACCCTTTTGGAAAATATCCATCAATTAAACCAATACGGTATGCTTTTTTATATTTCACCGGCTTACCAGTTAAAATCATCGGTAAAGAATTAATAAGCCCTACTAGTCTCGGCAATCTTTGAGTTCCTCCAAACCCCGGTATTATACCCAAATTTACTTCTGGTAACCCAATCAATGTTTTAGGATCATCTGTTGCCACTCTATAATCGCAACATAAGGCAAGTTCAGTTCCCCCTCCTAAACAAGTACCATGTATATATGCAAGAGTGATACAGTTTAACCTCTCTATCTTAGTTAAAATATCTTGCCCTTTACTTACCTTTTTAATTGAATCCTTTTTCGAGTTAATTGACTTAATTTCATTTATGTCAGCACCAGCAATAAAATTATCATGTTTAGCACTTTTTATTATCAATAATTTTATTTCCTTATTCTGATCTATCTTATCAATTTGTTTTTCTAAAGCAGATAAAACATCTGACCTAAGAATATTAACCTTTTCCTTCGCTAAATTAAAATCTAATATAGCAATCCCAGACTTATCTATTTTTAACTTAAATATCTCAGACATAACCACAACTCTATTTTCTTTCTAATAATACTGCCGCACCTTGCCCTCCTCCTATACATAAAGAAGCAACAGATGTTTGCTTTCCCAGTCTATTCATGCTTTTTAACAAATGAATAATTATTCTAGTACCTGTCATCCCCACGGGATGTCCATAAGCTATCGATCCGCCATCAATATTTATTTTTTTAGGATCGATATCCCCAACTTTTTCATCTAATGATAAATTTTCTATAGCAAATTTTTTAGAGTTAAGCGCCTTCACGCAAGCAATAACCTGAGCTGCAAATGCTTCATTAATTTCCCATAAATCGATATCTTTTACAGATTTACCATTATTCTTTAATAATGACGCAATTGAATATGCTGGCCCTAACCCCATCCTTCTAGGATCTAATCCTGAATATGAAAAATCCCTAATAAAGCCAATTGGTTTTATACCAAGTTCTTTTGCTCTAGACTCCTTCATCAAAATCACAGCTGCCGCACCATCAGTAATTTGCGAAGAGTTTCCGGCCGTTACTGTACCATTTTTACGATCAAAAAACGGCTTCAATTTTCCTAACGCCTCTAAATTTTGTCCCTTCCTGATACCTTCATCATCATACATCATTTCTCCTTGATCCATATTACTACAAATAGGAAAAATCTCTTCAGCGAATATTTTACCCTTTATTGCCTTTTCTGCTTTATTATGACTATCTCGTGCAAATTTATCTTGCTCTTGTCTAGTAATATTAAATTCTTTTGCAAGGATCTCAGCAGTATCACCCATAATCAAATTACAAGTAGGGTCTGTTAAACCTAATTTAAGACCTATTACCGGCTTTAAATACCGCAACTTGAATTTACTTAATTGCAACAACTTAGCAGAAACCGTTCTAGCCTTAAGCATATTCTCCATAAAACCTTTAAATTCTGAACGAAATAATAAAGGTATATTACTCATAGACTCAACTCCACCAGCAATTATAATATCAGCCTTATCAGCTAAAATTTTACATGATGCAGAAGTAATTGCTTCAACTCCTGAGGCACAATTTCTATGAACAGTATAAGCCGGAACATTTATTGGTATATTTGAACGCAGCGCAATCACTCTGGCAACATTGGCAGCATGGGCAGGCTGAGCTACATTACCTATTATTACCTCTGAAAGATCTTGACCATAATCCTGAAAATTGGAATATAACTCCCTGACAATATAACTACCTAATATGTCCGCATCAAACTCTGATAATTTTCCTCCCATTCTTCCCATAGGAGTTCTTATACCGTCAACAACTGCTATCCTTTCACGCATCTACATACCTTCCTTTATAAACAACTTACTTATAACTTATAAACCTATATTTTCTATAATGCATAGAATTTTTCTTAAACAATATTAAATTGCCTTTAAAATCCTATTCATACAAATTATCTATAGCTTCCTTATAATTTTCTAGGATCACATGCCTCCTTAACTTCATCGACGGCGTCATTTCTCCATTTTCTATCGTAGGAGCCTTCTTACTGATATGAAATTTTTTTATTCCCTCCCATGAATTAAACTCTTTATTAATGTTCAACAAATGAGTATCAATCAAACTCCCCAGTTTCTTCACCGAAAATTTTTTACTTTTCATCACTGCATAATCAGGAAAAAAAATCGCTGTAACAAATTTCTTCTGATCAGCTATAACTAGCGCATTATCAATATAAGGAATCTGCTTTAATTTCTGCTCTATCTCGATTGTCTGAACATATTTACCTGTGGAAGTTTTCTGTAATTCTTTTATTCTACCCGTAATATACAAATACCCTTGCTCATCTAAATATCCAGAATCACCTGTCCTAAGCCACCCCTTATCTATTGTTTTTTTTGTTTCTGTTACATTATTTAAATAACCGATCATAATATTAGGCCCTTTAGCAAGAATTTCACCATTATTATCAATTTTTATCTTCACTGAAGGAAAAGCTTTTCCAGCAGAAAATATCTTATGCGCTTTAGGCCCATTAGCTGAAATAGCAGGAGCAGCCTCAGTAAGCCCGTAAGCCTGGTACAAATTAAGGCCAACTTTCGAAAAGAAGTCATATATTTCTTCAGATAATGGCGCCCCTCCACTAATAATAATTCTGGTTCTACCGCCAAAAATAAGCAATAACTTCTTATATACTAATCTGTAAAAAAACTTACGTAACAAACAAATTTTTTGTAATTTTTCTGGTAGTTTTAATGCATAATATATAGCAGATTTAACTATCAATTTCTTTAATAATGACGCCTCCGATATATTTAACATTACCTTAGAATAAATTTTTTCTAACAGCCTAGGCACAGTAGTCATAACCGTTGGCCTTACTTCTTTTAGTAATTCTGGTACATTATTAATTTCGTCAGCAAAATATATTTTTATATTGTTACTTAAGTAAAAATATAACACCATCCTCTCAAATATATGAGCTAGAGGTAAATAACTAAGCGTGACATCCTTTTTCTTCAAAGGAAATACGCTATTTGCATCTTTGACCTGGGATATTAAATTTCCATGGGTTAAACAAACCCCTTTAGGCATTCCTGTACTACCACTGGTATATATTATAGTTGCAATATCACTTTTCTTTATTCCTTTTGACAAACTATTAAATTTAACATGAGTATCATACTCCTCAAAAAATTTACTAATAGAAATAGTTTTTTCATTTTTGGTACGAAATTCATGAGTAAAAACATATTTTAATTGATTCACATATTTTTTTACCGCCTGCCATTTATCACCACCTATTACAAAAGCATATTTTACTTTCGAATGATTCAATTGATACTTTAAATTTTCGCTAGAAATATTAGTAAACATAGGAACAGTAACAGCCCCTATCATTTGACAACTAAGATCACATATTAACCAATTAGGAGAAGAATCGCTAAATAAAGCAACTCTATCACCTTTTTTAACCCCCAATGTTTTTAAATTTTTTGCTAGACCATATATCTTATAACAAAACTCCCTGGTAGACATATTAATCCACGCTCCATCCTTTAAAGAATTGAGGAAATGCTCATTATTCGTGTTTTCTTGAATGTACAATACTAGATCAGCAAGAGTATTAATATCAGATAATTTCAGCCCCATATCTACTATAATCCCATAGAAAAAAGCTCTACAACTATAACTATATTTTGCATATAATTTTATCCAGATTTTATTGTCTTATAATGAAATAATTATCATTTTTTGTCAATTACAGCAATATAATTTTTTAGGGTATTGCTAACTAATATATAGGTATTCATCTTTTTTGTCGGATAAATTTAGACACTGTGGTTAAATATCAATTACTTATATACAATTTACAGATACTGTTTATAATTGAGTCCACAAACCAATCAATTAACAATAATAAATCAAGAATATGGCTCTAAAATGTGGAATTGTTGGATTACCAAATGTAGGAAAATCAACCTTATTTAATGCATTAACAGAAACATTAAATGCAGAAGCTGGGAATTTTCCATTTTGCACGATAGAACCTAATATAGGCACAGTAGCAGTACCAGATGAGAGGTTAGATAAGATTTCAAATATTTCTCAATCAGAAAAAACTATACCTACCACTTTAGAATTTGTAGACATTGCAGGACTAGTAGAAGGAGCATCGAAAGGAGAAGGCCTAGGAAATCAATTTTTAGCAAGCATAAGAGAAGTAGACAGTGTCATACATGTAGTTAGATGTTTTAAAAATGACGATATAACTCATGTTTCGGGAAGCATAGACTCCTTACGTGATGTAGAAATTATAGAGACAGAGCTTATGTTAGCCGATCTTGACTCTCTAACGAAAAGACTTCCTAACATGGAGAAAAAAGCAAAAGGAGGAGATAAAGAGTTAAAACTATCCATCGAACTAGCCAAAAAAACCATAGAATTACTCGAAGAAGGAAAACCAGCTAGGCTATTAGAAGTAGCCCCTGAAGAAATTCAAGCCTTTAAAGCATTACACTTACTCACCAACAAAAAAACATTATTTGTATGTAATGTACGTGAAGACGAAATAATTTCCGGAAATGATGAAAGTAAAAAGATTTCTGATTACGCAAAATCAAAAAATAGTATCTCTGTAAACATCTCTGCTCAGATTGAAGCAGAGATTGCACACCTTCCTACCAAAGAAGAAAAACAAGAATTTCTTGAATCATTAGAACTTACAGAAACTGGGTTAAATAGGATTATTAGATCATGTTACGATCTTCTTGGATTAATCACCTTCTTCACCTCAGGACCAAAAGAAACTAGAGGATGGACCGTTAAAACCAATTCAACCGCAAAACAAGCTGCAGGAGTAATTCATACCGATTTTGAACGAGGGTTCATATGTGCAGATACCATATCATATGATGACTTTATTTCTAGCGGAGGAGAAAAACAAGCAAAAGAAATAGGAAAATTAAGACAAGAAGGAAAAGAATATATAGTTAAAGACGGAGATATTTTTCACTTCAAATTTAATGTATAGCACTTCTCTATATTAAATCACAAAACACCGTCCAAGGCTAATAGGTTATACTTCCGGTTAAAAACACAAAACTCCAGTAGGAGATCAATTAACTAAACAGTACGTTGTATCAATAATTTCTTAATTTCAGCAATAGCTTTTGCAGGGTTAAGTCCCTTAGGACAAGTTTTGGTACAATTCATGATAGTGTGACACCTATATAACTTAAAACTGTCATCTAAATCATCCAATCTTTCACCCGTATATTCATCTCTAGAATCAACTATCCACCTATAGGCTTGCAATAATATAGCGGGTCCTAAATATTTATCCCCATTCCACCAATAGCTTGGACAAGATGTAGAACAACAAGCACATAAAACACATTCATAAAAACCATTAACCTTATCTCTATCTTCTGGACTCTGTAATCTCTCTTCATTAGCAGGCGCAACAGTATCAGTTTTAAGCCAAGGTTTAATCGATTCATACTGGGCATAGAAATTTCTCATATCTGGAACCAAATCCTTTACCACCTCCATGTGAGGTAACGGATATATTTTCACATCACCCTTTATTTCAGAAATAGGCTTAATACAAGCAAGAGTATTCGTACCATCAATATTCATTGAACATGAACCACATATACCCTCCCTACATGACCTTCTAAATGTTAATGACTGATCTATCTCATTTTTGATCTTAATGATTGCATCCAAAATCATCGGACCACACTCATCCATATTTATTTCATAAGTATCAATAGAAGGGTTGTTACCACCCTCTGGGTCATAACGATATATCTTAAAAGTTTTGATATTTTTAACAGAATCATCATCTATTTTATATATCTTACCTTTCTTATTAATCTTAGAATTTTTTGGTAATCTAAACTCTGCCATTTTTTCTTCTTATTACTTATTTACTTCATACAAAAACCGTTTCAAAAAACTTAAATCTTTTTCAAAACTATAATGTCTCAAGTATTTATTAATAAACCCTCTTCTTTAAAGGAATAGATTTCATCTCATTAGTAAGAGGATGCATCACCACATCCCTATACTTTATATCTACATTATGATCTTCATCAATCCATGATAAAGTGTGCTTCAGCCAATTCTTATCATCTCTTTCTTCAAAATCATCTCTTGCATGCGCTCCTCTGCTTTCCTTTCTGTTATAAGCAGATTTAATAGTTACCATTGCCTGAGGAAGCATATTTTGTAGTTCTAAAGTTTCTACTAAATCACTATTCCAAACAAGACCTCTATCCTTAAGAGTGATATGATCAAACTCTCCCATAACTTGAGACAATTTGCCAATACCTTGAGCCATTGTTTCTTCCGTTCTAAAGACAGCTGCATGCTTTTGCATTATCGTCTGCATTTTTAGCCTTATATCCGCCGCATGTAAATCACCCTTAGCATTTAATATACCGTCTAATCTACTAAGAGCCCTATCTATTGCAGATTCAGATATAGGCTTGTGATGAGAATTTGGTTTTACTATCTCTTTTGCCCTTAAGGCAGCAGCTCTACCAAAAACTACTAAATCTAATAAAGAATTGGATCCCAATCTGTTAGCTCCGTGAACTGAAACACAAGCAGCTTCACCTATGGCCATAAGTCCTTCTACTACCTTTTCTTCCCCTGACTTATCATAAGTAATCACCTCAGTATTATAATTAGTGGGAATACCTCCCATATTATAATGAGCTGTTGGAATCACTGGAATAGGCTGACTAGTTACATCAACACCAGCAAATATTTTAGCAGTTTCTGAAATACCAGGTAGTCTTTGGTTTAAAATTTCAGGATCTAGATGATTTAAGTGTAAGAATATATGATCTTTTCCTTTACCAACTCCGCGCCCTGCATTTATCTCCATGGTCATGGCTCTACTTACCACATCTCTAGAAGCTAAATCCTTAGCACTAGGAGCATAACGCTCCATAAATCTTTCTCCTTCTGAATTTACCAAATAACCACCTTCACCTCTAGCTCCTTCAGTAATAAGACACCCAGCTCCATAAATACCTGTTGGATGAAACTGAACAAACTCCATATCTTGTAGCGGAAGTCCAGCCCTAGCAACCATCGCATTTCCATCTCCTGTACAAGTATGGGCAGAAGTGGCAGAAAAATAAACTCTACCGTAACCTCCTGTTGCGATTATTAACATTTGAGATTTAAAAACATGAATAGTTCCATCATTCAAATCGAGCGCAACCATACCACGGCACGACCCATCATCGTCCATTATTAAATCTAAAGCAAAATATTCAATAAAGAAATTCGCATTATTTTTTAGCGCCTGCTGATACAAACTATGCAAAATGGCATGTCCCGTTCTATCAGCTGCAGCACAAGTTCTTTGCGCAGCTTTTCCCTCACCATATTCAGTAGTCATACCACCAAATGCTCTTTGATATATTTTCCCCTCCTTAGTACGAGAAAATGGAACTCCATAATGCTCTAATTCTATTACCGATGCAGGAGCATTTTTACACATATATTCAATAGCGTCCTGGTCTCCCAACCAATCAGATCCTTTAACCGTGTCATATGCATGCCACCTCCAATCATCATTGCCGACATTTCCCAACGCTGCAGAAATACCTCCTTGCGCAGCTACCGTATGACTTCTAGTTGGAAATACTTTTGTCACACATGCGGTACTCAAACCGGCCTCAGCCATACCAAGAGTTGCTCTTAAACCAGAACCCCCAGCTCCTACCACTACTACATCATATTCATGGTATGTAATGTTATACGCTTTACTAGTCAAACTACGAACCTATCAATGAAATTATATATAAATTAATTAGTGCAAATACTAAGAAAAAACCTGTAATCCATGAAAACAAGTTAGCAAAAATCAGAATAAAAAACTTAAGACCTTTATTATGTATATAATCCTCTACAACCACCTTTATACCTAAAGTAGAATGTAGTAGAGCAACCACTAACAAAGCCGTGAAAACAACTACACTAAATTTTTTAGTTAATAGAACAATAACTGGATCACCACTACTAACAATAGATAATAAGGTTATAACAAACCATAATATTAAAGGTATTAAACCAATAGCAGTTATTCTCTGTAACCACCAATGATGCACCCCATTATGCGCCGCACCTAACCCCTTAACTTTTTTTAAAGCAGTATCCATTTTTAACCAACTAAAGAATTAAATCCATAAAACCACGACACAATAGCAGATACTAAAGTAAGAACTATTACACAAATACCAGACCTAACCACTGCCGGCTTAGAAAACCCAACCCCCATATCCCAAAACAAATGTCTAATACCATTATAAAAATGATAGAACAAAGCCATGTTCCAAGCAAACAATACTACCTTCCCTAGAAAACAACCAAAAAAAGCTGACAAAGCCCCTAAATAACACTCAGCAAAGGGAACCTGATTAAAAATAGAAAAGATTATATACCAACTTAAAACAAATAACCCCAGATACAAAAACACACCTGAAAACCTATGCATTATAGATAACACAGAAGTTATTTGAGGCTTGTATATTGATAAATGCGGGGATAAAGGTCTATTATTTACAACTCCTTCAGACTTCATCTAGCTAGACAATTTATGTTCTTTAAAAATAACATGCTTCCTAGCTTTAGGATCATACTTCTTAAAAGATAATTTTTCAGTTATCTGTTTTGGATTTTTCTTTTTCACATAAAAGAAACCTGTACCTGCGGTACTGACTAATTTGATAAGTATATTTTTCTTTGATTTACCTGCCATGATAATAAATTCTAAATTTAAGTACTAAGGATTATTAATCCATATAAGTTATTTAGTCAAGACATCTTTAAAAACCCTCCAAACATACAACTAATATACAAGAAAACAAAAAAACACTCCTAAAAAATTATAATTTAATTCAATACCAAATTATCATAATGCACTACCACCACTCTGGATGGCACCTGATATTTTTCAACAATCTTACTAGTGCCAAGCCCCATCATTTTTTTTAACTCAGAACTATCAATACTAGTCATTCCTACTGCTATATTTTTCTTACTTAATGTCATAATTTTTACAGTATCACCACGCGCAAACTCACCTATAAAATCAACCACTCCTACTGGCAACAAACTATTTCGTTTGCGTAAAGCCTGCACAGCACCATCATCAATAATAATCGCTTTACTAGTCTTCAAATTAGACAGCCATCTTTTTCTAGCAGATATTGGTTTTTTGGACGCACTGAAAAAACTATGCAACTTATATTTTTCTAGTCCTAAAATTGTATTTTTTCCCTTTCCCTCTGTAATAACTACATCCGTACCACCTTTTACTGCTATCTGCGCAGCTTTTACTTTACTAGCCATACCCCCTGTTCCTAAGTAACTAGTTTCTGACTTAGCCATATTTATAATTTCTGGAGTAATTTTATCTATTCTCGGTATAACTTTAGCATCATCAAATTTACTTGGATTCTTATCATGCAACCCAGAAACATCGGACAATATAACTAGCAAACCAGCATTAACTAAATGCGCTGTTTGCGCGCTCAGATTATCATTATCTCCAAATCTAATTTCCTCAGTAACAGTCGAATCATTTTCATTGATCACTGGAACAATACCCAACTCAAACAGGTTTTCTATCGTTGCTCTCATATTCAAATAATGCCTCCTACTCTGACAATCTTCACTAGTAATTAGCATTTGAGAGACTTTTAAGCCATATTTAGCAAACTGCTTCTTGTAATGCTCAATTAAAAAAGTTTGCCCATAAGATGCCAAGGCCTGTAACTTATCCAGATTAAGAGTCTTTCTATTAATATTTAATGCATTACAACCACATGCCACTGATCCGGAAGATACCACAACTACCTTTAGGCCAATTTTATGCAACTGCTTAATATCTTTGGCAAGATGTTTAATAAAGCTAATACGCAATTTATTATTCTTAGAATCAACTATCAGTGACGACCCTATCTTTATTACTATAATTTTATAATCTCTAAAATTAATCATATTGTCAGTTTATAAACCCTTAACTAATCTAATTTACCGCCTATCATTCCTTATCTACAAAAAACATGCAAACATCACACAAATATTTACAGTTGATATAGCTTAGCAATTCACGATATATAATTTTATAAATTTTACAATCATCTACTAATATTAACTAGTCTTAAACTATTTATCTATATTACTCAAGAACCGCAAGACAAGGCTCATGGGTTAACACAAGGTAAAAAAACCAGATCAATCTGGCAGTATTAACCAACTTACAGAAAATAAAAATAATAAGGTTGATTAATCACATAATATTAGATAAAAATACTGGCGCACGTTTATTATTTTTTTAAAATGGCTATTAGTAAATCAGAACTAACAACAATCTTAGAAGAACATTTTCCCGATTCCTCAATCGAATTAGAGGACCATTTCGGCGATGGTGAAAAATATCAATTGAACATTCAATCACCACAATTTTCAGGACTAAACAGAGTACAACAGCATCAACTAGTAATGAAAGCATTAAAAACCACTTTGGAAACTAAACTTCATGCAATTTCAATAAAAACATCTCAAAAATAACTTAACTAAACTTTAAACCATGTCTGATATAACAAAAGAAATCGCAAAAAATATAAAAGAAAATAATATAGTTCTATTCATGAAAGGTAACAAAACCTTTCCTCAATGCGGCTTTTCAGCCTTTGTGGTACAAACATTACAAAGTCTGGAAGTAGAATTCAAAGATATAGATGTCCTAAAAGACCCTGAACTGCGCCAGGGAATCAAAGACTACACACAATGGCCAACCATACCACAACTATATGTCAAAGGAGAATTCATTGGAGGATGTGATATTGTAAAAGAGATGTATGAATCTGGTGAATTAGAACAAGTCCTATCTTCTTAAATGAGTAGAAATCCTTCTATACAAATAAAAGAATTAAATAAGGCTTACCGCGCTAAATCCGGCACCGTACATGCCCTTAAGAACATTAACCTAGATGTACCAAAAGGAAGCTTCTTTGGATTACTAGGACCTAATGGAGCAGGAAAAAGTACTATGATGAATATCATAGCTAGTCTAGTAAAAAAGGATTCAGGAATCATCTTAATCAACAATAAAAACTTTGATCAATATCAAACCGAAATAAAATATGATCTCGGTATAGTTCCGCAAGAACTAATATTAGACCCTTTCTTTACTGTCTTAGAAACATTAGAAATTTTTGCCGGATATTACGGAATAAAAAAACAAAATAGAAAAACAGATGAAATAATATCTGCCCTAGGGCTAGAAGAAAAAGCCCATACCGCCCCAAGATTATTATCTGGTGGAATGAGAAGAAGATTATTAATTGCAAAAGCCCTAGTTCATGATCCAGATATAGTAATATTGGATGAACCAACTGCTGGAGTAGATGTAAAATTAAGAGAACAATTGTGGGATTATGTAGTCAAATTAAACAAAAAAGGAAAAACCATAATCTTAACTACCCATTATCTAGAAGAAGCAGAAAAATTATGTGATCACATTGCAATAATTGACAAAGGGTCAATCATTGCAAACGATAAAAAAGACAATCTAAAAAAATTATTCGGAAAGAAAAAAATTATTTTAGAACTAAAACAAACCCCAAAACAAATTGCAAACACCTTCACTGGATATGATTATAAAATAGATAACAACAATATGGTCACACTAGAGTGTGATACTGATTTTCAATACTCAAAACTAGTTTCCCAACTAGCAAAATCAAATACCGAAATAAACAATATCACAACAAAAGACGTTGATATAGAAGACATCTTTAGAAATCTAGTATATAAAGACTAAGCACTCTCTCATCTTATTACAAACCCAGTACTAGAATATCTAAACATCATATATTTCTTGCTAAAGCTAAATCTTATTGATAAAAATACAAAACATAATTTGAGATATATTAACATGACCTACATCGTTACAGAAGAGTGCATCAAATGCAAATACACTGACTGCGTAGAAGTTTGTCCTGTAGATTGTTTTTACGAGGGAGAAAATATGCTAGTTATAAACCCCGAAGAATGCATAGATTGCGGTGTTTGCGAACCTGAATGCCCAATAGAAGCAATAAAACCAGAATCTGAAGATTTAATCGATTGGATTGAGTTAAATAAAAAATATTCAGAAATTTGGCCAAACATTACAATAAAAAAAGATCCTCTAACAGAATCTGAGGAATTTAAGGACAAAAAAAACAAATACCCTGACGATTTCAGTGAAAAACCAGCCACATAGAAAAAAAGTAAAAAAAATCGAAATTTTGCTTTTTCTTGCGCAAAAATTATGGTATACTACGCATAATTTATTAACCATTTGAGGTTATTTATGTCTCAGAAAACCTTTAAGAAAGGTGATTTTGTTGTATATCCATCTCATGGAGTCGGCAATATCACAGGGGTTACTGCTCAAGAAGTTGGTAGCCTTTCTCTCGAATTTTATCAAATTCATTTTGAGAAAGAAAAGATGACACTTAGTGTCCCCGTTTCAAGAGCAAAAAAAATAGGGCTCCGGCCCTTATGCACACCAGAATTAATTGATCAAGCTCTGGATGTCATAAGCGAAACCGCTCAAACATCTAGAGGTATTATGTGGAGCCGTAGAGCCCAAGAATACGAAAAGAAAATAAATTCTGGTGATATATTAGCAACTGCTGAAGTCATTAGGGATTTACACAAAAATGTAAAAAACCCTGATAGATCATACAGCGAAAGACTGATATATGAAAGTGCATATAACCGTTTTGTCGTAGAAGTATGCCATGTTAAAAACATTGACTACGAAACTTTCGAGGCAGAGTTTAACAGTATACTAAAAATCGACGAAATAGGTATCGATGAAGATTATTTCGATGATGATGATGATGAAATCATCGCAGCGTAATAATGACGACAGAATGAAAGAAAGGCCATTAGGTCTTTCTTTCATTCATTTAATTTTTCCTTAAATATTTTAGAAATTACAAATTAAGCAACTAATTTTGCTAAAGTTTCTCCTATTTTAGCTGGAGAATCAGAAACCGCTATACCAGCAGACTTCATTGCGTCTATCTTATTTTCTGCGGTACCTTTACCACCAGACACTATAGCACCGGCATGTCCCATCCTTTTTCCTGGAGGAGCTGTCCTTCCTGCAATAAAACCTACCACAGGCTTCTTTCTACCCTTTTTAGCTTCAGACACTAAAAATTCCGCCGCTTCTTCTTCTGCAGAACCTCCTATTTCACCAATCATCACGATCGCTTCAGTAGCATCATCAGATAAAAACATATCTAAACAATCAATAAAGTCGGTTCCATTTACTGGATCACCACCTATTCCTATACAAGTAGATTGACCATATCCAAGACTAGTTGTCTGGAAAACCGCCTCATAGGTTAATGTACCTGATCTAGATACAATTCCTACATTACCTTTCTTATGTATATGTCCTGGCATAATTCCAATTTTACATTCTCCCGGAGTTATTACTCCTGGGCAATTAGGGCCAACGAGTCTACTGTTAGAATTAGAAATCAGCTTTTTAACCTTAACCATATCTAACACTGGGATTCCCTCAGTTATACAAACGATTAATTCTATTTCACTGTCAATTGCTTCCATAATCGCATCAGCTGCAAATGGAGGTGGAACATAAATGACCGAAGCATTAGCCCCAGTTCTTTCTTTAGCTTCAGCCACAGTATTAAAAACCGGAAGATCAAGATGCTTAGAACCTCCCTTTCCCGGAGTAACACCACCTACCATATTCGTACCATAACTAATTGCCTGCTCTGAATGAAATGTCCCTTGGGCTCCTGTAAACCCCTGACATATTACTTTAGTATCTTTATTTACTAATACAGCCATATTTTACCTATTATTTTCTTTTTTCATTTAATATTAATGCTCCAATTACGCTACTCTAGATGCTAATTGCACTTCTTTCACAATTTTATTAGCAGCATCATCTAAATCATCTGCAGCTACAATATTTAGACCAGAATTATCCAATATCTCCTTTCCTTTTTCAACATTGGTCCCCTCTAATCTTACCACCAAAGGAATATCAATATTTACTTCCTTAGCAGCTGCAACAATACCATCAGCAATAATATCACAACGCATTATTCCACCGAATATATTAACTAAAATCCCTCTAACGCTATCATCGGATAAAATAATTTTAAAAGCTTCTGTAACTTTTTCTTTTGTAGCCCCACCTCCAACATCTAAAAAATTCGCCGGAGAAGCACCGTATAATTTAATAATATCCATAGTGGCCATTGCAAGACCAGCACCATTAACCATACAGCCAATATTACCTTCCATCTTAATATATGAAAGACTACTTTTACCCGCTCTTACCTCTAATGGGTCTTCCTCCGTTTCATCGCGCAAATCTTCTATTCCTTTCTGACGGTACAAAGCATTATCATCAAAATTAATTTTTGCATCCAACGCTATGATGCCTCCTTCACCAGTTTCTACTAATGGGTTAATTTCTATCTGAGATGCATCAGTTGCTATACATGCATCATATATTGCCGAAACAATCTGTCCAAACTGCTTCAATTGACTCCCTGAAAAACCCAAAGCAAAACCTAGCTTTCTAACATGAAAACCTTGTACACCTATTACAGGATCTATGGAAATTTGTAGAATTTTTTCTGGATTACTATCTGCCACTTCTTCGATATCCATACCACCTTCAGTAGAAGCAATAAAGGTGACCCCCGAAACTGCTCTATCTACAACCGCAGACAAGTAATATTCCTTACTTATATTAGACCCTTCTTCTACATATAATCTATTAACTTCCTTTCCACTTGGTCCAGTTTGATGCGTCACTAGAGTTTTTCCTAACAACTCCATAGCATTATTGTAAACTTCATCTACTGACTTTACTACTTTTACTCCTCCAGCTTTTCCTCTTCCACCTGCATGTATTTGCGCTTTAACCACATACACATCAGTATCTAATTGCTGAGCTGCCTGTTTTGCTTCTTCAGGAGTAAATGCCGCAATTCCATTTGGCACCGGAACCCCAAATTTTTTTAAAATAGCTTTCGCTTGATATTCATGAATATTCATTTATCTAACCTATATATAGAATTTAAGAAAAGCATTCTAGAGTAATAAAAAAAATTCTCAAGTATTAAAAGAAGAACGTTATGGAACCTCCAAAAACACCTAATTTAACTAAAATATTATCAGCAATTGGTGCAGGGCATAATGTGATAACCTTATCAGGAGATTTAGGCGCAGGAAAAACAACCCTAGCAAAATATTTATTAAAGAATTTTGATATCAATCAAGAGGAAGTAACAAGCCCAACATTTAATATATTAAATATATATGACAGTAAAGATTTTCAAATATGGCATTATGATTTATATAGACTAAAATCTTCAGAAGAAGTCTTTAATCTAAATTATGAAGAAGCATTAGAGCAAAAACTAGTACTAATTGAATGGCCAGAAATAATAAAGAAATATCTACCTAGAAAAAGAATCGATATTACAATTAAAATCCTAGATAACAACGAAAGAGAATACAACTTTAAAATACATCCCTAAATGCGTATAAAATTAAGAACAGAATTTATCAAAAAGCATCATTTTGATAACTACGAAATAACCCCATTAAAACATGATGCATCACTGCGCAGATATTTTCGCCTAACTAAAAACAAACAAACTTTCATATTAATGGATTCCCCTCCTCCATCAGAGCCTGTAATGCCATTTATAAAAGTCACCCAATTTTTATCAGAAAATAATTTTTCTGTACCACTCATACATTTTCAAGATACTGAACATGGGTTTTTAATTTTAGAAGATTTTGGTAATAACATAATAAATAATTACCTAGACCAACACCCAAAATACGAAGAAAAAATATACTTTCTTGCAATTGATAATTTGATACGACTTACCACATTAGCCCCCCCCAAAAAATTCCCAAAACATACTAAAAAACTATTAATGTCTGGTATAAAGCAATTCCAGAAATTCTATTTAGAATCTAATAATCCAGAACTAATAGAATTATCTAATTCCCTATTAGACAAATTAAATTACAAAAATCACCATATATCTCTAAGAGACTTCCATGCAGATAATCTAGTATATCTGAACAACCAAAAATCATATCGACAAATTGGTCTATTAGATTATCAAGATGCAAGCCTCGGCTTCATCAGCTATGATTTACTATCATTATTACAAGATGCCAGAAAATACATTAGCCCGAAATTACAAGAAAAATATTTACAATATTTCTTAGATAATATGCCTAATCTTAATCAAGAAACATTCTTACAAGAATATGAAATACTAAGCTTCCAAAGAAATAGTAGAATAATCGGATTATTTAATAAATTTAACAAGTTAGATAACAACTCATCATATCTTAAGTACCTTGACAACGTCTTTAAATATTTCAAAATAAACTTGAAAAGCAAGCATCTAACAGAAATAAAATATTTTTTAGACAATTAGATGTTAACTAAATACTTAATCAATCTCTACCCAATACAGGAGTTTTATTTTCTCTCTCAATAGTCCTCCATTCACCTTTGAATTCTCTAGAACCGTTCTGAGCATATCTATATCAGCTATTCTTCCAGGAAAAAAAGAATCATGATCGTACCCTTTGACCATATTTAATTCGTTCTTCTAGCTTTTCTAGAAATCGCTCTCTGCTATTATTATTTTTTATATCTATAACCCACTTCCTTAACTCTAGTGCCTGCAACATTTAACATAGAAAAATCAGGGTAATCATGAGACTGAATATCAGTAATTAATTCATCAAATCTACTCACTTGCTTTTTATTATCATTGCACCAGTTACTAATCAATTTATCGGCAGACAATTTTTTATCCTGTTGCAAATAATAAGTTATAACATTATCTGTTACTCTCATTTGCTGATCATACAAATTGTCTATATAACTTTTAATGGATAACTTCTCCCAATATGTATCCATATTTAGGTTATTAGCTTGTGATCTTAAATAATAAAAACCAAGCCTCTTACCAATCATAAAATATACTTTTGCAACAAAATCGACATCTATGTCCTTTCCTCTAGAAACTTTAACTATCTGGCATGCTGAAGACATAAATTCCATAGAAGCAATAGGTTTAGCAAGCTTTTGGGGAACATTCTTTGAAGTATAGTATTTTATTCGCTCCTGATATAGTGTTTTAGCAGTAGGAGTTAAAACATCACTTAAATGATTATATATAATTTCTATTTTTTCCTTAAACTCTTTTTCTATTTTAGAAATATTAGATAAAGGCTGAGTAAAATTTCTAATAAACCATGCCGTATTTCTCTCAATTAGCACAGCAATTTCTCTAAACATCTCAATCTGAATAGCAGACTCCACCTTATTCGTAAGCCCCTCAATCTCTTGCCATAATTCAGGCAAAGAGAAAGCCTCTCTTGTTATAACATATGCTCTTGCAATATCACATGTTTTAAGACCTGTATCCTCAGAAAGTCTAAAGAAAAACGTTATACCCAAACGATTTACCAAACTATTTGTAACATGAGTAGAAATAATTTCCCTTCTAAGAGGGTGGTTTTTAATTTCATCCAAAAATTTTTCTGATAATTGTTTCGGGAAATAACGTATTAGCTCAGAATGAAAATAGTTATCATCAGGTAAATTAGAATCTAAAATACTCTGATATAAATATATTTTGCTATAAGCAAGAAGAACCGACAACTCTGGCCTTGATAGACCTAACCCTTCAGAATGACGATGCGCCACCTCATCACTATTAGGTAAGAACTCCACTTTTCTATTTAGAATGCCCTCCTTCTCTAGAGCTTTCATTAATCTATCATGTTGCTCTAAAATTTTAACTCCTTGAAACTCAGCAATACTGATTGCCTGAGTCTGTAAAAAATTATCTCTTAATACCAATCTTTCTACATCATCTGTCATATCTTGAAGAAACTTATTACGATCAGTAATATTAATAAGCCCCTTTTCTATAGCCTTTTGAAAGACTATTTTGATATTCACTTCATGATCAGAACAATCAACTCCAGCCGAATTATCAACCGAATCAGTATTAATTTTCCCCCCATGTAAAGAATATTCTATTCTTCCTCTTTGAGTGAGACCTAAATTCCCTCCTTCTCCTATTATTTTGCAACGCAGCTCACAAGCATTAACTCTAACATGATCATTAGCTCTATCTCCAACTTCAATATTATTTTCTTGTGAAGATTTCACATATGTTCCTATACCTCCATTCCATAGTAAATCTACTGGAGCCTTTAAAATTTCTTTTATTAACTCACTAGGAGCATATACACTCTTTTTAAGCCCGAGTGATAACTGGGCCTCCTTACTAAGAGTAACTGATTTATCACTACGCTTATAGATCTCCCCTCCCTTAGAAATTAATTTCTTATCATAGTCAGACCATAAAGATCTAGGCAATTCAAAAAGCCTTTTCCTTTCCTTATATGACACTTTCGGGTCTGGATCTGGGTCAATAAATATGTTCATATGATCAAATGCTGCCACCAATTTTAATTTATTAGATAACAACATACCATTTCCAAAAACATCTCCCATCATACCTCCTATACCAACAACGGTAAATGCTTCCTTCTCAATATCTTTACCTAACTCATAAAAATGTCTTTTAGTTGACACCCATGCTCCCTTCGCAGTAATCCCCATCTCCTTATGATTATAACCTTGAGACCCTCCAGATGCGAAAGCATCACCTAGCCAAAAATTATATTTATTGGATATTTCATTTGCTATATCAGAAAAACTAGCTGTACCCTTATCAGCAGCTACAACTAAATACGGGTCATCATCATCATACCTTACTACATCTTTAGGAGGAACAACTTTTCCATTAACAATATTATCAGTGATATCTAACAATCCAGAAAGAAATGTCTTATATGCTAAAATTCCTTCCTTCATAAAATGATCCTTTGAACATCCAATTAGATCTTTCTTAACTACAAAACCTCCCTTCGACCCAACTGGAACAATTACGGCATTCTTAGTCATCTGCGCTTTTACTAAGCCCTGTATCTCTGTACGAAAATCTTCTATTCTATCTGACCACCTAAGCCCCCCTCTAGACACACTTCCCCCTCTTAAATGCACCCCTTCCATAGTCGGAGAATAAACAAAAATCTCAGCATACGGTTTCGGCAGAGGAATATCAGTAAGCTCTGATGCTCTTAACTTAAGTGATATATAGTCCTTATATTCCTTCCCTTCTGTCAATTGGAAAAAATTCGTTCTTAACGTAAAATCCACTAACTCTATAAATTTTCTAATTACAGCATCTTCAGATAAATTATCTACTTCGCTTAAAGTTTCTTCCAAATCACGTTTTATAGATTTAATCTTAGAAGAATTCTTTTCATAAAATTTAGCATAAAAAAGCTTAACAAAATCTTGTACCACCTGATAATTTTTATACAACGCATCAGATATAAATGCCAAACTATAAGGGAAATTAGTTTGCCTTATATATTGAGCATACGATCTTATCAATGATACATCCCGACTAGACAACTTAGCACTAATGACTAACTTATTTAAGGTATCATTTTCTATATTATTTAACCAACAATCTAAAATCGCATTCTCAAAAAGTCCTTTTATTACCTTATGATCCTGAGCTTTTATATCTGGAATAATTATCTTAAAATTATGTATCCAAACTGTTTCCACATTATGAGCCAATTTAGGTCTCACTGCATAAGTATGCTCATCTATTACCTGCAAACCAAAATTTTCCAGAATTGGCATTATTCTTGAAAGTAATATCTGCTCTTTAGAACTATATATATTCAAAGAATGAATATTATCTCCAGATTCATTAATATTTAATTTAAAAATTGGAATTTGGTTTTCTATAATATCCCCGATCACTTCTATATCACTACAAGCTTCAGATGTAGAAAATGTATCAGTATAAGAAAGAGGAAAAGCATCAGAATATGTCTTATATAACGTAAAAGCTTTTTCCTCACCATGCTTTGCTTTTAATTTTTGCAATAATTTATCCTGCCACAATGACGCAATAACAGATATTTTTTTCTCAATCTGATTGTAATCTATTCCCGTATTAATGTCTGAATTAATATTTATAACAAAATGTACGCGTGCTAGAGGCAAATCAGAAATCTGGGTATAATACGCCGACAATTCACCATTAAACTCACTGGATAATAGATCCTGAATCTTATCGACAGTATCAGTGCTAAAGCTCTTCTTCGGTATATAACATATTATGCTTACAAACCTGTTAAAAAAATCATATCTAACAAATATTTTTGCAACAGATCTTCCAGATAAAGACACTATACCCATTGCAATATCAAACAATTCCTCTTCTGAAATTTGGAATAGCTCTTCCCTCGGATAAGAACCAAGAATAGAAACTAATTCCTTACCATCATGGCCATTTAAACTAAAACCAGAACGCTGTATAACAGATGAAATTTTAGTCCTAATCAAAGGTATCTTATGCGCCTGCTCATAAAACACTATAGACGTGAACAAACCAAAAAACCTATACTCCCCTATTACTTTTCCATTTTTATCATATTTTTTAATACGAATATTATCCAAATGAACTGGTCTATGCACTAACGACTTATTCTGACATTTTACAATTTCTATCAGGTTTTTCTCATAATAACTGTAATCTTTTATAAAATTTTTATCGATAGTAAGTAAATCATCAGGATTAGATTTTTTAAAGATTCCTAACTTAGTTTTATCATTTATCTGAAATATCAATTCATCCTTCTTATCAATCACATCATACTCTGCATACCCAAGAAAAATAAAAGCTTTATCCTCTGCCCACTGTAAAAAAGACAGAGCTTCAGAAGCACTATCCTTATGCATTTTTACATTTAAAGCCTTGATCTCATTTTTGACCCTATTTAACTGATTCAAAGTTGCTTGCCAATCTTCAACAGCGCATCTAACTACCTCTAAAACATACTCTAATCTTTTTTCTAATTGAGAAAGAGCAGACTTACTAGAAATGTAAGAAATCTCAAAATGAACAGCTGACTCATAACTTATATTCAGCTCATCTACCGCATCTAAATGTATTTTTCCCAACCCCCCTTTAGGCCCCCTTTCTACACAAATAACTTTATTAATAATTCTATCTATATTATAGCCCAAACGATTAATCTCAGCAGTAAGAGAATCAACAATGAAAGGCATGTCATCATTTAGTATCTCTATTACTGTAGTTTTTTGATGATCACTCCCTTTACTTCCAATAGTAAAGATCCTCATTTTTGGCTTTCCAACAGGCCTCTGTTTAACAAAACGGAAATATGACTCTACCAAATGGAATAAATACTTATCATCTCTAGAAATTAGTTCATCATGTAAGATTTTACTGAAAAACAACTTAATAAATTCCTGAAAATTTGGCTCTTTATTAATTTCAGACTTATATTTCTCTAGTAAAACATTAACTCTTTTTGCAACCCCACTAATAGATCTAATTGTCATATCATACCTTCTTATTTAAAACCACAAAGATCGTAACACTATTTAATTATTTATTCACTAAATAACTTAACCAAAATCAACTTAAATGTAAAAAAAAGAGATCATTGCTTAATTTTTTTTCTAATATTATCGCTATTAATTCCAAGAGATACCAACTTTCTATGCAAAGCCGTTCTTTCCATACCTATAAAAGACGCAGTATTAGATATATTTCCTTCAAAACGTCTAATTTGAGCACTAATATACTGCTTCTCAAAAATACCCCTGGCTGTCTTTAAATCTGAAGACATCATTTCATAATTCACATCTGGTCTAACATTAGCTGGGTTACCTATAACAATATTCTCTGGTAACAACTTCTCTGAAATAGCAGACATATTACCCTTCAGCGCTTTCATAAATAAGAAATCCAGCAAATTATGGAATTCAAAGAAATTTCCAGGCCATTCATATGATTGCAACACTGGATATACAGATTCCTTAAAGTTAATTAATGACACTGCATATTCAGTACTTAACTGCTGCATCCGATGCTTAGCCAAATGCGGAATATCCTGGCCTACCAATCTGAGGGCAGGGACCTTTATCATATATACATTCTTATTATTTATAGCCACATCTTGATTAGGCGATAGCGAACAAAGAAACAATAAATTAACCTTCTCATTATGACTTTCTTTACCTCTTAACCCCACTATGTAATCAATGAATTGATCAACTGGCATATCCCCCTTATCTAACTCCTCAAATATAAGAGTCCCTTTAGAAGCTGCAGAAAATAACTTTGATACAACCTGTTCAAAGCCACCATCTAAACATTTTATATGCCCCATATTCCTTCTTATAATGGGTCCTTTCGATAACTTACTGTGTCTATGTATAAAATTAGCAATCTTAAATTTCTCTGTACCAAACTCTCCTATTATTAACAATGGCTTATAAATAGAAGTGGACTTTATTATATTAGACTTTAGATCAGAAATAAGTTTACTTTCTCCAACCAAAGAAAGCTCTTCTTCAACCAATCTATGAACCTCACTATTTTCATATTCATAGATTCTCCGCTTAGTAAGGTTAGATAACAAATTGACTAAATTTTTTTGTTCTAAGGGTAAGTTAATAAAATCACTTACTCCCAATTTGAGCAAAGGAAAAATATCCTTTATATTTGATGCATCATTTAGAATAACAATCTTATTTTTTTTATATTGCCTCCTTAATTCTTTTATGAATATCTGCAACTCTTCCACTAAAGGAAATAAAGAAAACTGAATAAAAAACAAACCTGTATCTTCAAGCTCTCCCTGAAAAATATCATCTCCTCTTACCTTATGAATCACCTCATAACCAGAAAGATTAAATTTTTCTGCCAAGATATCCGCACTCTCGCTTTTTTGATAAACTACTAGCTTACTCATGCTATGCAACTATGGTTGATACTCAACCTAAAACTATAGGCAAAAAGCAAAATTTGCAAGGCATATCAAAACCAAACAAGATTATCGAATACAATTGTATATATTAAATAGAAAATACATTTAATATATAGCCATTTATCTCATCATTAGATTTTTCAATAGAAGCAAACACATAAAACTTTACATTCTTTTTATCCTTTTTAAAGCTCACAGTGTCATTTACAACATCATCTGGAACCTCGTGCAATTTTTCCAACACAGGTACCAATTCTGGACAAATTATCGCAATATCTGCATTATTTAAATCTCGCTCAGAAAACAAAGTTCTCGCCGATTTATTAAATAACTTAATTTTTTTATTAACATCTAAAACAATCGTAGCCGCTGGTAACGCACCTAAAATAGTTTCCAAAAACTTCTTCTTGGTAGTTACTATCTGATGCGACATATTCAAATCACTATTTTTCTTACCAATAAGCCTAACCATTCTATT
>Ga0066825_10000135_pt1 | contig 26044 bp, 23 predicted proteins | sample ETNtaG_6_FD_65608 | JGI IMG/M metagenome (GOLD analysis project Ga0066825, IMG submission 65608) | Marine microbial and viral communities from oxygen minimum zone, Eastern Pacific Ocean - ETNP201306SV45 | ecosystem: Environmental > Aquatic > Marine > Oceanic | place: Pacific Ocean: Eastern...
AAGCGCGCCTGGGAAGAGATCTACCAAAAGGCCCTGCATAAACTCTCGCCAAATGGCCGGTTGATCATCACCAGCTATTTCGATCGCGAGCACGCCGAAGCTCTGGAGGTTCTCAAGAATCAAGGCGGCGAGCTCATTGTTTCCCAAGTCAACGCGAAATCACGCGAGCTCGAGGTCGCTGGAAAGTCAGTCGATCGGCATTTAGCAATTTTGAAGCGAGAAGAATAGAGGGGAATGTTGATCGTATTCCTTTAAAAACCGCAAAGGACGCAAAGATCGCAAAGAATACAGCGGGGAGATTGGTTGGTCTATCCTTCGCGTACTCTGCGTTCTTGAGCGTAGCGGGCGGTTTATGAAATGTTCGGGGCGATTCTCGTCTAGAATGGTTATTTCGGCGCTTTCCAGCTAAAGGGTAGCTTTGCGTTCGGGTATGCCCAGTTGTTGAATACGGTAGGCGATTGTTTTCCGAAAAACTGTTGATCGGAAAAGTCAAACAGGGCGGTCCAGTCTTCGGTGTTTTGGGCATGGCCTCCGTCTCGCCAGTGGAGCGCGATCTTGTCTTTGGCGTCCATCCAATCGTAGATGACTTGAGTGGCGCGGTGGGTGAGTTCCGTTCCGTAGGGATTCGCGTGATAGTCCTGTCGCGCGTGGCAATTCAAGAAGGCTCGGGGCGCGACTAGAGCGCGTGAAAAGTGAGAATCGAAGGGCATGCGATCTTCTTTCTCGGCGAATGTAAAGTATGGGGGAGGGAACCAGCGCTCGTTGTTGCCGATATGGCTTTTGATGCTTTGCGGGCGTTTGCCTTCTTCGAAGTAGCGGTAGCTTCCAGTGCCTCCCGTACCTGAGGAATTGGGCGCAGTGATCGTGACCCGTTCGTCGAAGATGCCGGCGCAGAGAGCGGCCTTGCCGCCGCGGGAGTGTCCGGTGGCGACGACACGGTCAATATCCACGAGACCGAGTTGATCGAGCGCATCGAGAACGACCCCGTGGGCCCAGCCCCAAACGGCCAGGGCGCGCCATGTATATTCTGGATACAGCGGATAGACGCCGGCGGTTCTGAGCGCTCGTTTGTCATCGGTCGCTAACGCCTCCCGTTCAAAGCGGCATAGCAGGTATCCGCGCCGCACGGCCTCCTCGCCTGCGAATGCGGTATACTCGTCCAGCTCTTCGTCGAAGGCGACGCGGTCATTCTTGATGACGGTCGGGTAGCGCTGGTTCGCCTTGGGGCGGACGACGACCAGTTTGCAGCTGGCGGAGAGTCCATTGCGTCGAATGGTGAGCGTGAAAGTCTCTCGTAGACCTTTGCCATCGAACACTGCCTTTGAGTCATGTTTTTCGATCTCAACCTGTTTAGGAAGGGGAGGAACCGTTCCGTAGAGATAGTGTTCGAGCATCGCGCGAATGTATTTCTTCTGTTTCTTCCAGTCCCCGAGGTTTTCTACCCGACTGCCATCTTCCATGAGGAAAGGATCCGGCATTTCCATTTGTATAGGGAGATCGTCGACTGTTGGGAAGTCGGCACCAAATGCAGCGAGGGGTAGAGCGATTAAGAAGAGGATGCAGAGTGGGAATGTCCTGGAGAGTTTCCATAAACTCAAGGTTCGTAGGGCCTTCGCTTGCGAAGCGCCGCGTAAGTTAGGGGGATTCGGGTTCCGCGGCGTGCAGCAAGCGGCAGCCCTGCAATAGAACGTGGATTTGGGGGGCAATCTCTCAATCATTGGGGTGTGGTGAAGAGTGAGTAGTGGAAGGGGGAAAAGTGAAAATGTGAAACGCGCTAGCTCGTTCTATCCTTCCGAAGTCATGGATCCACTACGGTCAGGGGTCCGTCGAAGAGGGTCAGGCTGACGACGTCTGTTTTGGCGACGTGAGGTCCGTGGGCTTCGCCTTTGGGCGCGTGGAAAAGGGTGCCTTTGGTGTAGGCCTTGCCAGACTCCTCCCATTCACCGGATAGGATGTAGGCCCATTCGTTGGCGTCGGGATGAATGTGGGCGGGGACAGTGACGCCGGCCTTGAACTTTCTCAACGCGACTACACCGCCAGTGGCTTCGTCCTTGTGAAGCGGTTTCAGCTCGACGTCTTCGTACGGGCCTGCCTGCCACTCTTTTTCGTCTGCGAGAGCGATGTATTGAAACATGAAAGACTCATACCGTTTCCCGGTCCGCGCGCCAAACACCAAAGCGAGCTTGGGTTGACGAAGCCCGCGCCGTTTCGTACCCATAGTGAATGGGTATCGAAGATGAGAAGAATGTATTGGGCGGCGAGCTGGAACCTTGCAGTATGGATCCCCTAACCGGTTTCCATCGAACGGGCCGTTGCCAGACCGGTCCGCATGATCATGGTTGCCATGCGGTTTGCGTTCAGGTGACCGATGCCTTTCTCGATTATTCGAAATCCGTTGGAAACGATCTCAGTACGCCAATGGAGGCCTACGGCTTTCCAGGACTCAAAGCAGGGGACCGCTGGTGCCTCTGCGCCCTGCGTTGGAAAGAGGCTCACGAAGCGGGGGCTGCGCCCATCGTTATTCTAGAAGCTACCAGCGAGGCAGCGTTGAAGCATATCTCTCGCGTCGTTCTCGAGGAATTCGCGCTGGTGGAGACGGATTAGCTAGTCGGTATGGCTTAGCTTGCCGAGTTTCCGAATGAAAAGAGGGGTTGCGGCTAGAAGCCATGCGAAGGTTGTCGCTGCAAACGTCAGGCCCAACCAGGTTAAGAGACTGCCCGCATCTGTTTGGAAGGGAGTGTATCCCGAGCTGAGAGCCCACTTCATATAGAAGACGAGCGGTCCGATAGCAGCGACGCCTATTGCGACGTTCGCATTGGGCCTCATATAGGGGTCTCGGCTCGCGAGGCGAAAGTTGAGTATTACGGCGACCGCGGGCAACGCGAGCAATACATAGAGAATCTGTAGTATCGGGTCGCCATCGTTTACATGTCCGGTAGTGATACGAGGGACAAGAAGTGGAGAGAGAACGAGAAGGACATTTAGGGCAGCAGTGTATAGTCTCATAGCAATAGGGGGCGTTGGATCGTTGGACGCTACCCTTTGTATCGGCGAAACCTGCTCGCGTTTTAGAGAGGTGAATTCGCCAAGGGCCGATGGACAAAGGCGCTTAGTTTGTTCGGCAGAGTCAGGAGCTTTCTAGGGACCTGGTAAGAGGGCGCCGAATCGCGAATCTAAGCGCGATCCTCTTTTGCGAGCCCCGGGGGATTGAATTATGCGGGCGAACCGTCTAGCGTTTCAGACATGCCCAAGTCTGTTTCGTCGATTTTTCTGAGCGCGCTTTGCGTCTTTGGCTTCAAGCACTTGTCGGCGGACGAATTCGAGTGGAAGTCCGAGGGAGGAATCGAAGTCCTGCGTTTTGAAACGGAATTGATGAGTGGCCTGGTGGTCGCGCAAGATCACCGCGATTTGGGTAAGGGGTTTGGCCTGCATGGGGTGCGAGAGCTAACTTACAAAGAGCATGATTTGAATGCGCCGGAACCTCCGGTTGGAGCGAAGCGTCGTCACCAGGGGTTGCTGAACCTCTACCGCGTTTATTCGTCCACGGAAACGTTCGGCTCTTTGCGTGATGATCAGGGCCAGCTGAAAGAACTGGAGAACGGAGCCCAACTCTTCTGGCCTGCTTCGAAGGAACGGCCGGTAGCGATTACCGGTACCTGGAAGATAACAGGCCCAGCTCAAATCGATGTTCAAGTGGAGGCTACGCCGACCAAATCGATCGAGAACTTTGAGATTCTTCCAGCCGTGTATCTTCCGGTTCACATGACGAAAGCCGTGTACTTGGAGGGGCAGGGTGGGCCGGTCTTTTCCGAAGTCAGACCCAACCCGGCAATCGAAAACGATCTCAATTATCGATTCTATCCATTGGGCGAAGAGGCGCGATCGGCTCAAGAGAATTCCGGACGTATTCATTCCAGCTGGAAATGGAAATCAGTCGTTATGAAGGAGCGCGCTGGCTTGCCCATCGTCGTTGCCGAGGATGAAACGCTTCAGGTCCTTCTGATGGGGAATCCAGATTCCGTGAGCGCCGTGTGCGCGACCCCGTTGCCTTGGGAGGGGAATCCAGAAGATTGGAATTCGGTGCAGCAACACAGCGCTCTCTATTTCAGTCTATTCGGGCGAGACGTTGAACCGGGAAAGACCTATAGGGCTCGCATGCGATTGCAGGTGATTGACCGTCCAGAAGATACAATGAAACGCCACCAGCAATTGCTCGAAACCTTCTTGGAGGAAGCGCCCAAGTAACGAGTGGTTGGATAGCGAAAGAGCGGATAAGAAATCGCCCATTGCCGGATTTAAGAACTGAGCCTTTCAAGGTCCGTTTTGAAACGCTTGGGCGCTATCAAAAGTCACGTACGGATCCATCGATCGCCTTTAGGCGCGGCGGTTGATTTCCACCATAAAAGGGAACCTTGGCCGCTTCTTCCTCATCTATCTCGACTCCCAAGCCATTTCCTTCCAGCGGCAGCGCATAGCCATCTACCACTTTCGGGAAAGGCTTAGCTACTTTCGGTTCTGACGGGTTGTTCACGAAAGGAGCTTCCATCATGGTTATATTGGGAATGGACAGCGCCGAATGAAGAGTTGCCGCTGATCCCAGCGGACCTGCGTTGTTGTGAGGGATGAGGTTGATGTAATACACCTCTGCCATGGCAGCAATCTTCTTCATTTCGCTGATTCCACCGCAGTGATTTACGTCGGGACGAAGGTAATTCACGTATTGATTTTCTATCGTTTCCCGACAGTCCCATTTGCTGTGGTAGCGCTCGCCAATGGCCAAGGGAAGGTCGGTATGCTCGCGCAGCCTTTTCAAGGCCTCGGGGTTTTCGTGGCGGATGGGGTCTTCGATGAAAAAAGGTCGAAAGGGTTTTGCTAGCTCGCAGAGTTTGATGGCCCACTCGGGATCATAGCGTCCGTGTATTTCCAACAGTAGATCTACATCTTCACCCACCGCTTCACGCATCGCTTCCAGGTACTCGATTTGCTGATACACTGCTGTTTTATGATCATGAAATTCATTGGCATCATGACTATGAAAGGCGCGGAATCGAATAGCCGTTACTCCACGAGAAACCCTTTCCTTGGCATTGTTGGCCGCTTCTTCAGCGGTCATTCCACCCGCATGGCCATAACAACGTACCGAGGTCCGAGCCAGGCCGCCAAGCAGTTGGTATACGGGCATCCCGGCAATTTTTCCTTTGATATCCCAAAGGGCTTGGTCGATCCCAGCAATGGCTGATCCCGTTGAAGGACCGCCTCGTTGAAATTTTCTCCGAAAACAACTCTGCCACAAATACTCAATCCTTTGAGGATCCTCACCGATCACGTAGGGCTTCAAATCCTTAATCATCCCTTCTACGCTGTAGGGCAGAAAATGGTTGGTCGCATCTCCATAGCCAACGATTCCAGCGTCCGTTCCGATACGTACATACTGATCTCGCCCGGTCATAATCATATCGACGCTGGTGATCTTTATCTTTGGCAGCTTGCGCTCCGAGAGATCTACGGGAATAGATGTCTTCTTTTCCTGGGCGATTGCCGGGGCAGCGCCTACAGCGAGCAAGGCTCCGCTTCCAGCAACTCTTTTCAGTACGTTTCTTCTATTCATGGGGGGTAAAGGTAGATCCCGCCGGCAAAGCGTATATTTCAAACGGTCCCGTCGGCGGCACTAGCCTAGCATAGAGCTTAATAGCTGCTTATTTGCAAATTCAAACTGTTTGGCGAGTATGCGTGGAGGCGCGTTCAATCTAATGCCGAAACTGCCGCTCTTTCATGATCCGCTGCTGTGAGGGTAAGGGTTGATCTATTGAAGCGACTGGGTTCAACTGAGGCATGCGAGTATATTTAATCATTGCTGCATGGTTAAGCGGATACTGCTGGCTCGGCGCTCAGGAGACCGACTATGAGCTCTCGAGGCCGGAGATGGAATTCAAGGTGTTTCAGTTTCCCCGGGATTCCATGCCGCGGATTGACGGACATACCGATGACTGGGTCATGGTTCCCGAGTCCTACACCTACGGTACCGAATACCTCAATGATACCGAGGATGGTCACGGGACCGACATCGATCGCAACGACCTGGATGTCTCAGTCACCGTCGGTTGGGTAAAAGGCCTCAATCGTCTCTATTTTCGCTACGAAGCCTGGGATGACTATTGGGACTTTGGCCGTTTCAATCCCAATGGATACCTGAACGATATTTTCGAGATCGTCGTGGATGGGGATGTATCCGGAGGACCCTTTATTTTTAATCCGCTGCTCCAGAGGGGATGGAGTCGAGATCCGGCAACTCCTCTGAATGTGAAGAACTACACCAGCTTTTCGGGAAACCACGCCCAGAATTACCACATCTACACTCCCATGGTGAACAACGCCTGGGTTTTGGTCTGGGGTGGCCAGCCCTGGATATCGGAATTCCCGTATTCGAACTATGCCTACAGTTACGACTTCGAGCATGGCGAAAGCGGAAAGCTCACCCTGGAATTCTGGGTGACTGCTTTTGACTACGCGCCCTTCGAATCGCCGGAAACTGCCAGGGAGTCGAACCTCCGTGAAAATGAGATTATTGGCCTGGCCTGGTCTATCCTGGATTTCGATGGTGGGAAACGCGATGGCCACTACAACCTGGCTCACAATGTCGAAATGGTTAAGGACGCTTCTTATCTATGCGCGTTTCGGCTGATGCCGATTGAAGCGAATCTCCTTCCCGACTTGAAGGCGGAATGGACCTTTAAGGTCGTTGACCACTCGCAGAACCAGGTTCGCTTCCAGGATCAGAGCATCGGGAAGGTTAGCTCTTGGCATTGGGATTTTGGAGACGGAAACAGTTCGAGCGAGCAACATCCCGTTCACCAATACGCGGACAAGAATACCCGCCGGGTGGTGACCCTGACCGTTACAGGACCCAAAGGGACCTCTAAACGCACCCGCTATTGGGAGGTGTTGTTGAAGTAGCGGTTGTGTCTGAATCTTTCAAGGCCTTTCACCACGCCGAGTCCTCGGCGTGGCTACGGGGTTCCCGAGCTAGCTGCGGCGTAGCGAGACGTGGTCTAGAACTTTTTCCTTCGCTGGAACCGCTCTAGCAGCTAGGCTGTCTCGCGTAACGATGGAAAGGCGGACTTGGAGATGGATGCAATGGCTGGCGTTGGCGTTTGCAGTCGTTAGCGGTGCGACTTGTGAGCGATTGATTCTCTAAGATTGAACGTCTCGAAGAGTCGGTTGGAAGCTGAACTAGGTAGCGGCGGACCTCCGGGCGGCCACAGAATGGAGAGATCCCTTGGATAATAGGTCCTTTCGTATGGAGTATCCGGTCACGGTGGCCTCTCGGAGATCGGCCGCTACCTTGAGTGCTGAGTTGGATTAAGTATCAGCCAATCGAGCTTCATGGCGATAATCTCGAACGGTATTCATCAGCAGGATACCGCCGATTGCGGCGATTGTGCCGATGACCCAAATGACCGAGTAGTCGGTGGTAGCGACTGCGTCTGTTCCGGACGAGTCGGCGCTTGGGTTGAGCCACTTGACGAGAAAGCCGACGAAGATAAGCGAACTAGTCCTGCCGACTGCGTGGAAGATGTTTACAGCCCCTGTCAGCTGGCCAATTTTGTCGGCAGGGTATCGGTCCGACATGAAGGCCTTGTGAGTGATTTCGAGGATGACGTCGCCACAGCCGAACACGAGGGCGACACCAGCCAGCGCGAGTGGGGTGTGAGCGGTGTAGCCAAGTATGCAAGCGGCAATGACGATCAGGTATCCCACTTGCAACGCTCGGTGTTTGGCGAATCGTTCGACCAGCAAGCCGAGCGGCACGCCGAGGGCGAGAGCGACAAAGGGCATGACTCCCCAGGACATGCCGACTTGATCCTCGCCAAAGCCGAGCGTGTTGGTGGCGTAGAGAGCGACCGAACCGACGATGGCGGTGCGCGAGAATGATCGTATCATGTAGGAACAGGCGATACGCAGCAGCATGGGTTGACCCACGAAATCGCGGATGTAGCTCAAGGGGGTGAGGCGACTTCGTGTATTAGGAACGATCCTACGCTCTTTTAAGAAGAATGCGGGTACCATTACGAGGGCTATTTGAGCCGCGGCCGCGATGAAATACATGGGCAGACCATAGCGAGCGTCGCCGTTCTCAATGCGATAGTCGGCAACGATGCTCATGCCGACGTAGAGCACGAGGAGGAATCCGACATTCTCGAATCCTTTCACAAGCCCGAGCATGGTCGTCCTTTGTTCGGGGGGCACGAGGTCGGCGAGCAATGGTTGATCGGATCCGTAGAGGATGTCCTGGAAGAACTGAATAAAGATTACGAGCAGGATGACGTGCCAAAGCGCGGCGGCGAAGGGAAGGAAGACCAGCGCGATGGCGACGATTGGGGCGCTGATGATCATCAGGAAGGCGCGTCGACCGAGCGGTGTCCAGATGCGGTCGCTGATGAGTCCTGCCAGTGGTTGAGCGATGATCCCGAAGAATGGGTTGAGCGAGAGAATCAAGAAGATGTAGGCCGGGTTTTGGGTAAAGAGCTCGATCGTCAGCGGCAGTACGTATACGCTGGAGGCTTCGGTGATTCCGGTCCCGAGAAACAGGCAGCAGAGGATGATGGCGAGTCGAGGGGTGACTTTTTCCCGCGTTGCGGGTTCGACGACGAGGGTTTTCGAGGGCTTAGACATAAGTGACCCATATGGGGCTGCCCCAGGCCATATTGCCGTCCTCCTGCGTGACGCGCAGGTAGTAGTAAACGGACTCTCCCGGAATGATGAGGGTGTCTTCGAGCTCGAGGCTGGCGGTGGGAATCGCTTCGCCCGGCTGCATATGGGTTCCGGCGAACACCTGGCCGGAACGGACTACTTCGATCGAGCGAATGGCGTCCGTGCCACGCACTTTGGCTTCCAGTTTGGGGGTGTGGCTGGTTTCGATTTCGGACCCCATAAGGGATCCGTTCACTCGAAAATCGACAAAAATGGGCACACCAGAAGTCGCGTAGCAACGACGCTGATACACGGCTTCGAATAGCGATTCTCGATCAAGTGATTCGGATAGGATCGCGGTCATCCCGGTTCGGTAGGCGTCTTCTTTCCATCCCACGCGCGTGCCTTCGCGAATGTGCTTGGCGCGTCCTTCGAGTTCGATTGCGTGCCAGCGGAGTCCATGGCTGTCGCTCCCGCCAACGAATCCGAGACGATAGCCGCGATCGAGGGCGGCGTGTATCGATTTTTCCGGGTGAATGTGGTCGCGGCGATAGCCGATGGGCAGATTCCCGGGGTACTCGAAGCGTCCGTGGGTTGAGACGATCTCGACGACGCGCTGTAGTTCGGGATCGTGAGCGTCCCAGTCAGTTCCGCTCCAGCTCGTGTGGTGGGGGATGACGAGCGCTCGTAGTCCTTTCAGTTTCTCGAGAAGCTGCCGACCGGTATTGAATCCTTGGGTACCATATTTGACGAGTGGGCCTGTCTGGTCGGGATAGAGCACGTGTCGATGCCCTTCTCCTACAGACATGCCTTCGGCGGCGTGGGCGGACAGGGCGGGGGAGGTCCATTCGTAGCCATAGCAGGCGATGAATGCGCCATCGACTGAAAATCGATCGGCGTGATTCCAAATCAGCTTTAGCTCTGACGCGGTGAGTTCTATGCCATCGAGAAAATCGTGATCCGTGAGAGTGGCGAAGTCGTAGCCGTAGGCGTCCCGGTAGCGATGGTAGAATTCGTCGATGTCGCCGACCGCGTCGCTGTAGGCCGAGTGGGCGTGGAGGTCGCCGAAGTAGAGATTGTAAGCGGTGTTGTCGAAGTGAACTTGCGGACGGTTTTCGCGAACGCTTAAAAGCGCTGGTTTGCTGGGCTTGGCGGCGAGTCGTTCGCCTGCGGGAACGAGAAGCGGAGGCTCTCCGGGATCATTGGCGATTTCGATTTTCTGGATCTGGGCGCCTTGGAGCCCCATTGAGGCGAGGTACATGGGGTTGATTCCGGCGACGCGGCAGCGCGGTTTCCAGGAGCCCCAGTTGCGTTCAACGAGATCGTTTGGAGCGGACCAGGTTTTGCCTGCGTAGGTTTGAACGACAATGGAGTGGGCGGATTGGCCGAATAGCAAAGCGGTTTCGTTCTCGCCACTGAAGCGACTGATTCCGACAGCGGGGAATTCCCAGCCTTGAAAGGAGTCTTCGTTGTAGAGGTCGACGCCGGGTCGATGGCCGGCGGGTTCGAAAAAGGAACGGCCGTCAAAGTGGAGGAGGTAACTCCATTTGGTCATCCAAGCGGGGTCGCGTCGGGCGTCGTTGCGATTGGACGCGTAAGCGATCCAGAGGTTCCCTTGGGAATCATTGGCGAGCGAAGCGTGCAGGTTCTGGTAGCCGTTGTCGACTGCGATGACTGGGGCGCTCGCTTGACCTGTATCCAATAATTGGGGCGCAGTTTGGAGGACAACTTTATAGGAGCCGGTCCGATCAGTCGTTTCGACGTAAGCGTCGTATGCGATCCAGAGGTGTCCTTCGGGTCCGGCGCAGATATCGGGTCGATAGCAATTTGCTTCGATCGTTACGAACGGGCGCTCAACCCAAGTGCCCTTCGATTGCCGAAAGACCGCGAGCCGAGTGCGTGCTCCTTCCACTCGTTCGCAGACGACGCAGATAGTGCCATCGGAGTCAAATGCTGCACGGGGGTGGAAAAGGCCGTCGGTGGCGCTCGCCACTACAGTCTCTTCTCCGAGGGCTCCGTCGCGATAGGAACGGGTGAGTAGATGCCACGCGTTCTCTCGATGGGCGACCCAGAATACAACGATCGCGTCGCGGGAATGCCGCGCAAGGCAAGGCTGGAGTTCGATGCCCGACTGGGAACCGACTTCGAGTGTGTCGCTTGGGCTGGATTCGTCGAATCGTTTCAGTTGTATCCGCTCTCCGGATTCGAGATCGCTTTGGACCCAAACGACCCAGGGCGTTTCGTTTCGGTCGACAGCGATGTCGGGGAACAGGGCGGACTGGTCCTCGATGGGTTGGGGACGACTGGCTTTGAGGTGATCGTTGTCGACAATCAGTGATTCGAAATCAGGCATAAGGGTCGATTGGGGTTTGCCGGGGCGGGGAAGGGGACTCGGACAAATTGAAGGGCGTCCGTAAACTACGCGAGCCGGTCTCGATGAGTAAAGCCTTTGGCGATGGCCATTTGGTTTACCGTCAGATTCGAGGCAAGCCTAGTTGTATTCGATCGCCTTCTCAAGCCACTCAACGAACTGCTCTTTCAGGTCGTTGTAGATATCCGGGTGCCTGTTTTTCAAGTCAGGTTGATAGGAAATTCAATTGATCCGTTTGGGTTCAGAGGGTGGTTGAAGGGTTACGTCTTTCCAGCGTCGTGCATTGGATCCACCAATCAGCAAAACGTCTCCTTTGGGGGGTGCTTTTTTGGCGTCCATCGCCTCAAACTGCTGAATCGTTTCCTCCCAGTGGTCGGGTTCTCGGGCAGGTAATTCAATTTGCAGTAAGCCGATGCACAGCAGCGTTACGACCCAACTGGATAAGCGACGTGAAGGAGCATGGTCGAAGGTCCTCATGGATAAGCTTATCTTGTTATCCTCCTAAAGTTTGTCGACCTGCGTTTCCAGAGCATCAAGATCGGTGCTGAGTAGAACAGTCAAATCGCGATGACCTTCTGGGTCTGCTTGGAACCAGATATCGATGGCGATGTGACCCGGATTGGGTTCATCCCAGTAGTAAGGCGGTGGGTCGAGTGGGCGTGCCTGCAGGGTGAAGGGAACGTCGTCCGGTAGGACAACTTGTAAGGTACACTGCTTGCCATCTTGTTTCAGGAGCGCCCGATTCTGGTCAATGCTTACCTCAGCCTGAGTGACCATGCGCCAATGCAGAGTGGCGGAGTTTCTGCCTTCGTGCTCGAAAGGTTTGCGTGCACCCACGATACGATCATCGATTTGCAGCACCTTCATGTCGTGCACGGTAAAGGTACGCTGGTAAGATTGAACATGGTCTTTGTAAACAGCGCTTAGGTCTATGGTGCCCTCGATATGATTTTCTGTTTCAATCAGATCGGAAATGGTTGCTTGCTCCATCACATCATGAAGCTGTTCATCGATGAGCAACAGATTGTGACTGTAAGGACCCAGGCGAAAAATGCGCCAGCGATCGGATGTCTGGCGCCGGTCCCACAATCCAATATTTTTGGATTCCAGGGTCAGGTAAGTTTGCATCCCCAAATCGACGGCCCAACGTACTCCCTCATCTTCAAAGATAAAGCTGCTCGCATCCATGTGGGCATGGCTGATCCAGCACAGTCCCCCTTTGAAGCCCAGGTAGAACGCATCCGGATCTGTCCAACTGGATCTTAGCATAGCAACCGGGTTGGTGCCGTGTCCTTGCCAGGTAGTAGGTAGGGTCGCTTCCAGGGCCTCGGTGTCGGGAACTTCCTTCGGATACCAGAGGGCGGCAAAGGGTAGGGTGCGATGACGGAAGTTATCCTTTGTCCAATCGCCATTGTCAAAGAGCTCATTCAGCATCCGCCGATATTCGACATGAGCAGCTGGCATGTCGTAGCGCTTGGCAAAGTTCTGAGTAGATCTGGTCGGGTCGGAATCCGAAAGCTAGAGGAATTTCAGTTGCTTCTGGCTTGAGGCTCTCGAATTATTCGCCTCGCGTATGAGCGAAGTGGAAGCAGCAGGCATGGATAAAGCGAGTTTGCCTACCGCCGATGGGCGGTTCGGAGAATTTGGGGGTTGTTATGTCCCTGAGACCCTAATGACGGCTCTAAAGAAGCTTGGGGAGGAATATGAACGAGCCAAAGAAGATACCGAATTCCAGAACGATCTTGCCTTCCAATTGAAGGAATTTGCCGGACGCCCGACAGGCTTGTACTTCGCCGAGCGATTAACGGAAGAGCTCGGTGGAGCCAAAATCTATTTTAAGCGCGAGGATCTCCTTCATACCGGAGCCCATAAGATTAACAACGCTCTTGGCCAGGCCTTGCTAGCGAAGCGGATGGGTAAACGACGCATCATTGCCGAAACCGGGGCTGGGCAGCATGGTGTAGCCACAGCGACGGTTTGCGCCAAGATGGGGCTCGAATGCGTGGTTTACATGGGCGCGGTCGATATGGAGCGGCAAAAGCTCAATGTTTTCAGGATGGAGCTTTGCGGGGCGGAGGTTCGAGGCGTAGATTCGGGACAGAAGACTTTAAAGGACGCAGTCAATGAGGCTATGCGCGATTGGGTAACTAATGTCCGGGATACCCACTACATTCTGGGCTCCGCCCTGGGCGCTCATCCCTATCCGATGATGGTACGGGACTTCCATAAAGTAATCGGCCAGGAAACGCGGTCCCAAATCCTGGAAAAGGAAGGGCGGCTTCCTGATGAGATGGTCGCTTGCGTAGGAGGCGGATCTAACGCGATTGGCTTTTTCTACGAATTCCTAGATGAACCGGACATTCGTTTGGTAGGCGTGGAAGCGGGTGGCCATGGAATCGTGAAGGGCGAGCACGCGGCTCGATTCGAGGGTGGACGCTTGGGCGTGTTGCAAGGCTGCAAGACCTATATATTGCAGAATAAAGATGGACAGATCGAGTTGACGCACTCCATTTCGGCAGGACTGGACTATGCGGCGATCGGACCGGAACATGCCTACTACCGAGACATAGGGAGAATCGACTACGGATACGCGACAGACGACGACGTTCTGGAAGCATTTCAGTTGTTGTGCCGTGTAGAAGGCATCATCCCAGCCCTGGAATCAACACATGCTCTTGCCTATACGATCAAACGGGCTCCCGAAATGGACAAGAATCAGATTATCGTCATGAATTTGAGTGGAAGAGGGGATAAGGACGTTAATCAAGTAGCCAAATTTTTGGGACAGGACGTATGAAGAGCATGACAGGATTCGGCAGGGCCGAGCGAATTGCAAAGGACGTCACGGTTACGGTTCAGGTTGTTGATAGGAAATGATCCGCTTTTCCGCAAGCCAGCGGCGAAGCCCGCTTTCGATGAACTCCGACCCGTTGTCGCTGCGGATGTGATCGGGAGCTCCGTGGCGCTCGATCAGCGAGGACATGATCCGCCTGACCTTGCGGGCGTTTATACGACGGTCCACGTGGATGCATAGGCACTCGCGCGTGTACTCGTCGATCACGTTGAGCATTCGAAGCTTGCCTCCGCGCATCGTGGTGTCGTGAACGAAGTCCGAGGTCCAGACGTGATTGCGATGCCTCGCCTTGGTCGGAAGGCCCGTAGAGTGGCCTCGACGCCTTCGCCTAGGCTTCTTGGCCGGAACGGCCAGCCCCAGCTCTCGACGAACCCGCTGAACCATGCGAGCTCCGACCGACCAGCCCTCCCGCTTAAGAAGCCGAGCGATCTTCGGGTACCCCATCTCCGGATATTGGTTGGAGACCCGGCGAACCGCGGACTTCAGCTTCGAAAGCCAGGCGTTCGGCTGCTTCGCCCGATAGGCGAACGTGCTGCGATGCAGCCCGAAGTGGCGGCAAGCCGCCCGCCCTGTGCAGCGTCCCCCGGACACGAACTCTTCGGCGATCTGCCGCCTGTGCCCGGGGCTCACAGCTTTTTTTCCAGGGCCTCCTTCAACAGCTCTTTGCCAAGCATCTCGTCGGCAAGCATGCGTTTGAGACGAGCGTTCTCCTTTTGCAGTTCCTTGAGCTGCTTGGCCTGATCGACCTCCATCATGCCGAACTCGCGCTTCCAGCGATGGAAGGTCTGCTCGCTTATCTGCTGTTCCCGGCACACGTCCAGGATCGTCTTGTCGGTTCGCTCCGCCTCCCTCAGGACGCGGATCTTCTGCTCGGTAGTATACCTTTTGCCTTTCATTGTATGGGTCCTTTCTAAGGGCCCGGACTAACTATTCAAGCGGCTCAGTTCTCGTAATCTCGACCAAAGTTTGAATTTACTATTTAGGATGAGTTTTTCTTTTCGGAAACCTCAGTTATCTAGGCTAATCCGAACTACCGACTCGAATGATGTTACGTAGATATTTTCCTCCGGGCCATCGAAACATAGGTTGGTCGCGGGGCCGGGCAATGGAATCGTGGCGAGAAGTTTTCCTTCTGGAGAGATAACTAATATCCCGCCCGGACCCGTTGTGAAAATGTTGCCACTAGAATGCATTTTCATTCCATCAAACCAGCCTACGGCGTCATCAGGAAACGGACCGTCGAAGAATAGTTCCTCGCTTCCAGTGGCTAAATTGATACGCATCATTTTCGGCTCAGCCATGTTCGAGCTATTGACATATAAAAATGATTCATCGTCCGCCAGGGCGATACCATTGGGAAAGTCTATACTGGACGTTATAAGTTTAACACTTTTTGCGATTGGATCTAAAACGTAAACGCCATTAAAATCCTTCTCGCGGACCTGAAAATCGAAAACAATCCGCTTCGCTGCTGGGTCACTTCGAGGCAAGTCCGTGAAACCATAGGGCGGATCAGTGAAATAAATTAGTCCGTCCTTAGAAATTGCCAAGTCGTTAGGGCTATTATAGCGGGATCCCGCGTAATCAGAGGTTAAAGTAGTGTAATTTTCCGGCAGAGGAGCGTCGAGCGGCACAGAGACTAATCGCCTATCCCCATGCTGACAGAGTATCATTTCGCCGTTGCTGATCGCCAAACCGTTCGCACCCAAGAGCAAACCGTCAGGATACGAAGGCGAAAAGCCTGTTTCGCCACTTTTCGGAAGGAAGAAACTAAAACCGTCTGATTCAGACCAAGAGTAGACAGAGTTCGCCATTATATCCGAAAAGAATAATCGTTCGCCGGCGGAATCCCAGACCGGCCCTTCTCCCAAGCCCAAGCCGTCCCGCAGCGTCGACAACACAACAACATCTGGTAGAAAAGCTGCTCCATTTCGATCGTTAAACTCTATGTCAAGATGCAGTGCATCTGAATTATGGTCGTTCCCGATGGTGAGCTTTAAAGGACAGGTCGCGGCAATTAAAGCGACTTTGATCATCCAAAAATGCTTAAAATAAGTCATGATTTTTTAATTTAAGAACAGCTGCAAATTAGATATCTACTTTTTCAACCTTCCGAACTCCAAAGCCTTCTGGAAAGCCGCCCTCTAGCATGGGGCCAAGCAAGTCACCTATTCCCTGTTCGGTCCTCCATGCTAGATATTTATCGTAATCGGAATGCGAACCCCAGTTCGATAATGCATAGAAAACCGATTTTTCTTGGTCTTCAAAAACGTCAACGCCCTTGCAACCCTCGAAAGACCGCGTTTCAACGAGAGCTCCGGCTAGCATTGATTTGATTGCTTCTGTTTGGTCCGCTTTGACTCGGAACTCGGCTATTATTTTAATTTCTATCATATGGATGTTCTAATTTCCGCCGTCTATTCCACCGAGCACAGTCATGAAAGCGATTTTCCATTGACCGCCTTCTTTCACTAACGTCCTGTGCTCCTTGCTTTTGCCCATCAACTCGTCTTTGCCATTAAACACGAGTTGATCGTATATGATGGAAGCAACACTTTGCCCTAAGTGAAGAACCTCATTCTCCATCTTTACATACCAGCCAGTATCTTCACCCCAATTTTTGGCCCAGTCCCTGTAGCGGTTTGCGATAAACCAAACTCCTTTGGTTTCCGAATAAATTCCGTTTTTCCCTCTCATGTTACGCAGGGCATTCGGATTCGGGCTTGATACCCAACTGCTCAAAACAGTATCCAAATCCTTATCATGGCCCGCGTTTGTTTGGCGGAGAACAGTCGCCTTTACCACTTCCTCCTCATTGATATGATCCATCAATGGGTAAGTAGAGTAACCAGCCTTGCTAACTCCCATGACTAGGCCGAGTTGGTTGCTTCTCATATCCCTAAGCTCCCCCATCTTCATTTCATCTCGGTAGCCCGACTTTGTAGCTGCTTCCATTAAAGGAGTCGATGGAGGTGCTTTGTTCTTATCCATTAGGTGAACGGTTGCATAGGGGGCGGTCTTTTCTGGCCCGCTTACACCCGTTAGCTTCAGCAGAGACCAGTTCGATAAAGACCTCTTCTCATTGACCAGTAATTGATGTGCGTCTCTAAAGATGCCTGACTCGATTCTAAGATATTCGTTCTCTGAATCTTCTCGAGGTGTCATCGCATCCCATTTGATCGCTATCGAATCAGAGATAGAAAGCAATTTCTCCCAACCCTTGCCTCCCTTGGTGTCCGTCTCGATTTTCCATAATGACGTTTCGACTATTTCCCGTACAGCACTAGCATTAACATCATGCTTGCTCTGAAAAATTTGTATTCTTTTTTGTGGATACAGATCTTGGAGAACTGCATCCAGATCTATAGTATCCTCAGCCTCAATCTTCAAAACCTTGAGGGTCGCAAAGTCGTAGGACTGCTGGTTGGATCGCCAAACGCTCCAGCTCTCGATTTGTCGCTCGCGGATTAACGTTTTGTGGTAGTTCGACCACGCTTCCTCAGCCTCCAAATACTCACCGATCTTTCCATCCTTGACCTTCATCTTGTCCAATAGGACGTAAAGGCTTTCTGCTCCTAAGGTGAAAGGGGCAAGGCAACCCACTACAATCAATGTTAGTGATTTTCTGATTAAAAGGCAGTATTTCATAGATGTACTAGCTTGATTCGAGAAGATTGAAGGATGTAGCAGCGTATTATGTGCCAATCATGCGCCATAAACATCGATTGATTAAAATTAATCACTAGGCTAGGGAGCTTGCTGCCAGCTCACCGAATTGAGGAGCGTAAGAAGGAAGCTGGCTACGCTAGGAATGTTGTCTCGCAGAAGGAGTATGAAGACGTTCTAACTAAAGCTAAGGAGAGACTCGCGAGGGTTGAGACATGTCCTTAATCAACGAACTTAACGGAAGCATATTCTTCATTCTTGATTTAATCTCGCGAGAATCGTGTTTTTCCAAGCAGTTGGGTGAATCCTATCCGTTAAACCAATTTGCTCCAACTTCACATAAATACCATTTGCTAGATCGTCGAGAGTTCTCTGCATGGCGGTTTCTTCAAGAAAACCTCGCTCATACTGATAAAACTGTCCTTACATCCGCCACTATATTGCCAAATTCCACGCGACTACTCTACTCTTCTCGTCAGCCGTGAGAGGGTCACCGCCTTCAGAATCAAACCTGTGAAGAATGGCGGCCAAATCCTCTGATAGTGCAAGCTCCCTTTGAGCTTCTTGAATTTCTGAGATCCTTACTTGATAAGCATTAGCTTGAGATCATTTCACATCACGCCCACTGGGATGCCAACAGCCAACACGAGATTCCTCACTTTACCAAAGCTTCTCAGATTGCCACTACCGCCAATGGGTGCTCCCTTATGCCTATGATCGTCATCGTGGGTGCGGGACTGGCAGGCTTGAGCGCCGCCCGCACCTTGCATGGAAATGGATATCACGACTTTCTGATCCTCGAACAGTCGTCACATCCCGGCGGCCGCGTTTGGACCATCAATCATCACGGCTTTCGCTTGGATCAAGGGTTCCAAGTCGCTCTTAGTAGCTATCCAGTATTCCAATCCCGTCTGTCACTCAAAGAACTCAGTCCACACGCATTCGGTTCGGGTGCGCTGGTCGAGGAACAGGCTGGCAAACTTCATTTACTCGCCAACCCTCTGCGTCACCCGAAACTTCTTTTCAATGCCTTACGCTCCAACCTGCCGCTGGCGGATCGACTGCGTCTTCTGCGGTTTGCTGGGAGTTGCCTGAGACAAGATCGTGCATCCCCCCAGAGAGATAGCGGCATCAGCAGTAGCGACTTTTTACAGCAGCATGGATTTTCCCAGTCGATGATTCGCAGTTTTTTTGAGCCTTTCTTCGGTGGCGTCTTCCTCGACCCGGAACTCCAAACTGATGCGGCACTCCTTCGCTACTACTTCAAACATTTCGTGATCGGTCGTGCCTGCCTTCCCAGTGGAGGCATCGGCCGCATTAGTGAAGACCTGGCCGAGAGGATTCCTCGCGAGAAGCTTCGCTATCATTGCGGCGTCGAAAACTTGGGCAACTCTAAAAACGGCTGGCATCTCAAGTTAACCGATGGAACCACCCAAAAGGCCGAGCAAGTGATCCTGGCTTGCGATCCAGCAAGCACTTGCCGCTTACTGGATTGTCCGATTCCCGAATTTCATCGCACGCGTGTAGTCTATTATTCATCCAAGCATCCGGTGTATGATGGACCTTGGTTAGTGCTGCCCTCGCTGAAGCCTCGACTTGCACAACACTTCGTGCAGATCAGCAACATCGATCCATCACTTACACCCAATGGCATGCATCTACTCAGTGCCACGGTAGTCGATGATCAGGAACTAGATCCTGAAATCATCGATCAACGGGTTGCTGGGGAAATCATGCGACTTTTTCCCAACAGCAAGGCAGACTTGCAGCCTCTACAGCAAATTGTGGTCCCAAGGGCTCTACCCAAACAAAATGCGGGATTCAGGAAGCGCTATCAAGAGCTACAAAACGGTCTCTCAGAGACACTTCATCTTGCCGGCGACCTCAATTGCAATGCCAGTTTGCAAAATGCTCTGGAGTCCGGCCATCAGGCGGCACAGAGGGCCTTAATGAAGACTGTTAACCATTCATTCGTTCGCTAATTCGGTCAGCAACATCCAACCCCTCCCTTAGAGCAAGAGCCACCCTACCTTTTCCGACCAATGCATCACCTGCGTAGTACAGGCCTTGGTCCTCAAACGGTCTCAAAAGGCTCGCATTCATTGCGTGCTTGGGATGAGCCAGCATCCAGCGCTGGGAGTCCCACCAATCCGGATCCGGCAGCGGCCTAGGCAGAAGACCTCTCACCGCGGCAAGCACTGGCTCTATCAATAACTCGCGGTTCGTATCCAGATTCTCGTCTGTCCAATCCGGAGACATCTGAACCACCATGATGGACTGATCGTCTGGCACATGACCGGGTTTATCGTCCTCAAAACTCAGCCAGGCGATTGGATGTTGATGGTCGCTATTGAGCAAAGCGTGCCATGGCCCTGAGCGTGGCAAGCGTTGCGCCCAGCCCAATATAAAAGAGAATTGGCGATGATATTCGACCGTCTCCATCAGCCCGGCGAGATTGCAGGTGGCAGGACTATTACGGCAAAGGTCCGCTGCCTGAGGTGGTGGCAGGGTCATCAGCAGTTGGTCAAAGGGGCCTCGACGCTCTCCTCCATCATCCACCGCCCACCAATGATTCTCTTCGCGAAGCACTTGGATCACAAGGCTATTGAACTCAATTTCACACAGTGGGGAATTGGCTAGAAGTTGCTTGCCGAGCATCTTGATGCCTCCTCTACAGCTCCATTTGGCGATCGCATTCAACTCCGCGTCTCCCGGCATAATTTGGCTATCGCAGTCAAACACATCCACTGGTCCATCAATCAGAACCAGTTCATCAACAGGCAAAACCGCACGCACCAACTGATCCACCCGCGGCTCATTCAAACGAAAGAAATTGGCTCCATGATCGTAGCGAATTCCATCCCGACGCCGGGTGGCAGCACGCCCCGATACCCCGCGGCTTTTCTCCATGACCACGCTACGAAAGCCCGCCTGTGACAAACGATAAGCGGCTGCCATACCCGCCATGCCCGCGCCAATAATGCCTACTGTCTCACTCATGCACTTGGAAATCGTCATTGGGTGCCAAACCAGCCCCGCGACTGGATCTTCTTCCAATACCCGAAGAAACCTCCGGTCGCCAGAGATCGTGAATCTAGGATTTCCTCTCGGTCAACAAGCACCAAGCGCACACCCTGATTCATCAAAGCCTCACGAATGATCTCCACTTCATCGTCCAGCAGACCCACCTCAGGCCGCATGGTCAAAATCTGCTGGAGATTATGGTCGCGAGCCCATTTGCAAAGTGCATCGGTCATCTCAACACCAAGACTCTGGGAGGCAGGAACGCCGTAGTGGTCGCGGACCCGCTCAACGGCGTCGTTGAATGCCTGCTGACGCCATGCAAGTTTGTGAGTCGGGGTCTTTTTATCGACCGGTCGGGGAACAAGCAAGATGGCCTTCGGTTTCGACTCGGCAAGCGGACCTCTCTCAATGCAAAGGTCTTCGTCATGCATCCAAATACCACTTCGAACTCCAGCGCGAGGTGTTTCTTCACTCAATTGTGGGCGGGTGATTAAGGCCTTTTCGGGTGTATCGGGCTGCAACGCCACCGGATTCTCCAGAAACTCCAAGCCATCGGTCTGAGTGGCGAATATGTCATGATCAAGATACTTCTCGAGGTTACTCCTACGCGGGAGATATGTTTTTCCGGGAGTTTGCAAGCCAGCCACCCACCGCCAAGAAAGCGTATTGGAGGCAGCATCTGCATCCAAGAGGTGTCGCATGAATAAATCAGCACCAAGCACCCATGGCAATCGTTCAACATGCACCCACCATGCGGCAAACCACATGCGTGCATGATTGTGCATGTAGCCAGTGGTCGTCAGTTCCTGCACGAAGTGATTCATGATCGCAACGCGCGATTCACCCGCCTCCACGCGGTTGGCAGATTCTATCGCCTGCCGATGCTCTGGCTCGTGTAGGTGAAGATCCAGTTCCCGAGTGTAGTCGGTCCATACTTGAGGCCGCAGCGAGAGCCACGATTTCCAATACCGGCGCCATGCAAGTTCCTGCAAAAACTTTTCCACGCTCGATGGTCGGTATCGCTTGCGCACTGCATCAACACATTCCTCGAGGGAGATCAAACCATGACTGATGGCAGGGGATAAACGAGAGACATTGGCATGCTCCGCTGTCACATAGTTGCGCCGCGAAGCATAACGGCCCGCCACCGATACAAACTCTTCAAGCTGGCGCAGGGCACCAGGCCTTGTCGAAGCAAAGGAAGCGGTGACCGCTTTTTTAGATGAGCCAATCACCGGATTCCCCCTCCGCAGGCACTGAGGACAGCTTTCGCTTTCAAACCTTCAAACCATTTTGGCTCAATGGAGTTCGCCACTCCCAATAATGCTCCAACCACCACACCTCGGTGGCAGTTATCACCGCCGACCATTGCATTTGCGATGATACCAGCAGAAAAATCATCATGATACTTAAAGGCAAGGTAGAGAGCTGCCGGAAACGACTGATCGATATAGCATGCTGGGCTATATACCGAGCCGATGATCTCAGTATCCGGGCGAAGCAGCATGGATGACACCTTCCGAGTGGATATCCAATCACCTGCTTCGCGCATGATGGCATCCCGCAATGATGAGCCTGCCTCCACCGCCAGTATCAGGCGAGTCAGGCAACCGGCTGCCCGGAGGACATTCGAATGTCGATGAGTCAAGGCCACGTGCTGTTTGACAATCTCCACGGTGTTGAAGTCAGGAGCCAAAGCTGAAACCAAGGCTGGCACCTGAGACAAGCCACCGATGTGTTCGTCACGAATCCCACATTTTTCTGGTGACTTACCATTCGCCAATCGCTCAAAAAATCCACGGTGATACTCCTCGACGTAAGTATCCCCATGCCAGCCTGGAGTTCGCATCAACTCAATGTAGCGCTCTAGCCATGCTTGAGTATCATAGACGCCGCTGCGGCTGATGAGCAGATACAGTTCAACAGCGAGCTTTAGATTCACCGTTGATTCACCAGCTTTGAGAAACTGGTGATAGTGAATGCCTCTTTGCCCCCAATATTTCGCCTGATCATGGAGAATATCGGCTTCCTCAGAATTCGGTTTGTAATGTGATCGCCATAGAATGCTATCCGGATGCGGATTGCGTGGCTCCGTGTACTCACTTAACCAACCGTAATCGCGCCGCAAGGCCTGACGATCATAATACCAATGACCGGGCATGGCCAATGCGTCCGCAACGAGCGAGCCAACAAAGGCATCAAGGAGCTTGGTCATGTAGCACTGTCGGTTGTTATCCCAGAACCGTAATCAATTGAGCGTTCCAAGTTCGAGGCTCGCTTGATGATCGCTGGCACCGCATCCACAGGCATCTGAAGCATTGTTGATAGGAAATTCAATTTCACCGAATTGGTTGGGAGGGGAGGTTGAGGGGTTGATTTTTGGGTATCAAGTTAGAAAATCCGTGGATCGGTTGGGCCACAAGGGTTAATTGGCGCCGTTGGTTGAGTTAGATTTAGCGACATTTTCGAATTGGTGTTTAGGGTATTGGATAAGAAAAAGCCCTACACCGGGAAGGTGTAGGGCTTGAAAGAGTTTGAGCTTACTATTGCGGCTCGTCGCGGAGAACGAGCCCTACCTGGATTGAATCATGCTATTGGCATGGTTCGCAGATTGTCTTCGACCGAATGTTCATTCGCTCTCGAGTGTCGTCGCTAAGCTCCTCGGTACCGGTGGCCCTCCGATTTGCGAATCATTGACATGACTCGCAAATCTCCGGCTCTTCAGCCGTCGATTGCTTTTGGGCTACGATGCCGCGAAGTTCCTTATTGGCTCCGATGGTGGCTTGTTTCGACCGGATGGTCTCAAGTGTCGGCATTCTCGTTTGAGAATGCCTCGGTACTACGATGTTCGAGGCGCCGAGGGTTCCGCCCACGCATGAGCTACGGCGAGACAGGTCTTCGGTAGTTGATGGCAGAAGGTCATCGGTTCCGGAGGCTTTCGTTAGACTACTGGCAGCTCTCGCAAATCTCCGGCTCTTCGGAGGTAGCAGCCTTCCCAGCAACTATTCCTCTCAATTCTTTCTTAGCCCCAATTGTAGCCTTTTCGATATTGGAAGCGCCGAGGGTCCTCAAATAGTAGGTGGTCTTGAGGCCGTGTCTCCAAGCGGCGCGGTACATGTGAGACAGGGTCTTCATGTCTGGCGTGGCGAGGAATAGGTTGACGGACTGGCTTTGGTCGATCCACTTCTGGCGTCGGGCTGCAGCCAATACAAGCCAGCTGTAGTCGACGGCGAAGGCGGTCTTGTACTTGAGCTTAAGGTCTTCGGGGATCTCTTCGATCTCGTCGAGCTCGCCGTCGAAGTACTTCAAGTTGTTGAGCATGTCCTCGCCCCAGAGGCCGCGGGCCTTGAGGTCGCGTACCAGGTGCTGGTTGAGGATGGTGAACTCGCCGGAGAGGTTGCTCTTAACGAAGAGGTTCTTGTAGGACGGCTCGATACAGGGCGAGGTGCCGGTGATGTTCGAGATGGTCGCCGTCGGCGCGATGGCCATGACGTTGGAGTTGCGCATGCCGTGCTTGGCGATCTTCTCGCGAACGGGCGTCCAGTCCATCTTGCCGCCACGGGGAACGTCCACCGTAGTGCCGCGTTCTTTCTCGAGCAAGTCGAGCGTGTCTTGCGGGAGCAGTCCGCGATCCCACTTGGAGCCTTTGTAGCTCTTATAGGCGCCGCGCTCGGCCGCCAGGTCGCTGGACGCCTCAATGGCGTAGTAGGCGATGGCTTCCATGGCTTCGTCGTTGAACTCGACGGCTTCCTGGGAAGCGAACGGCGTGTTGCGAACGTAGAGGGAGTTCTGCAGACCCATGACGCCGAGTCCAATCGGGCGGTGCGCTTGGTTGGAGCGCTTGGCGGCTTCGGTCGGATAGTAATTGATGTCGATGACGTTATCGAGCGCTCGGATCGCGGTCTGGACCGTTTCGCGGAGCTTCTTGTGGTCGATGTTGCCATCCTTGTCGAGGTGCTGGTCGAGCACGACGGAGCCAAGGTTGCAGACGGCCGTTTCGTCATTGCTGGTATTGAGCGTGATCTCGGTGCAGAGATTGGAGCTGTGCACGACGCCGACGTGGTCCTGCGGGGAGCGCACGTTGCAAGGATCCTTGAAGGTGATCCATGGGTGGCCGGTTTCGAAGATCATGCGCAGCATGTTCTTCCAAACTTCGATGGCGGGAACGGTCTTGGACCACATCTCGCCGGCTTCGGCCTTGGCTTCGTAGGCGGTGTACTTCGCTTCGAAGTCGGATCCGTAGCTGTCGTGCAGATCGGGCGCTTCGCTGGAGCGGAAGAAGCTCCAGGTGCCGCGCTCTTCCATGCGCTTCATGAACAGGTCGGGAATCCAGTTGGCCGTGTTCATGTCGTGACAGCGGCGACGGTCGTCACCGGTGTTTTTGCGCAGCTCGAGGAAGTCGTAGAGGTCGTTGTGCCAAGTTTCCAAGTACGCGCAGCCAGAGCCGCGACGCTTGCCGCCTTGGTTGACCGCAATGAGCAAGTCGTTGTGCAGCTTGAGGAAAGGCACGATGCCTTGGCTCTCGCCATTGGTGCCGTTGATGTAGCTGCCGGTGCCGCGAACCGCGGTCCAGCTGCCGCCTAGGCCGCCCGCCCACTTGGAGAGGTAGGCGTTTTCGGCGATGCCGCGCTGCATGATGCCTTCGATGCTATCGTCGACGTAGTAGAGATAGCAGGAGGAGAGCTGCGAGTGGCAGGTGCCGGAATTGAAAAGGGTAGGCGTGGAGGAGCAGAAACGGCGGCTCTTGTAGAGTTTGTAGAGCGACTTGGCCTTCATTTCCTTCTCTTCCTCGGCGACGAAGAGTCCCATGGAGACGCGCATCCAGAAGAACTGGGGCGTTTCGATGCGGCGCTGGTTGGCCAGGCCTTGGGTCTTGTCGATGATGAGGTAGCGATCGTAAAGCGTTTGCACGCCGAGGTAGTCGAGCTCGAGGTCGGCGGAGGGATCGAGCGTCCTAGCGAGGGCGTTGACGTCGTAGTCCTTGAGCTTCTCGTTGAGGCGACCGATCTTGATGCCGTGCTTGATGTACTCGCGGAATTTCTTCTGGTGGAAGCGCTTTAGCTCGCGCACGCCGTCTTTGACGATGTCCCAGCCGAGCACTTCCTCGTAAATGTAGGAGAGCTGGATGCGGGCGGCGAACTTGGCGAAGTCGGCGTCGCGCTCGATGAGCGTGCGCGCGTTCATGGTAATGGTCTTTTGGAGACCGTCTTCGCTGATCTCGTCGAAGATGGAGCGGCGCAGCTCGGACTCGATTTCCTCAAAGTTGAGATTGAGATCGAGGCCGATGGAAGCGAACTCGATGCGCTTCTTCAGATCGACGCCATCCCAGAAGAACGTGGTGCCATCGTCGTTCTTGACGACGACCATGGAGTTCTGCTCGGGCGTGTCTACGCCTTGCTGGGCTTCCGCTTCGCGCATCTTGCGGCGCTCGGCGCGGT
>Ga0066825_10000137_pt1 | contig 25898 bp, 20 predicted proteins | sample ETNtaG_6_FD_65608 | JGI IMG/M metagenome (GOLD analysis project Ga0066825, IMG submission 65608) | Marine microbial and viral communities from oxygen minimum zone, Eastern Pacific Ocean - ETNP201306SV45 | ecosystem: Environmental > Aquatic > Marine > Oceanic | place: Pacific Ocean: Eastern...
AAAGACTCAAGTGAACGCTCTAGGTTTTCAGCACCTTTTTGAGATAGCGTTGTGAGATTACCCATATTATTAATAAGCTCTTGGTTGTTAGCCTTCAAGAATGTTATTTGATCGCGAAGTGCAGAAACGGTTGCATTACTTTTTGCCTTTTCGTCTATGCATGTATTGAGCCTGACCGTTGCTGAGTTCAAAAGGTCTTTGGTTTCTTTATGATCAGATTCTAAAGCTGTGTATTTCTTCTGTGACACACAAGATGCCAGAAGAGCAGGGATTGCAATTAATAAGATGAGTGTTCTTTTCATTTTCTATAAATATTATGCGTGTAAAACTACTATAAAAACGATGATTGACGTACTTTCTTGTGCTAAACTATTAAAAAAATTTCTGTCCGATAAAAAGGTTCTTTATAATCTGTATGCTTTATTCTACACAATAATCGTCTCCTTCGTTAAACTTATTGAATATTGTTGCGTCTACTTTGACATCACTTTGCATGCTACCTTGAAAATCGCTGCCGGTAACACGATTACATCCATCAAAACAAATAACAAATATATATTGGTCAGAGATAGTTATTTTATCTAAAATTTCACCGCATTTATCATCTGATTTACAAGAAAAAAACAAAAAGATTAAAAGCAACAATGATTTTTTCATCAATTAATATTAAAGGTGAAACACAAATTAAAACTCTCTTTTACCAAACTCACTTTCAATAAATTTAGATCTGTTTTTACCATTTTGGAAAACATATGATAAGTTCAATGTTATCATATCAACTTCATATATATAGTTAGTAGTTGTGTAAAACTCGTTTTCTCGCCATGTTGTTATGCGCTGCTCATTTGTGTCTAACAAGCCCATATCAATATTGAGCCATTGCAGTGTTGCTTTAAGTTTATTATTCAAAAATGATTTTTGAACACTTAAGTTAGGTGTGTAATATCTTGAGTCTTCACCTTGTGCTGTTACCCTATCAGAAATATAATTAACGGAAAACTGAACAGTTGTATCGTCCCAAAAACTATAGTTGGAATTGGCATTTAAACTGTAAATAGTTGTGTTTGTATTGACGGGCCTATTATCAAACGAACCTTCGAGGTTATAGTTATAGACATTTCCGCCAATATATGTTTCCCATTTATTTGTGTGTTTTAATTGTGCTCCAAATTCAATACCAAAAGTTTCTGCATTCCCAACATTTGAATAAATGCGGTTTAGGATGTTGTCGCTATAAACCGTGTTGACTCTATTTACTACGTTTTGTGTTTTGCGGTAGTAGGCATTAGCAAAAAAGCTGTTGTCACCAGAAAGTTTCTTGTCAATACCTAACTCAATTAAATCAACAAATTCAGGCTTTAAATCTGGATCACCTTGCTCAAGTGTTTCAGCATGCTCACGTTCTGGAAAAGGGTTCATTTTAAAAGTTGTAGTACGTGCTACACGTTTGCTGTATGCTAATTTGGCATTTGTGTTATCATTTACCGCATAGTTAATTGAAGCCGATGGATATGCCTTGGTGAATGCATAATTGCGTGTATCATCTATTGTATTTGCTTTGTCTCTTAGCATCAAATCTCGATTCATCTGTTCAATTCGTATACCCGCATTGTATGCAAATGCACCCCTAGATGCTGATAGTTGTCCATAAACCGTATGTATTTCACGCACTAAATTCACCTCACTAGAAAATGCAGGAACTATGATGAATGGATCGTTAAAACTCGTACGTCGTTCATAAAGAAAGTCACCTTTATGGTCTAGGTTACGGAACTGATAGCCCAATGCAACTTCTCCATCTTCAAACACAGAAAAAACATAATCCAATTGTGTGCGTATGCCATGCAATGGGTTGTCGTTAGTATTGTATTCATCTTGATATAAAACGCTATTATCAGGATGCCCAAGATTTTGATTGACTGTTGGCCCGCCCAATAGTGTATATTCATATAGTACTGAAAGTGAAAGCTTGGATTTGTTTTGAAAAATATGAGCGTAATCTATATTACCCAAAACAAAATCACTTTTGCGCTCTCTTAAATTATGGTTAAAATAGGATGGCAGGCTTGTAATATTGTTACTTCCCCTTGGCGATATTTTTTGATTGTTGTAATAAACGATATCTGCTAAACGCTTTTTAGATCTTTTTCCGGCATAAAAACCAACAGACAATTCGTTTAATGTGTTTGGAGTATATTCTAGTGTGAAGCGACCGCTGTAATTGATTTCATCAAAGCTACGTTCTCCAGTTGATGGGAGACCCGTAAATACATCGTCTATTATTGTAAATACATTTCCTTCGCGTCTGCCACCCAAATCGTTTCTTTGGTAATTTGCACCAATAGAAACATTCAATTTTTCTGAATTCACATTGTAAGTCCCGTCAATTCCAAAACGCTGGTGTGCTAATTTGTTACCATAGGTTTCTGTAGATGGAAAGCCCCCTTTAAGATTTAATTGACTAAAAACTCCTTCAATAGCACCCTTAAGGGTTATAATATTAATAATTCCAGCCTTGCCCTCAGGGTCATATTTGGCTGACGGAGCAGTTATTAGCTCTATGCTGCTAATAGCATTTGCGGGTAGTTGATCCATAATAGTAATTGGATCACTCTGCGTTGGTTTTCCGTTGAGCAATACAATAAAACCGTTGGTGCCCCTGACCATTAGTTCGCCATTACCACTAAAACTTACAGATGGCAGATTTTTTAAAACATCCAGTCCTGTCCCTCCTTGTGCATTCTTGAATGCTTGCGAGCTATAGACCTGTTTGTCAATCTTATTGATGATGGTTTTTCGTTTTGTTGAAATAACAACATCATCCAGCCGATTACCAAGAGTTAATTTTATTGTACCAAGATTTGAGGTCTTATCAAATATAATATTTTCAGTTTTGGATACTTCATAACCTATAAAGGAAACTTCTAGATAATATTTTCCAGTTTTGATTTTATTAATTTCAATAGCACCAGTAGAATCTGAAACAACCCCAGAAACCAGTGTACCATTGCTATTGTATAAAGCAGCGGTAGCGTATTCCAATGGATTACCTTGTTCATCAGTAATAGTCGCTTTCAGTTGAGAAAAACCCAATTGGAAATAAAATAAGGTAGCTAAAATATATAAGTATGGATTATTATAAATCAAAGATTTTTTTTTTTATTTTTTAGATTTTTGGTTTGCAATTTTGAAATAACAAATATAATTTTTTACCATTCTAAAGTGTAAATTTCTAATAAAATAATTATTGCACACGATTATTTTTACATTTTCACTTACAATTACAAAATACAATACGTAGGTAACTCTGTGCCATTCTTACTAAAATTTTTTAGTAAGTTTTTGGAATTAATCATACATTTTATACATTTGGATTAACCCAATTTTTACAACTACAAGGCAATCAAGCCAAAGTATTTGTCGTTTTGTCTTGTTATTAACCTCTACCTATTTTCCGATACAAAAGTTTGCAAAAATATTACCCAAAATATCATCTGTGCTAACTTCTCCAGTAATGGTACCTAGTTCGTGTAAGGTTTGACGGATGTCAATAGCCAATAAGTCGCTGCTACGGTTCTCTTCTACACCCTGAATAACCTCTAAGACACTAGTCATAGCCGCCTGCAAGGCCGCCCAATGCCTTTGATTACTTACCAAGGCACTTCCCGAGTTCCATTGTACTAGACCAGCAAAACGATGCTTTAAAGCGTTAATATCGCTGTTGTTTTTGGTGCTAATGACTACTTTGTCAAAAATACTGGCGTCCACATCCAAACGGTCTAACTTGTTTAGGAAAGCATCTATTTCAGCTTTTTCGAGTAAATCTTTTTTGTTGATGACCAGCAATAGTGTAGTGTCATTACGCTTAATTTCGTTTAAGGCTGTCATAACCGCTTGTGGCGATTGTGTTTTAGGGTCAACAACATACATCAATATGTTAGCCTTGTCCATTTTTTCTTGAGTGCGTTCTACACCCATAGCTTCAACAATATCCGTGGTTTTACGAAGTCCAGCTGTATCTATAAAGCGGTACTGAATTCCTCCAATGGTAAGCGTATCTTCAATACTGTCACGTGTGGTTCCAGCAATATCAGAAACTAAAGCTTTATCTTCATCGAGTAATGCATTTAATAAAGAGGATTTGCCTGCGTTTGGCATGCCAATTAGCGCTACGGGTATACCGTGCTTTATGGCATTTCCCGTTTCAAAAGAATCCAACAGGCTTTTAAGTGTTTTACGAATATCATCGACAAGTTCACGCAATTGTGTTCTATCAGCAAAAGCAACATCTTCTTCGCTAAAATCAAGTTCTAGTTCTATAAGTGAGGCAAAGGATAATAGTCTTTCTCGCAATGTTCCTAGACTTTTGCTAATACCACCTCGTAGGTGCTGCACCGCAATATGATGCGCAGCTTCGCTTTCGGCAGCTATCAAATCAGCAACAGCTTCTGCTTGTGCCAAATCCATTTTTTTATTCAAAAAAGCGCGTAGCGTAAACTCTCCAGGTTCGGACAATCGTGCGCCCATATCTTGTAATACTTTTAATATTTTTTGCTGAACATAAACTGATCCGTGGCAATAAATCTCTACCACATCTTCACCGGTGTAGGAATTGGGATTCTTGAAAATAGAAAGTAACACTTCGTCTATAAGAGTATTCTTGAAGTGAAAATCGCCCAACAAAACCTGATGCGTACTTTGAGCGGCTAATTTTTTTCCATAACGGGATTTGAATACTTTTTCTGCAACAGAAACCGCATCATCACCACTCATTCTTATCACTGCAATGGCAGCAGCACCGGGTGCTGTTGATAGTGCAACTATGGTATCGTTAATATTCAAAATGTAATGTCTTTACGGTAAGTCCTACGTCGTTTGTGTAGCTCATGCTTATAATTTTTCCACAAGGCTTGAATTGCTTGGTTTTCTTCCAACTCTGGGTTGGTCTCCACTTCTGTAACGCCTCGCTTGTTAAACATTTCCTGTATGTCTTGAAAAATAATAGCCGTAACTCCTTTGTTTTGATAGCTTTCTTGAATGCCAATGAGATAAAAAGAGGCACGATTATTTTTTCGTAAAGCACGCCACAAATGATAAAACCCAAATGGAAACATTTTTCCATTAATGCGTTTTAATGCCTTAGTGAAAGAGGGCATGGTAATGGTAAAGCCAATCATTTCATCATTTTCATCAATTACACATTTAATAAAATCGGGGTGTATGTATGGGAGATACTTCTTTTTATATACTTCGATTTGATGCTGTTGAATGGGTACAAAAGATTGAAGCTTGTTATAGGTTTGGTTGAGCAGCTCAAACATTTTATCTATGTATGGCTCAACGTCTTTTGTTGTTTTAAATTCAAGCGTTTTAAGTTTGTATCTTTCCTTAATGACACGAGCAAATTTCTTTACCTTTTCAGGAGCTTCACTAGCATCATATATATCAATTTTAAACTCAATCCACTCGCTTTGCTTTTTAAGACCTAATTTTTCGAGATGTGTTTTTTGGTAAGGGTAGTGATACCAAGTAATCATGGTATTCATATGTTCAAAACCATCTACGAGCAATCCGGCCTTATCCATATTTGAAAAGCCCATTGGACCCTCAATATAAGTCATGCCCTCAGCAATGGCAACGCCCGAAACAGCCTCAATAAGTTTTTGACTTACTTCTAAATCGTCTATGGTGTCGTACCAACCAAAACGAACTTTGGTTTTTTTGAGTTCTTCAATTTCCACCCAATTGATCATCGCAGCAATACGACCAACAACCTTACCTTTTTTCTTGGCAAGAAAAAGCCGCGCCATGGCGTGCTCAAACACAGCATTTTTTTGGGGATCAAAAATATCCATTTCTTCTTTCGTAATAGGGGGTACCCATTGTGGGCAATTGCGATAGAGTTCAAATGGAAATTGAAAAAACGCCCTGTATTGTTGTTTTGAACTTACTTCTACAATTTCAATCATTTTGCTCGTTTGATTTTACGATCAATTTTCTTTTGTTTTCTGTCCAATTTTCGCAACCCTCTTCCTGTTCTCTTCTCTGCCTTTCTTATTTTTTTGTTTTCCTTTTTTTCACTCTTCCGCGCTGCTCTTTTTTGTTTTTTCTCCTCAATATTTTGCGGTTCTTCATTCCAAATATTATGTCGGTCTATACGGTAAGAAGCTCCTATACCAACACGCATTAAGCTTGGACTATTTTTGAGGCTCTGTTGTACTGCGACATCAAGTTGAAAATTACTATTAAACAAATAAGCGACACCTGTACCAAGTGTAATATCACTGTATAGAAGACTATCATCAACAATGTATTCACCAAAAAAAGACCATTTAGATTTCGTGCTGTAGGTAACGGTTCCCAACAGTTTTTTTTGTTGTATTTCGGCAGTTATGTATCGCATACCAACATTGTGTACCAAAACAAGTCCTGGACGTAAATGCTGCTGTAAAATAACCATAGCAGTTGCTGAAAAAAGCGGCTCTTTTATAGGGCGATAATTATAATTAAATAACGGTAGAAAGTTTTCTTGATAAGGAAAAATGCCACCTGTGCTAAACTGTGCCCCCGCATAAATTGACACTGCTGGAATCAAATCACGCCAACGTATTTTATTATTAGCATGCCAACTGTAGAGGTTTGGTTTGTATTTATCAACCTTGCGAAATGGATCATATATCAAATATTTTGCTCCAGCACCTAAATCATATAAGCCATTTCTCGATATGTTGTAAGTTCCAACTGCGGTGGAGTAGCGCAACGCATCAATTTGATAATCTGCAGTACCAACAAACTCTAATTGTTCCTTAAATAATCCAACACGAATCTGCGCTCTAGTACCAATGCCGCTATATGAGGCATCTTGAAATGCACTGAAATTACCCATTCTGAAAGACAGGCCTTGCTCTAATTGATAAATTCTTTTACCTACTCCAAAAGCGCCCATTGATTGGCTAGGGCGATTGCTGTTTATGACCTCGGTATATTGCGCCACTGTGGTGTTGGGTATGGTCAGCACCGTTGAAAAACATAACAAATAAAGTAATGATAAGCGCATATTCAAAGATACATGAATTAAAAATTCCGTCGTTATACATAGAGTTGTATTTTTGAAACATGATGAAAAATCTAGTGTTGCGTTTTTTACTACCGCATTTACTAATAACTGTTTTATTTGCGCTTATTTCATTGGTATACTTTTATCCTGTGCTATCCAACAAGTATCTTGAACAGTCCGATATTGTTCAATACAAAGGAATGCAGCGTCAAATTTTAGAACATAGAGCTGAGTTTGATGAAGAACCATATTGGATTGACAATGCATTTGTGGGTATGCCTACTTATCAAATTACTGGTCGTTACCCTTATGATGTATTACGTTACATAGATTCAGCCTTGCGCTTCCTACCGCGACCTGCCGACATGCTGTTTTTGTACCTGTTCTTTTTTTATCTGTTTGCTCAGAGTAGAAGTTTTTCAAAAACTGTATCTGTTTTAGGCGCACTTGCCTACGGATTTTCGTCTTACTATATTATTATTTTAATGGTTGGTCATAATACAAAGGCTATGACCTTAGCCTATGCACCTCTTGTATTTTTAGGTTTATTTCAAGTATTGATTGATAAAAACAAATGGGGCTTACTTTGGCTTACCCTTGGACTGGCACTACAACTCCATGCCAACCACCTACAGATGACATACTATACTTTGATTATGGTGTTTATAACAACGTTATTATGGAGTATAAAAGTTTGTTATAAACAAGGAATTGCTAAAACATTAAGACCTGTTGGAATCTTATTTATATCAGGTCTATTAGCACTTATTTTAAATGCCCAAGGTGTGCTTGCCACTTTAGATTACACCAAGTTTAGCACTCGTGGCGAAAGTGAATTGACCATCACTCCAGACGGTTCAGATAAACTAGCCTCAGACGGACTTACATACGATTATATCACGTCATATAGCTATGGGATATTGGAATCCTTAACATTTATATCACCCAACATTATGGGTGGTAGTTCAAGCGAAGGTTTTGCTGAAGACAGTCCTTTTATGCAGTTTATTAAAACTAATATGCGTAACGGTAATCTTGACTATGATAGTGCAATAGGTTTGCTACGCCAATTCACACCCTATTGGGGTGATCAACCATTTGTAGCTGCACCCGTTTATATGGGCGTGGTAGTGTTGTTTTTTGCTGTTTTGGGATTGTTGGTAACAAACAGAAATACAAGACTTGTATTGCTATCAATCATTGGAGTTTCTTTACTTTTCTCGTGGGGCAAAAACGTACCTGAAATAACACATTTTTTAATTGATTATTTGCCTTTGTACAACAAATTCAGATCTGTTAGCTCTGCCCAAATCATGATTATGCTTTGTGTGCCATATGCAGCCATGATAGGTTTAAAATATTTAACACAAGAAAAAAGTATCAATCGAAAAAAGCTTGTAATGGCATGCCGTGTTATAGCCTTTTTTTTAGCGCTAATCTTATTTTTAATTGCTGGTGTTAAAGGTTTATTTTCCTTTGCTTCAACTTCGGAAAGTTTTTCTGATCTACCCAATATGCTAATGGAGCCACTTCAAACTTCACGAAAAATGTTAGTTTGGGAAGATGTTCGCAACATCATTATTTTTCTTGTTTTAATCACACTTACATTAGTAGCTTTCTGGCGTAAGTTTTTATCAGGGACTGTATTTGTAATTATTATTACAGTAATAAGCCTTGCTGATTTATGGCAGTATAATAGACTTTTCTTCAGCAAAGAACAATTTAAAAGTAAATACCAATACGAACACCCTTTTGACCGAACAACACAAGATAAAATTATACATGCAGACAAGGCAATCTTTAGAGTTTTTGAACCTGGACTTGGTTTTTCTTCATCAAGAACTGCCTATTTCCACAATAGCTTAGGAGGTTATCATGGAGCTAAACCGGCATTGCTTCAGGACATCTATGATTTTTATCTCTACAAACAAGATAGTGTTGTACTTGATATGTTAAATGTAAAATTTATCATTGACAATCAATATTCAGAGGGAGTAAATGAGCGTAAAACCGCACTTGGTCCAGTATGGCTAGTTGATGAAGTTATTCAAGTTGCAAATGCTAACGAAGCTATATTGCAATTGAACCAAATCAACCCAAAAACACAAGCAATATCACAAACACTTGAATCAACTCAATATAAAACATCTTTAACGGACAGTATTTCACTGATTGAAAAACGAAACAACTTGTTGCGATACAATGTTTCCACTGAACATGAGCGTTTAGCTGTATTTTCAGAAATGCATTATCCCAGTGGCTGGACTGTATATATTGATGGAGGCTTACAAACGTACCACAAGGTTAATTATATGCTTAGAGGAATTGTTATTCCAAAGGGCAAGCATGAGATTGTGTTTACGTTTAAACCTACTGTAATAAGAAATGGAACCTTTTTAATGGCATCTGGATGGGTAATGTTGTTAATTATGATTGGTACGCTTATTAATCAAAAAAAAGAAAATAACCTTGGCTGATATTAAGCGCGTAGCAATAATGGTTTATTACTGGCCACCATCCGGAGGTTCTGGTGTTCAACGTTGGTTATTCTTAGCAAATTATTTTGCTTCACAAGGTTTGGATATTGACGTTTACGCTCCAAATAAACCACGTATTGCCCAACGAGATGGTACATTAAAGCATAAAATTCATAAAGGGATTACAGAAATAAAAGTCAATGGCTGGGAACCAATGCGATACTCTAAAAAACCAATAGGGGAGAACCTTGGGGAAAATAGAAGAGTAATAAAAAGATTTATTTTATGGGTGCGTGCTAATTTCTTTATTCCAGATGCAAGGGTGCATTGGGCAAAAGCAGCAGCTAAAGTTTTTTTAAAGCGACACAAGGAAGAACCTTATGACTTAGTTATTACTTCAGGACCACCACATTCACTTCATCTAATAGGCTTGCAAGTCAAACGGCTAACTGACATATTGTGGATTGCTGATTTTAGAGATCCTTGGACTGGATTTTTCCAAAACCGCAGCTTGCCCTTTAACAAAAAAACAAAGCAAAAACATGAGCAATTAGAACAAAAGGTATTGCAACAATCTGATCATGTTGTGGTAACAGCTCCTTCGCTAAAACAAGATTTTGCTGCACATAATTCCAATATATTTGTGCTAACTAACGGTTATGAACAGTGTTTAACAACGTTAAAAAAACATTCTGGTGGTATGGTCTATGCAGGAAGCTTGAAAGCCCAACAAAATCCAACTGTTTTGTGGCAGGTCATAGCTTCACTACTCAAATCAAATAGCGATTTTAATAAAGTTTTTTCACTGGATATATACGGCAAAGTTGCTAATTCCATAAAAAAGGAAGTTAAATCACTTGGAATTGATACGCACGTACGTTTTTTTGGTTATAAACCTAAAGAACTGGTTGATACGCACTTGACAAATGCAAAAGCCTTATTATTGTTGGGTATAAATATGCCCATGACAGCGAATGTTATTCACGGCAAACTATTTGAATATATGGCTGCACAACGGCCTGTTTTGGGTATTGGGCCAAGGCCAAGTGATATGGAATTACTTTTTGACAAGCATGAATTGGGTGTTTATGTGTCCTTTTCTGAGAAAACATTGGTTAAAGAAACCTTACTGAATTGGTTTGTAAAAAACGATATGCCTAAGGCGGGTAAAGGAATTGAACGCTATAAACGCGATACAATTGCACAAGAATATCTTAATATAATACGCTTGATGCAATGAATATAATAACTACACAATCATCAAAAAATCTATTGAGCATCATGTTTGCCTTTGCTATTGGTGCCGTAAATACACTCATTTTATATCCTCACTTTTTTGGTGCTTCCAACCAAGGGTTGGTCGTGTTCCTGCTGTCTTCGTCCAATTTGTTGATGCCACTAATTGGCTTTGGTGTTGCGCAAACGGTTATCAAGTTTCATAGTGGCTACGCTAGCTCGGAACAACAAAACTTTCTGTCTTTTGTTGTCTTTGTTCCCTTGCTTGTTGTGCTCCCCTTTGGTTTTTTAGCAATATATTTCCACAACACAATTGCAAATTTACTTTCTGTTGAAAATCCAATTATTGCCAACTATACTTGGGTAATTTTTGCAGTGGCATTTGCGACTGCTTATTTTGAAATTTTCTATTCATGGGCACGAGTACATTTTAAGTCCGTAATGGGTAACATTTTTAAAGAGATTTACCCACGTCTGATAATTTTGGTTTTATTGCTTTCTTACGAAGTAAATTTAATTGACTTAGACCAATTTTTTATTTTTTTAGTGGGCTTGTATTACATGCGTATGTTGTTGATGATGTTCATAGCTTTTAGAATTCAACCACCTACACTTTCTTTTAACAGGCCAAAGAACGTTTCAGAACTGCTGCGTTATTCTTTTTATTTGGTATTGGCTGGATCTGCAGGAAGCCTGATAATAGACATTGATAAGTTTATGTTGCCACAATACAAAGCAATTGCACAAACTGCTTTTTATTCAGTAGGAATATTTACAGCTACGCTCATTGAAGTTCCTGGCCGTGCGTTGTTCCAAATTTTAAATCCTCTAATCGCAAAGGCAATCAATAATCAAAACAACTCACATTTGGTCAAGCTATATAAGGATAGCGCTATAAATCTGTTATTGCTTGGTGGTTGGTTTTTTTTGTTGGTAAATGGTAGTATCACAGCATTATTTGATTTAATTCAAGTGGATGGATATGAGTCAGCTGTCTCGGTGGTATTAATGATCTCATTTGCTAAGTTAATAGTAATGAGTTCGGGTGCTGCTAACACCATGCTACTAAACTCAAAGCAGTACCGCATATCACTTTTTCTCACAATTCTAATGGCGGTATTTGTTTACATTGGAAATCGCCTGACTATTCCAATGTATGGCATCAACGGCGCAGCAATGTCTACGCTAATTGTGGTAGTGTTTTTTACATATGTCCGAATGGCTTATGTTTATCGTTATTTCGGTGTGCATCCTTACAGCAAAAATACCTTATTAGCATTTGTTGTTATTGGATTGTTATTTGCAGCGGGCAGCACACTTCAACTAAATATTCATCCGTTGGCATCTATTATTCTTAAATCTATCTTGATTACTGTTGTATACGGCGTATTAGTTGCCGTGCTAAGGCTTTCTGAAACAGTCAATGGATGGTTGGCAAAGTCAGCTAATCGTTAAACAATAGCTTATACAAGCTTGATTTTTTATTGGTATTTATGTCTTCGGGTGTGCCAGTCGCTAATAAATAACCACCATTTATACCTCCCTCTGGGCCTAAATCAATAATATAATCGGCTTGTTCAATAAGACTCACGTTATGTTCAATCACAATCAGTGAATGTCCACGATCAATAAGAGCACGAAAAGACCCAACAAGCTTTTTAATATCGTGTATGTGAAGTCCAGTTGTTGGTTCATCAAATAGAAAAAGGGTATTTGATTTTTGTGCTCCCTTGAGAAGAAAAGTAGCGAGTTTTATGCGTTGTGCTTCCCCACCAGAGAGGGTAGAGGAAGATTGCCCCAAAGAAACATAACCCATGCCAACGTCTTGAAGTGGCTGAAGACGGTCACTAATTTTATTTTGCTGATACTGTTTGAAAAAAGAAATGGCTTCGTCAATACTCATGGTCAATACATCATGAATATTCTTGCCTTCAAAATTTACTTCAAGTAATTCTTTTTGAAAACGCTTTCCGTCACAATCCTCACAAACAAGATCAACATCAGCCATAAACTGCATTTCAATCTTTACGGTACCCTCTCCCTTGCAGTTTGGGCAACGTCCACCATCAACGTTAAAAGAATAGTGTTTAGTTTGGTAACCCCTTTGCTTTGACAATGCTTGATTGGCAAAAAGTTTTCTGATTTCGTCATATGCCTTGATATAAGTTACCGGGTTTGAGCGTGAAGACAACCCTATCGGTTTTTGGCTTATGTATTGAATTTCTTGAAAAGTGTTTAGGTCTCCATCAATACTATTAAACTCTCCCAATTTCTCACCATAAATATCTTTAGCTTTTCTAACGGCTGGTAGCAATATGTCTTTAACTAAAGTGCTTTTTCCGCTTCCCGAAACCCCCGTTACAACAGTCAGCATTTGCAGTGGAAAAGAAACATCAATATTCTTTAAGTTGTGTTCACGAGCACCTCTTAGGTGTATAAATTGTTTGGGCAATATTCTTTTCTCAGGAATTTCAATTTGTGCTCGTTTGGATAGATATTTACCAGTCCATGTTTCTGATTTGAGCAATTCCTTAAAAGTACCTTGGCCTACAACCTCACCACCAAATACTCCCGCATCTGGGCCTAAATCAATAATTTGATCTGATGCACGCATGATATCATCATCGTGCTCAACAACAATTACGGTATTGCCTAAATCACGAAGCCCATGCAAAACTTCTATTAATCTTTTAGTGTCTTTTGGGTGTAAGCCAATACTCGGCTCATCTAAAATATATAACGAACCCACTAAGCTACTACCCAATGAAGTGGCTAAGTTGATACGTTGCGACTCACCTCCCGAAAGTGTATTGGCCCGACGGTTGAGTGTTAGGTATCCAAGGCCTACTTGTTGTAGAAAATGTAGTCTGTCGTTGATTTCGACTAACAATCTTCTGGCTACATGTTGTTGGTGTTCGGTTAATTTTAAATTGGATATTTCATTTGCAAGTGAGGCGATAGGCATATCTACCAAATCATTCATGGTGAAATTGTCAACACGAACATATGAAGCTTTCTCATTTAATCTTTTTCCATCGCATACACTACATTTTGTTCTTCCTCTGTATCTAGAGAGCATGACCCGATTTTGAATTTTATAATTTTTGGCTTCTAGCTTGGTAAAAAATTGATTAATACCTTGAATTCCTTTAGCGCCATTCCATAAGAGTTTTTTTTGATCTTTACTTAATTCAAAATAAGGTTTGTGTACTGGAAAATCAAATTGATAAGCGGCGTCTATAAACTTGTTTTTAAATCGCTGTAAACGCTCACCTTTCCAAGGAGCTACGGCGCCTTCAAATACGGAAAGGCTTGTATTGGGTATAACCAATTGCTCATCAATACCAATTAAGTCACCATAGCCATCACATGCTTTGCAAGCGCCAAGCGGGTTGTTGAAGCTGAACATATGCTCATTTGGAGTTGTAAACGTAATGCCGTCTAAAGCAAATCGATTTGAAAAGGTTTGATTTTTATTTTTTGTTAAGCAATGGACAATAACAGTTCCATCTCCTTCGTAAAAAGCCGTCTCAATAGATTCTGCAACTCTATTAAGTGAATCTGTGTCTTGTTTTACAACTACACGATCAACAATCAATTCAATTTTATCCGTCTTTTTTGGAATGAAATTATCTATTCGAACAACCTTGTCGTTGACAAACAAACGAGCATAACCTTGTTGTTTATATAAATCTAAAATACCCTCAACCGTTCGGTTTTTCGATACAACCAATGGAGCCAGGATTAGAAGTTTTACACCTTCCTTATATTTTTTAACATACCTAAGTACGTCTTTAACACCGTCTTTTTTTACAACATTTCCAGAAACAGGGGAATAGGTTACACCAATTCGCGCAAACAATAGCTTTAGGTAATCGTAAATTTCAGTTACAGTACCTACAGTAGATCGTGGATTGTTACTAATTACTTTTTGTTCAATGGCAATTGCAGGTGCAATTCCTTTAATTTGCTCAACTTTAGGCTTGTTTAAACGTCCTAAAAATTGCCTAGCATAAGAAGATAAGCTCTCAACATAACGGCGCTGTCCTTCAGCGTATAGCGTGTCAAATGCAAGGCTTGATTTACCCGAACCAGACAAACCTGTGATAACCACAAATTTATGTCTTGGTATTTGCACATCTATGTTTTTTAGATTGTGCATTTGTGCCCCGATAATCTCTATAGCTCCTTCTTTTTTCAATGCATTTTAAACAAGCAATAAATATATAAATTCGTAATCTAATTAGAAACGAAGGATTGTTTTTTACACTGTAAAATAAAATTTTTATATTTACAGCATAAAAACTGCCTATAAGTAAGACATATACTCAACTAAATTCTAATAATTTATACAGAGTTACTTATGTCTATGCTTCCCGACAATATTCTTATTGAACAGTATTTGAAAGGTGATAACGAATCTTTCGAAATCCTCTTATCAAAATACAAACAACGCATCTACAGCTTTATTTATTCCAAGATAAGGGATAATGAAATTGCTGATGATATATTTCAAGATACTTTTATCAAAGTAATTCAAACCCTTAAAAAAGGTTCTTATAACGAAAAGGGTCGATTTGTATCTTGGGTAATGCGTATTGCGCACAATCTCATAATTGACCATTTTAGACGACAACAGCGAATGCCTATTTATGACACCTACGATAATGAGCAGGATGTGTTTTATCGCTTATCAGAGCCTTCCAAAAATATCGAAGACATGATGATTGATGGTCAAATAAAGACAGATATTAACGCACTTATGCTTGAACTCCCGAAAAATCAGTATGATGTGCTAAAAATGCGTTTGTATCAAGACATGAGTTTTAAGGAGATTGCTGAAAAAACCAATGTAAGCATAAATACTTCTCTTGGCAGAATGCGATATGGTCTTATTAATCTGCGAAAGTTGATAGACGAACGAAATTTGACCATGACACAATAAAGGTCTCAGTGTGTCGTTATCAAATTAAACAATTTATGGATAAATTTTACACGCTCCCTACATATCAAAAAACACCCAAACCCAGTAAGAAATCAATTGCGTTTATTCTTCAGTATTCAGCAGCCTACAATCCAATCAAATTGGTTAAAGGATATGTGAATACAATCTCTAATTAGAAGTTGTGTTTCTTTAGCACACTTTTTCTGCCAATTGTTTTGGTTATTACATCTTTGGACAAATCCCACCCGCGTGCTGGGCAATATTCTCGTCCATACCAAATAATTTGAAGGTGTAAGTCATTCCATTTATCTTTTGGAAATAACCGCTTAGCATCTTTTTCCGTTTGTACAACATTTTTTCCATTCGAAAACCCCCAACGGTACATCAGTCGATGAATGTGCGTATCTACTGGAAATGCAGGGACGCCAAAAGCCTGTGCCATGACAACACTAGCTGTTTTGTGGCCAACTGCTGGCAACTCTTCAAGTGCTTCAAAACTATTGGGCACTTTCCCATCATGTTTATCCAAAAGTATATGTGATAATCCATGAATTCCTTTTGATTTCATAGGAGATAAGCCAACAGGTTTTATAATCTCCCTGATTTGATTAACGCTCATTTTAATCATATCAGCAGGGTTGTCAGCTCTGGCAAAAAGTTTAGGTGTAATTTGATTTACACGCACATCAGTGCTTTGTGCAGATAGCAACACAGCTATAAGTAGGGTATAGGGATCTTTATGGTCCAACGGAACAGGAATGCTAGGATAAAGCTCCGCCAATTTATTTATTACAAAAGTTACCTTATCGGCTTTATTCATTTTTGTATTTTTAACATCTAAAAATAAACAAAATGCTACAAGAAGGAGATCAATTACCTGCTTTTTCAGGTTTAAATCATTTAGGAGAACCTGTATCACACAAAGACTACTCTGGGAAAAAGCTAATTGTGTTCTTTTACCCACGTGCCAATACGCCGGGCTGCACGGCTGAAGCTTGTAATTTAAGCGATAATTATGCAGCATTGCAGACCGAAGGTTATGAGCTGCTGGGTGTAAGTGCCGACAATGTTAAGAAACAAGCTAATTTCGCCAATAAGTTTTCATTTCCATATCCATTATTAGCTGATGAAGATCACAGCGCAATAAAAGCCTTTGGTGTTTGGGGACCCAAAAAATTTCAAGGAAAAGAATATGAAGGTATTATAAGGACCACTTTTGTGATTGATGAAAACGGGACTATTGTACGCGTAATTAACAAGGTCAAAACCAAGGATCACGCTGCTCAAATTCTGGAAGGGTAGGTTTACTTGCTTTTGTAACCAAAAAGCTTTTTATTTTTTATCAGCTTGGAAACACCCTCTGGAAGTTTGTCCTCCCAGCCCTTTTCGTCTTTCTTAATTTGCTCCAAAACATCTCTTGAAAATATTTTCATATCCTCAGTGTTATAGTCTAGTATATCAACTACCTTATCGTTATACTTAAAGAAGTTGTAAAGCTCTTTTAGCCTTGAATTAACCTTAAGTGTGTTACTATCGATTATATTTCCTGTTTTAGGATCAATAATAGGGTATAGATATACTTTTAGATTTTTAAAAAACAGTTTTCCAAAAGCCTCAAGTATACCACCACTCAAGTTGCGATAATACTTTTCGTTAAAGATTTCGATAAGGTTATTAACCCCCATTGTAAGTCTAATTTTCTTCTTGGTATATTCTGAAAAGTACTCAACTAATCTGTAATATTCTTTAAAATTGGATATCATTACTGTCTGTCCAAGCGAACACAACAATCTTGCGCGATCCATAAAGTCTTCTTCATCGATAGTGCCAGTAGTCATTAAATTAGAAAGTGTGATTTCAAAAATGACCATTGATTTGTCTGGATCAGAATTGGGTTCCTTCTCAAAAATACTTAGTGATTTTAGATACATATCGACATTGACCTTAGTGACAGGACGAAAACTACCTCTAATGGCGATGATGTTTTTCTTGTAAAGTTCTCTAGCGGGAAGTAGGTTATTCCCATCAGGACCAAACATTACGGCATCTGTCATACCAAGTCGGACGAGCTCTAAACTCATCACTCTGTTGTCAATATCTTTAAAAAGAGGCCCCGTAAAGTTAATGGTGTCTATTTCTATGGCGTCACGATCTATGTGATCATAGAGATATTGAAGCATTTTTTTTGGTCTATCGTTTTGATAAAAGGCTCCGTAAATTAAGTTAACACCTATTACACCTAGGGTAAGTTGCTGTGCCTTTGTGTCATTTTCACGAAAACGAACATGGGTAGTAATCATGGAATATGGTTCATCGGGTTTGGTTTGAAAACGAATGCCCATCCACCCATGACCTTTAAACTTCTTTGCAAAATCAATGGTAGTAACCGTATTGGCAAATGCAAAAAATAACTTTTCTTGATTTTTAGTCCTGTCAATGCGCTTTTCGAGTAGGCTGATTTCCCAATTTAACATTTTATTTAAACGGGATTCTGACACATATCTACCATCGTCTTCTCTGCCATAAATGGCGTCACTAAAATCTTTATCGTAGGCACTCATGGTTTTGGCAATGGTGCCAGAGGCGCCACCACATCTAAAAAAATGACGTGCTACTTCTTGACCAGCGCCTATTTCGGCAAAAGTGCCATAAATATTATCATTTAGATTAATGCGGAGAGCTTTTGCTTCTAAGGAAGGGGTGTTTTCAAAAGGATGATCTCCTGGCAGTTGGATAGACATGCAAAAAGGTTTTTTCAAAATTATGAAACTTATCAACAAGGTTGCACATCTTTAATGTAATTTTGTACCGTGGCTTTAAAAGTTTATTTCCTTGGCACTGGTACTTCGCAGGGCATCCCTATAATTGGCAGCACACATCCTGTTTGTCAAAGTGAAAACCCAAAAGATAAACGACTTCGCTCATCTATTTGGGTGCAGTGGGATGATATTGATATTGTAGTAGATTGCGGCCCTGATTTTAGGCAACAAATGCTCAAAAGCAAATGCCCAAAGGTTGATGCACTGCTATTCACACACGAACACGCTGATCACACTGCAGGTTTAGATGATATACGTCCATTTGCTTTTAAGGTTGGTGCACTTCCGGTTTTTGGTCTCACTCGTGTTTTAAATAATTTATCAAAAAGATTTGATTATATTTTTAATGATGAAAACAAATATCCAGGTGCGCCTTCTGTTACTACTACTACAATTGACCCAAATAAGGCTTTTGAAGCGGCTACTAAGCGTATAATACCCATAGTGGTGTCACACTATGGTTTGGAAGTTTTGGGGTTCCGATTTGGGAACTTTGCTTACATAACGGATATGTTTTCAATAACAGATGCAGAATCAGAAAAATTAAATGGGGTAGTAGTACTCGTTATCAATGCTTTGCGTATTGAACCGCACCCATCACATTTGCACCTAGAAGCAGCCATTGCATTTGCACAAAAGATTGGGGCCAAGCAAACGTATTTTACGCACATCAGCCATCGTCTTGGTTTTCACGATGAAGTACAAGCATCATTACCACCAAACATTAACCTGGCATACGATAATTTAACAATTTCACTCTAAGATGAAGCAAAAGATACTCTTTTACCTGTTGATATTTTCACTCCTAATTAATGTTTACCTAATTGCAGATTATGGTAAACGACTTGAATTTTCTGAAATAAAAATTCAATATCAGAAAGAAAAGATACTAAAATTAGAAGATTCCATCCAGTCAATACAATCAATTAAAGCTGTTCCTTAAGCCATTGAATGAGGCTGTTCAAATTTTCTTTATTGACACCATGGCCTTGTGCGTAAGATTGAAAGGTGGGGTTATATCCATTTTCTTTTAGTATTGTAACAGATTGTTGTGCCCAGCCATAAGGAACGACCATATCTTGTTCGCCATGGGATACATAAATCCTCTTATTTAAATCATTAAAATTTACTACACGTGGATCTAGATAACCACTCAATGCAGCAATTGCCGATACTTGGGGATGTGCTAGGCCTACACTGTAGCTGAGCATAGCACCTTGACTAAAGCCCAAGAGGATAATGTTATTCAGATCAACATCATTTTTTTTGGTGTAATACGCAAGAAAAGAGTTTACATAATCAACGGCTTGTTTTGCTTCTTCAGGAGAAGTCCAGCGTTCCATATTTTCCTCAAAATGAATTGGAAACCAAGCATAGCCAATACCAAAAGACAATGGGGCTTGTAAGGAAACGATATGGTAATCATCAGGAATTAGTGAGGCAAAAGAAAATAAATCAGCTTCGTTACTGCTATAGCCGTGAAGCATGACTAGCAAAGGGGCGTTTGTAATCTTAGATGCTTTCGATAGATATACAAAAGAGGACATGGGCTAATCCGCTACTTGTACCTTATTTCGTGAAATAACTCCATAAACCTTTCCTGAAAGTTCTTGATCTATAAAAAGGCTGTTTTTTGAAGTTGATTTAATAGATGCTTTGGTAACGGTTTCCTTGGCATCTGGCGTGAAGAGCGATAAGTCGGCCGTAGCGCCCTCTTGTATAGAATTTGAAGCTACACCAAAACGTGCTTTACCACGTGTCAATATTTCAACGACATCTGCAACGTCAAACATAGAAAGTAAACAACCAAAACTGTGTTCTAATCCAATAGAACCGTAGTGTGCCAAATCCAGCTCAACGTATTTAAGTTCGCTGTTTATTGGTTGATGGTCTGAAGTAACCATATCTATAGTACCTTCTTTTAATGCTTTCTGAAGTGCCTTGATGTCTACCTGTTCACGCAAAGGCGGTAGTAGTTTGGCATTGGGGTCGAAACCTTCTAGGGCATTATCTGTAAAAAATAGGTTGTGGATAGAAACGCTAGTAGTTATATCAAGGCCTGTTTTTTTGGCTTGTTTGATAAGTGGTAAAGCATTTTTGGTTGATAGGGTAGGAATATGAAGTTTTCCATTAGTGTAGCTCAAAATGTCCAAATCCCGCTTAACTTGCATTTCCTCAACTATACTGGGAATTCCTCTTAAACCAAGGGCAGTGCTTACAGCCCCTTCGTGCATTACACCACCATTACCCATATCATAATTAAAGGCAAATGACTCAACAAGTCCATCAAAATCATGAGTGTATTGTAGTGCGAGCTTAAGTGTGTTGGCGTTTGAAAGAGGGTTTTTATGATTACTAAAACTCACAGCTCCTGCAGTATGTAGTTCCCTTAGTGAGGCAAGTTTTTCATCACTACCTGAGGCAGTAATTCTGGCTTTAGGATAAAGGTGTACAGGACTTAAATTAGCTTGTTCGAGCAGGAAAGTAATGTCTGCTCTACTGTCTGGCTGTGGGTTGGTATTTGTGTTGAGGGCAATATGAGTGAAGCCACTGTTTGCTGCAACAGATAGTCCATGCGCTATGGTTTCTCTTTCTTCATAGCCCGGCTCGCCAAAAGACACACTGCTATCAAACCAACCTTGTGAGACATGTAATTTTTTAAATGAAATTTGTTTTGCATCAGGAAAAGAAAGGTTTTTGCCTATTTTTTGAATAATCCCATCAGCAATATAAATATCTTGAATTTTATTGTGATGCGGGCTGGATGCATCGAGGATTTTTGCAGCTTTAATTAAGACATTCATTCGCGTCTCCTCAAAATTTATTTATGCAAAGATAGAAAATAGATAATGAACTACTAAAAACCTTCAAAAACACCTAACCCAAACAGTGCATAATCGTATTTAACGGGATCAATTGGGTCCATATGTCGAAGGCTACTGTCCAATTCCATGACAGCCGCCAAATCATTCTGCTTTCTTTTAAGTAAACCCAATGAACGCGCTACTTTTCCAGAATGCACATCTAAGGGACAAGACAAAACACTTGTGGATATGCTTTTCCATATCCCCAAATCAACGCCTGCTGCGTCACACCTTACCATCCATCTCAAAAACATATGCAATCGCTTGGCTGCAGATTTCTTGGCAGGATTAGCAACATGCTTGGTAGTGCGTTTAGGATGAGGTACAGCAAAAAATAATTTATGAAAATCTGACAAGACATGATGCATATATACTTCGTCAGTTTTGGGAGTAAAAAGCACTTCTAATCCACCATATTCTTCATATAATTTCTGCAAACGATTAACAAAAAAAATTACATCCGCTTTTTGAAAAGTACGATGTACAAAGCCATCGAAAACACCTAAATCATCTTCAGTGTGATTTAAGATAAAATCGTGTGGTGCATTGTCCATTCGTTCCATTAAGGAACGCGCATTGGTCATGATGCTTTTGCGATTTCCCCATGCAATAGTTGCTGCAAAAAAAGCTGATATTTCTACGTCTTCTTTTTTTGAAAAGCTGTGGGGGATGGCAATGGGATCGTCGTTTATGAAAGCAAGTGTATTGTATTGCTGTACCTTTTCATCTAAAAAAGATTTAAGTTCGGTTGCGCTTAGCTCCATTGTCCGTCAACAAGGGTTAACATACGGTCGGCACGGGCAGCTAATGCTTTGTTGTGTGTGACCAAAATGATACTGGCAGAAAATGTTTTTCTCAAGTCAAAAAACATATCGTGGAGTTGGTCTGCAGCTACTGAGTCTAAATTACCACTGGGTTCATCTGCAAGTAACAAGCTAGGACTGTTGATTAGTGCTCTGGCAACAGCAACACGTTGTTGTTCACCACCCGATAGCATGGTAGGCTTGTGTTTGGCTCTGTCGGTTAAATTAAAATGATCAAGTAGTTCAAGTGCTCGTTTTGAAGCATCCTTTAGGTTAGACCCTTTGATTAAAGCCGGCATGCAGATATTTTCGATTGCCGTAAATTCTGGCAATAATTGGTGTGATTGAAATACAAAACCAAGCGTACTGTTGCGAAATTTAGACAAAGAGCTGTCAGAAATTGATAACATGTCTGTTCCGCCAATTGTAAAATTTGTTTTAGGGTTTTTGTCTGGTTTGTCGAGGGTTCCCAATATTTGTAGCAAAGTAGTTTTACCAGCACCAGATGGACCAACAATAGAAACGATTTCAGCAGGTTTGAGCGATAAAGAAATATCTTTCAAAATTGCTATGTCACCGTAAGTCTTGAAAATGTGATGCGCCTCAATCATGTGATGCAAAGTAACTATTTTTTGATTTTGAATGGCTTGTCAAATCAATAAATGTTTCAGCCTTTGTCCTGATTTATTTTCTTTAATTTTGAAAAAATGTCTTATTTATGGCCATAGCTACATTTGCTGGAGGTTGTTTTTGGTGTACAGAAACCTTATTTGCTCGTCTTGATGGTGTGATAAAAGTTGTCTCTGGTTATACAGACGGACACATTAAAAACCCTGCATACGGCGAGGTGTGTACTGGAAGAACTGGTCATGCGGAATGTGTTCAAATGGAATACAACCCAGATAAAATTTCGTTTATATCACTTTTGGAAGTTTTCTTTGATACCCACGATCCAACTACGCTAAACCGTCAGGGGGCAGATGTTGGGACACAATATCGTTCTGGAATTTACTACCACGATGAATTACAAAAAGTACAGGCAGAAAAACTTATTGATTTACTGACAAAAGAAAAAAAGTTTAATGACCCCATAGTTACAGAAATTAAAGCTTTTGATGTGTTTTATCCAGCTGAAATCGAGCACAGAGATTATTATAACCGCAATAGCAATCAACCTTATTGTGCAGCCGTAATTTCACCAAAAGTGCAAAAGTTATTACGCAACCACCCAACTAAACTTAAATAATACCTAAGCACAATATATTAAAAGTAATCGTGGCTTAACTATTAATGTTGTATTTTGATTTGGAGCATAACATTTCTGCCCATTTCATCTGAATAATAGCGCAAACGATTAAGGTAATTTCGATAAGAAGTATTTAAAACATTATCTAAATTCAAGGATAGACTGAGTTTACTTGAAAATAAGTTGTAAGGTCCCCAATTTAAGTCAATTCCTAAATCATGGTAGCCTTCAGGAGGCGTGCTTACATCAACTATTTTGTCTATAATCATTCCATTTTCATAGATGTTTGTACGTGTGTTATTATCTGGGAAACGGCTTTGAAAAAAAACTTTTTTACTTCTGATGATTGCGAAAAATGATTTCCATTTTGGGAATGAAAATTGTAATTGATTTTTAACTGTTAATGGTGGAATATTAATCAAAGGTAGTTTTTCATCAACATTCTTTCCATCTACCCATGAAGTATTATGACTAAAAACCATATTGCTAGAAACTTTATACGAAATATCAACATCAACTCCCTTTAATATTGCATTTACAGCTGAATATTCCCAAACAGGAAATGCCCCTCTTAAGGTGCTCTCAAATCCATTAGGCTCAATGATGATATAGTTTTTGCTAAATATTAAAAAAGGACTAAAGTTATATTTTAATAAACCATCTATTTTTTCAAAATCAACTAATGTTTTATGAGTAGTTTCCTGATTTAAAAATGGATCTCCATATTCAATGGTAGCCAGCGAATGATGTAATCCGTCGCTAAACATTTCTGCTATATCAGGAGGACGTTGTGAATAATTATAGTTAAAACCTAAATTATAATGCCGTGAAATTTTATATTTAATACCGGTATTGAACGCTAAACTGTTAAAAATTAATTTTCTTTTTACTAATTTCTGACTTAATACTTCATCTATAACATATTGACCTAATAAAGGTTCATAATTTTTTGCGTCCCAACGTCTATTTCTATAGTACTTTTGAACCTCATTATTAAGAAACTCATACCGTAATCCAAGTTCAAAATTAAAATCTTTAAACGATGTGAACTTTGCAGTGAAATAACTTCCCAATCGAGTTTTTAAATAATCTGGTATTAATCGTTTAATGCCTGTATATGGGTTTGAATAGTTGTCTTGAATCTGCATAAAAATTCCTGAGTCAAAATTTGCAATTGAATTTTTCCATTCAAAATTAGAACTCACATTATGAGTATTCAAGTAAAGATCTAATGAAGGGGTGTATTTAAGTGTCCCAATTCTTAAATCATATTCTTTTCGGTTATTTTTTTGCCAACTATACCGAATTTTGAGTTTTCGATCTTGACCATATGTTTTTGAATATTCCAAACTAGTTGTATAGTGTCTATTTGATTGTTTCGGAAAATTAATGTCATAAGAAAAAGGGTTGATAATTTCAGGAATCTGATTTTCAATAGAGTAAAATAAACCCCTTACATTACTTATATGTGAACTCCTAAGAATTCCTATTTCGGCATCAAAAAAACTGGCAAAGAACTTCCAATTATTTTTATTACCACTTTTTCCAATTATTATAGAAACATTTTTTTCATTATTTCCTGTATTTGTAAGAGAGTAGCTTGGCGCAGAAAAATCACCATGTCTTTTAACAGTTCCTTGAAGTTTATAATAAAAACCATTTTCGTGTGATTTCACCCAATTAGTTACTAAACTTAGGCCTCTGCCGTTGGTCATTCCATTTAACTTTGTTTTTCCATAAAAAGAATTTTCTTTTTTCGGAAGGACAGATTCTAAAATTACTATACCACCTGGAGTAGATCCAGAGTATTTAAGTGCACCAGCACCTTTAATTAAACGTATGTTTTCAAATGCATTTAAATCTACATTTGGAGCATGATCTTGTCCCCATTGTTGATTTTCTAAAAAAATATCATCGTAAATAATTCCCACTCGGCTACCAAACATTCCATGAATGACAGGTTTTACAATGCTATTTCCCGTGGAAAGGGAGCTAACACCACTGATTTGTTCAAGTGCATCAGCAAGTCCTTTACTGCTAAAACGGTCTTTTTGTAACTCTGAAAGAGAATAAATTTTATTTGTTAAAGATAAATTATCAGTTTTTAGTTTTGAAACAATAACCTCGTCTAAATCTTCAACACGATGTTCCAATTTAAATTCAAATGAATCTGATTTTACTAAATCAATTTCTTTAACAAGGTTATCACAATTAATGTGAGAAATTTTTATTGTAACCTTTCCCAAACATAGATTATTAAATACAAAATATCCATTAGTATTAGAAATTGTGTTTTCACCACTTCCTAAAACTTGAACAACTGCTGCCTCTAAAGGTGCATTGGTGTGTACATCAATAATTTTCCCTTCAATTTTGAGATTACAATCTTGAGAAAAAACAAACGCGGTAGTCAATAAAAAGCTATTGACTACCACTTTGTAAATAAAAGAA
>Ga0066825_10000140_pt1 | contig 25523 bp, 14 predicted proteins | sample ETNtaG_6_FD_65608 | JGI IMG/M metagenome (GOLD analysis project Ga0066825, IMG submission 65608) | Marine microbial and viral communities from oxygen minimum zone, Eastern Pacific Ocean - ETNP201306SV45 | ecosystem: Environmental > Aquatic > Marine > Oceanic | place: Pacific Ocean: Eastern...
ATTCATCTGCCACAAGACCCTTCCCGCTCGAAACCTCAACCCTATTCATCAAAGGAGACCATCGAGCTCTCTTGCGAAGAGAACCGTCCCGATTTGCGCCTAGAACGTTAAATGAGCGCTTTTACTCAAGGTTTCGCTAAAGGAATCCCGCTTTTTCGCCGATTTCAAGAGCATGAATACTCCCGAAAAGCGACGTCTCCTCCGGAAATGGGAAAAGCAACGCTTGGCCCTTAAATCCAAAATCGAACAAGTAATGGAAGATCGAGGGAAAGGAGAAGTCGCCATCAGGAAATTCACCATCGACTGGGAAAATGCGGGTCTGAATCTCTACAGTACGGAAGAGGTTTCCGGAGACCGATGCGCGCGACGCCGCGAATTGAATGAAGCCGCTCGCAAATGCCAACCTGAAATAAGCGAATTGGCGACCCTCGTGGATCGAGAAATCAAGCAGCTCGGCTTCAATGGCCTAGACAAGCCGAGCAAAGTAAAACTGCCGCAATGCAGCCTCGAAGCGAATCGAGCGCTTGCAGGCATGCGTAATTGAAGCGCAAAGGCGCTTGAGCCGCCAATCGATTGTTTCCTATTGTAGGGCATGCTTCGCCCTCGTTCTAAGCGCAGCGACGTCAATTGGGCATTGGCGCTGCTAGCGATCCAATTGCTCCTTGCGCCGTTCTCTATCGAGGCCGACGAATTAGGGGCGCTCGATCGGGCAATCGAAACCTCTCCCGACATTCCCTCCCTTTATCAGGAGCGCGGGGTTCTTCGATTTTTCGCGGGACGCTTCGAAGAAGCGATCGACGACTTCGATAAGGTCATCGAACTGATTCCGTCGCAGGAGGCCTATCACTGGCAACGCGGAATCGCCCATTACTATGCGGGCCGATATGCGGACGGCGTTGCTCAATTCGAGTTGCATCAAACCGTCAATTCCCAGGATGTCGAAAACGCCGTTTGGCACTTTCTCTGCAAAGCGAAGGTGGATGGATTGGAAGAGGCTCGCAATAATCTGATTCCCATTCGCAGAGACACACGCGTTCCAATGGCGCAAGTCTGGGACCTTTTCGCGGGGGAAGGAACGGTCGAAGATGTCCTGCAAGCCGCCAATCGCATCGGTCCCTCCGGCCAAGCGTCTCGGCAAAGCCAGTGCTATGCCCACCTTTACCTAGGACTTTACTTCGAGATCAGCGACGATGGGCAAGCTGCTGCCAAGCATATGAAGCTAGCCGCTACCACGTACTCGATGAACAACTACATGGGTGAGGTCGCAGTTGTCCACGCCCGGGTTCTCGGTATAGAGACGGAATGATCCCTGAGAGGCTCGCTCGCCAACTGCTAGCCGCTCATTGCTCGGATCGCTTTTCCAGTCGAATGAACCGCCGTCCCAAAGGCGGATCGAGTGTCTCGGCAAACGCGCCCTCTCCCGACTGATCCGTCAGGACCTCGCCAACGCTTTCCCAATCGCTCAAATCGGATGAGATCCGGACATCGTAAATCGTATTGGGTTCGCCCGACACAGCGATCTCGACTCTATCCGCGGACGCCTCAATCAATCGAGCATCTACGGAAGTCGATAGATCCGTTATCCACGCGCTCAGCAATGCGATTCCCTGCTCGTCCAATTCGGAGCTCGCCAAGGGCGGCATACTTCCCTCTCCGCGCGTCGAAATGCGTCGGAGGATCATCGAACGCGTTGGGTCGCCGGGGACAATCGCCTTGAGATTGGAGTTTCCAGAGTCGTTAACGAGCGCCCCATTCAATAGTCCCGCATCCAAAGTAGCGGTCGCGATCCGGGCGTCCCATAATCCTTGAGCGCTGCCGCCCGGCTGGTGGCAGGATACGCAGTTGGCGTGCAAGTAGGATCGAACGCGCGACTCCAAACTGGCCGTGTTGTCATCCCATCCTGCGAGACCTTGCAGATTCGCCGTATCTCCAATCGATTCGGAAAAATAGCCAATATCCGACAATCTTTCGAGTTGATCGACATCGCCCGAGCCGTAGTCGACCATTCGATTCAATTGGGCCGTGCTGAAACCTGCAGCGAAACCGCCTGTTGGCGTATGGCACTGCAGGCATTCGGATCGAGCCGGATACCGCCAGAGTTGTTCTCGAATCAGCTGCCCTTCCCCGTCGCGGATTTCGATTGTCTCGACCTCGCCGCCCTCGGAAACCAGAGTGGCGTCAGTCTGCGTTTCATTCCACTTGTAGGTAAAGCCATGAATCCCGGAATCGTTCTTCACCAAAAAGCGCGTTTCCAAGCGTCGTCTCGAATCAGGATCGCCTTCGACTGTGTCGATTTCGAAATGCTTGATCCAAACTGCGCCATTCGGAAAGGACCAATTTTCGCTCTCCGCAAATTCAATCTTCGCATCAAGCTCCGGGACTGAGAACCATCGCGTCTTGATCGCATGGTCCGACCAGAAGGGAAGATTGATATCGTAGGGGACGATCCCGACTTCCGGGGTGAGACTGGCTAGGTTGGAAAAGGCCCCCGTATCGGACAGCAATTCCGGTATAGGGTCTCCAGACAAAGGCGTATCCGAATAGACGAGTCGCTCGATGGAGCCACTGTGTCGCGCGATTAAGACGTCCCCATTGCTGGGATCGATTCCAAACGCGGAGGGATTGTTGACAGTCGCGAGTTGCTGAAATTCCGTGGTTTCCTTGCTCTGAGGATTGTAACGCGCGCTGAAGATCCGATTGCTGACGTAGTCGCCGAATACATACGCCCCATAGAGCTGACCCATTGCTTGACCTCTGCAGACTACTCCTCCTGTAATCGAGCGTCCTTGAGCCGATCCTCCTGGTATGCTCGGTCCTGATGAATGTGGATAATCCAAGATCGGGTCGTCCAGCGAAACGCCATCAGGAACGACGTTCCCATTGTAGGCTTGAAAGCCCTCGCGGAGACGCCAGCCATAATCTCCTCCTCGCCTCACCACGTTGACTTCCTCGTAGGCATTCTGACCGACGTCCGCCGCATACAAGACTCCCGTGGCTTCATCGAAAGACATTCGCCACGCATTGCGCAGACCCACTGCCCAAAATTCGGTTCGAACATCTCCGGGATTCACCGACACGCCTCGAAAGCTCACGGCGCCGATAAACGGATTATCGGCCGGTATCGAGTACTCCGCTTGCTCGTTTTCGTCCAAGTGCACCGCGGGGTGGGAATTAGGCTCGAGGCCTCCGGGCAGTCGATCCACATCAATACGCATGATGGCGCCGAAAAAGTCCTTATCGATAAATCGACTGTTATCGTAGCTGTCTCCTCCTCCGCCTTCGTCGCCGAGACTTATATAGAGAAAGCCATCGCTTCCAAAGTGAATGTCGCCCCCATTGTGATTGCCTGCTTGGTCCAGTTGCGAAAGCAACGGCAATTCCGAATCCTCCAGGCAGACCCACTCGTTTTCGGGATCGATCTGGTAGCGAGCCAAGCGATCGTAACGACCGAATTGCCCATTAACGGTGGCATTGATCGTGTAGAAAAAGAACACCTGACGGTTCGTTTCCCAATCGGGATGGAAGGCCATGCCCAGCAAGCCTTCTTCATTGTCGCTCGAATCGACGCGGTCGCGAATATCGAGAAACAAGCGCCGTTCTGGCGTTTCGCCTAACTCGACGCCATAAACTCGCCCTGCCTGTTCCACGACGAATACGCGATCGCTTCGTCCCGGCTGCTGCGCGATGGCTACCGGGCGCTGGAACCCAAGATCCCCGAACGCATTCTCCGTTTGAAAGCCAAAGACCTGAGGGTTTTCCGGAACCGTCAATGTATCGTTGGCAAGGCGTTCATCGATCGCCTCTATCCGAGCGAATCCGCCAAACAGGCAAACCAGAAGCAATATCCGTGCTGCCATAGCCAATTGCCTTATCTCAATCGACACGATGCTTCCCCTCTCCAAATGCCTCCATACCGTTCGACGCGTAAATCGACTAAATCGCGACATCCTCTAGCCCGGCAATCGAAAACAGGCCATCTTCGCCTTCCCAGTGAGTATTAAAGCGATTCGAGAACCGCAAAACCAGGGGTTTGCGCCTATTTTTTTCTGAAATTCGAGAATTGCCGCAACTTTACCTAATCTGTCAGTGTACATAGACCAGAAAGAGGGACTGGGCCAGGATTCCAACTGCGTTTGCTTATATTCGAGGTCTAAATTCCCCAAACCGATCAATGAGACCTCCCAAAGCACTAATTCTATCAGGCGTCCTGCTTTGCCTTTTGGCCGGCTGTAACCAGTTCTCGAACGACAACGCGAAAGCGGATGACGAGAAGAAGGAAGAAGAGAAGGTTCAACCGGAAATTCCGGTGAACGTCGCCCAAGCGGAATTAGGAGAAATTTCGTCGCGGCTCGAGTTCGATTCCGTATTGGAAACTGAAAGCGCGATCGAGATCTTTCCCGAAACGATGGGTCTTGTTGTCGAGGTGCTGGCGGAAGTTGGCGACGAAATCGAAGCCAATCAAATTCTGGCCCGGCTGGAAAACGACGATCAACAGATCAATCTCAAAGAATCCCTCTCGCGCTACGAACACCTCAAGACCAAGTTCGAACGCATCCAGGATCTCTACGACCGCAAGCTGATCAATCAACAGGAATACGACACCGAGTCCTTCGATCTCGAACAAGCGGAGATCGCCTACGAACGGGCGAAGATTCGACTGGAGGACACCTATGTCCGGGCTCCCGTTAAGGGCGTCATTTCGAAGCGACTAACGCAGGTGGGCGAACGCGTGGGCGACAGTCGCCCGCTCTTCACCATGGTGAATGCGGACGAATTGTTTGCGGAGGTCAGCATTCCAGGACAGCACATGCTTTCCATTCGCAAGGGGCTGCCCGCCGAGATCCATTCCGAGATAATCGAAGGCATCTCCTACGCCGCCAGCGTTACGCTGGTGAGCCCCACCATCGATCCCGCAAGCGGAACCTGCACGGTCAAAGTAGCCGTCGAAGATAACGGATCCATGCCCATCTATCCGGGCATGTTCGTCAGCGTACGGCTGATATTGGATACGAAGCCAAATGTCGTGTTGATTCCCAAGAGCGCCATCGTACACGAAGGCGAACGATCCTTCATCTATAAGGTGGAAGCTTCGAAAGCGAAGAAGATGGCCTTCGAATCAGGCTACTCGGATGACAGTTTCGTGGAGTCTCTCGGCGGGATAGACTCCGGCGATTCGATTATCGTGCTGGGACATAACGCCCTCAAGGACGGCGCTACTGTCAAGGTCGTGAACGAGGCCTACTCCGCCAACAAGGAAGAAACGACTGCCGACGACGAGCCGGCAGAAGGTTAGCCATTCCCACTCGCCCCTTCGATTTAACTGACAACGCGCTATGAGAAAGCCGACCGCGTTCGATATCGCTGTTCGACGCCCCATTACGATCCTCATGATCGTAATCGCCGTGTGTGTCTTCGGTTTCGTTTCCTACCAAAAGCTCCCGCTCACTCTCATGCCGGATATTTCCTATCCGAGTCTAACGATTCGCACGGAATATCCGGGCACCGCTCCCCAGGAAGTCGAAACCCAGATCTCGCAACCCCTCGAACAGCAGCTCGCCATCGTATCTAAGCTGGAACGCATCAATTCCATTTCCCGAGCCGAGCAATCGGATATTGTCATGGAGTTCTCCTGGGATGCGGACATGAATGAGATCGCTCAGGAAATTCGCGAGAAAATCGATCGAGTCCGCTTGCCTCTGGAGGCGACCCGTCCGCTTATCCTCAGATACGACCCTACCCTGGACCCGATCATGCGCGTCGGATTGACCAGTGGGAACATGCCCTTGGACGAGCTGCGGGAATTCGTCGAAGACACCATTCAACGGGATCTCGAAGGCGAATCGGGCATCGCTGCGGTCAAGGTCAAAGGAGGTCTCGAAGAGGAGTATCAAGTCAATATCGACGAACACAAACTGGTTTCGCTCAACCTGAATATCCAGCAGGTGAATACGAAGCTGTCGCAAAACAACGTCAATGTGCCCGGGGGACAATTGGACGAAGGCGAGACGCGCTACCTCATTCGCACGCTCAACGAATTTCAGTCCCTCCAGGATATCGCGGACATCGCGATCGCTCGCAAAGGAAACGTCGACATTCGTTTGCGCGATATTGCCACCGTCGAACGCAGCCACGAAGAACGCGAAATCATTACCCGCGTAAACGGAACGGAAAGCATCGAAGTCGAAATTTACAAGGAGGCGGATGCCAACATCGTTGAAGTGGCCCGCACAGTGACGAACCGGCTCTACGGTCTGCCAGCCCAACAGGAGTATGTCGCGAATCTAGATCCGGAAACGGGTCAACCCAAACCGAACCCCAAGGCCAAGCCCGCTAAGGATCCCGACGAGCAAAATCAAAACAATCGGCGCGAGCGCCTTCGCATGACCGATTACATTGAGTTCAAGCTGCCTCAGGACGTTTCAATGGAAACGCTCACCGACCAATCTATTTTCATTAAAGCATCGATCGACGAAGTTAAGAGCAATGCTATCGTCGGCGGCCTAATCGCCATCGCCATCATCTTCATATTCCTTCGCAAGGTCAGCCATACGGTGATCATCGGCATCACTATTCCCGTATCGATCGTTGCTACCTTCGCGCCGATGTATCTCTCGGAGTTGAGCTTGAATATTATTTCGCTGGGCGGTCTGGCTCTCGGCATTGGCATGCTGGTCGACAACTCAATCGTCGTGCTCGAAAGCATTTTTCGCTGCCGCGAAGAAGGCGACGACCTCAAGACGGCAACGCTCCGAGGGGTTTCGGAAGTCGGCGGCGCCGTATTCGCGTCTACCCTGACTACGATCGCCGTCTTCTTTCCTATCGTATTCGTCGAAGGCGTTGCGGGGCAAGTATTCGGGAACATGGCCCTCACGGTCGTCTTCTCCCTATCTGCCTCCTTGCTGGTCGCGTTGTACTTCATTCCTATGCTCGCATCGCGAGACTTCAGTACGAAAGAGCAAGGAGTGGCCCAACTGGCGACATTCTATAATGGCTCTTTTTTCAAGGGACCCTGGAGTCGATTCCAAAGCCGTTGGCAAGCTTATCTCGAACGCTTTTCGAATGCTCGTGGCCTCAAGAAACTCTTGGGAATCCTGAGCTTCGTTCCCTTCTGCGTATTCAGTATTCTAATTCTCTTGATCGATGAGCTGCTAGGTTTGATCGGCAAGATCCTCGAAGCCGTTTTGTGGATCGGTATTATCCTAGCCTTCGCCATCGGTTGGCTTGGCAGCAAGGTTTTGCTCCTTGCCATTCCCATACTAGCGATCGCCGATCGCGGCATTAAAGCGGCCACCGCCACCTACCGCATTTTCCTGGATGGAGCCCTCGCCGCCCGAGCCTTGGTGCTCGCCATCGCGTTCGGTTTGTTCGGAATGTGTCTTTACTATGTGTACCCGCTGATCGGCAGCGAACTCATACCCGAAACGCGTCAGGGCGAATTCTACGTCGAAACGAAGATGCCTGCGGGTACGCCTATCGAACGCACTGCTCGAGCTATGGAAGCGCTCGAGTCCTCGATCGCCGACAATGCCTTCGTCCAACGCTTCGCCACAGTTGTGGGTACGGAAAAAGGCGCCACCAGCGATGCGGACGAAGGCGAGCATACGGCCCGCATGACCGTCGTACTCACGCCGGAAGCGAGCTCCGAACAGGAGAGCCAAGTCATCGCAGCCATTCGAGAGCGGGCAGGACGTCTTCCCGACCTCAAACTGGAAATCGATTATCCTGTCCTGTTCAGTTCAAAAGCGCCCATCGAAGTCGAGCTATTTGGATACGATATCGATCGGATGAAAACCTTGAGCCGCGAAGCGGTCGCTGCGATGGAGGAAATTCCCGGGATCGTCGATGCCCAATCCTTTCTCCAGCCAGGTAGTCCGGAGATTCAAATCATCTACGATCGCAAGCGCATCGTTCAACTCGGTCTCCAGCTCCGACCCATCGCGGAACTCGTTCGCAATAAAGTACAGGGACTCGTGCCGACGACCTTCCGAAAACGTGACCGTCAAATCGATATTCGAGTAAGGCTGGAAGAGGACGATCGATACGGATTGGACGATTTGAAAAAGCTCGTCGTCAACCCCAACAGTCCCAACCCCATTCCTCTTTCCGCTGTAGCCGATTTCATCGTACGGGAAGGCGCCAATGAAGTGCGCCACATCAACCAGCAACGCGGTACAATCATATCCGCCAACGTCGATGGCATCGATCTGGAATTGGCAACGCAGCGAATCGACGACACGTTGAAGCGCATCGACTTTCCGCTCGGCTACACCTACGACATTGCGGGGCAACACGAGGAAATGAAGCGTTCCAGTCAAAGCATGCTGTTCGCTCTAGGCCTCGCTTTGTTTCTCGTCTACATCGTCATGGCCAGCCAGTTCGAATCGCTCGTCCATCCGTTTATCATTCTCTTCACCGTGCCGTTGGCTCTGATTGGCGTCCTGCTCACCCTTTACTTCGGTGGATGGACCTTGAACATTCTCGTCTTCATCGGGCTCATTATGCTTGCCGGCATTGTGGTCAACAATGCGATCGTCTTGGTCGATTACATCAATCGATTGCGACGCGAGCGCGGTATCGAAAAACTGGAGGCGATTCGGACAGCTTGCGCAGTGCGATTCCGCCCAATTCTCATGACCACGCTCACTACCGTGCTTGGAGTCACTCCAATGGCGCTCGGTTTCGGCGAGGGAGCGGAAATTCGGGTGCCGCTCGCGATCACTCTCATCGCGGGACTCAGCGCCTCGACTCTCCTAACATTGGTGGTCATTCCTTGCGCCTACGCGATCATTGATCGCGAAGTCATCGAACTCGAGGAAGCAGCCGATCTCTCCGTCGACGAGGTCGCGCCCAGTCCGTCATCCGCCTAGCATGAGCCGACTATCGAACAGTCTCCTTCCTTCGCTATCGGTCAAACGACCGGTAACGGTTTCGATGATCCTGCTTTCGCTTCTTGTGGTCGGCGGTATTGCGACGCAAATGATTCCGATTGCTCTGTTCCCGGACGACTACGACGAACCGCGAATAAATATCGGAGTCAGCTATCGCAATTCCACCCCTGCGGATTCCGAGGAACAAGTCACTCGTCCCATTGAAGACGCATTGGGCACTGTTCCCAATCTGAGACGAGTCTACTCCAACACCCAAAGCAATTACGTAAGCGTCCAGGTTCAATTCCACAAAGGAACCGATCTAAGCGAAGCCTATGCGAACGTCAGCGATCGCATGGAACGGGTCATGACCGAAATGCCTGATCAAGTGGAACGCATCAACATTTTCAAGTGGAACTCGAACGACATTCCCATCGTTTGGGCCGCCATGATTTACGGCGAGAAGGAAATGGATGTCGACTTTCTCGCCGACCGATACGTTCTGCCTGCCTTCCAACGCATCAACGGCGTCGGCAACGTGGAGCTCAACGGCATTCGCGGACGTGAAGTCAGGATCGTCGTCGACCATGATCGACTCGCTGCCCACAACATCCCGGTCGCTGAATTAGCCCAAACGCTCGATAACCAGAATTTCAATCTAAGCGCCGGAAAAATAGTCGAAGGCAAGAGTGAACGATATGTTCGTTCGGTCGGCCGACTGCAAACCTTGTCCGAATTCGAGGGCATTCTTTTGCAACCAGAAACCGGCGTTACCCTTGGCGACATCGCCAAAGTCGAATTCAGTCCGCAGGACGACTGGAACGTATTCTCGCTCGAACGCGACAAAAGCTACGGTATTTCCTTCACCCGTTCGTCAGGCGCTAACGTGGTGGAAGTCACTCAAGCGATCGAAGCGACCATGCAGGAGCTCGAATCAAACCCTGAGTTGGGCGACCTGCGATTTCACATTTTCTGGAATCAAGGAAACCACGTCACGGAATCCATCGACAATCTCAAGCAATCGGGAATGTGGGGCGGTTTGTTTTCATTCATCGTTCTGATGATCTATCTGCGTTCCTTGCGTATGACGCTTACCATTACGCTGGCGATTCCCCTTTCGTTGTTGTGCTCGGTTATCGCGTTATTCTTTTTGGGCTGGTCGCTCAACATGGCGACCATGATGGGACTGCTGTTGAGCGTCGGACTCGTCGTCGACAACTCCATTGTCATCGTCGAGAATATTCAGATAAAACGCCTGCAGAGGGCTTCGGCTAAGGACGCTGCCCTCTTTGGAGCATCCGAAATGGGGCTCGCCATCACTCTAGCTACGCTCACGACAATAGTCGTATTCCTCCCACTGATACTTTTGGGCGACGGGGGCGAAATGCAATTCTGGCTCCTGAGAATCGGCACGCCGGTCATGACAAGCCTCATCGCCTCGCTTGTTATCGCCCTGCTGCTCATTCCACTCGCAACCGTTTATTTCTCTGACAAGCCGAAGGAGTCCGACAAGAAGATCGGACATTCCAGGGCCTGCGCTTTTTACGAAAAGATTCTGGAGTGGACGCTTGGGAATCGAAGCTACGTATCCATTACCTTGATTGCCGCGCTCTTGGTTTCCTTCGCCGTCCCATTCAAAAAGATCAACCAGAACGCAGACTCCGGGGCCTTGCAAAACGTCAACTTGCGCTACGAATTTCCGGGCGGGCAATCCCTTGAAGAGATCTCCGAATATCTTTCAGGCGTCTACGACTACATCGAGTCCAAGCGAGAGTCCTACAATTACAAGACCTACTCAGCGTGGTATACAGCTACCTTCGGGAACATTGAAATTCACTTAAATCAAGACACCAAGCCTTGGTACGTGACTGCTTACACCGGAATGGCCCAAGGGCTTGGTTTGAAGAAGAGTCCTCATCTGAGTCGTGAGGAAATTATCGAAGACTTGCGCAAGAACATCACTCCCTCCGCTGGTTCGCGCCTGCGTTTCAACTGGAGCGAACAGGACTCCAACAAAGCATTCAACGTGGCTCTATACGGCGACGATACCGAAACGCTTCGCCAATTGAGCAAGGAGGTCGAGCGCCGCTTGCGTTCGATCGATGGACTCATCGCAGTCGAAACGGAGGAAGACGCTAACCGACAAGAGCTCAATCTGACCCTCGACAAGGAAAAGGCCCTCCGATTCGGCATCGATCCCGGAATGATCTCCGGAGCCATCGCCTATGCCGTACGCGGCAATGAGGTCGGTTACTTTTTCGAACCGAACGGACGCCAGCTTCGCATTCGAATTTGGCTCGAAGAAGAGGATCGCGATTCGATGGACGAACTTCGCAAAATCAATTTCAATGGCGTCGACGGTTCCCAGGTGCCGCTCGAATCTCTGGTCAGCGTATCCTACGACGACAGCTCGGGATCGATCAGGCGGCAAGATCGTAAGACCATCATGCGTATCAGGGGAATCGCGACAAAGGAAGACTCCAAGGATCTCTTCAAGCAAACCGATGCCGTCATGGCGGACTTCGAAATGCCGCGCGGCTATCGTTGGGACAAGGGAGGACAATACCAGCAAATGCAGGAGTCGAACCAGACCTTCACCTTCACCCTGATTATGATCATCGTCTTCATAATCCTGCTGATGGGCGCGATGTTCGAGTCCTTCATACTGCCCTTCTGCGTCTTCCTCACCATGCCGCTCGCTGCGATCGGGGTCGTTTGGACCCTTTACCTGACCAATACGCCTTTCAACATAATGGCTTCGATTGGCATCATCATATTATTGGGCGTCGTAGTTAACAATGGCATCGTGCTTATCGATCTCATAACCCGTCTCCGAACGGAAGGCCTTCCTCGATTCGAAGCGATCATAGAAGCAGGCAAACGTCGTTTCCGTCCCATTTGGATGACCTCGCTGACCACGATTTTTGGCATGATTCCCATGGCTTTGGGCGACGCCAAGATGATGCAGATGTCTTACTCGCCCTTGGGACGGGCCATCATGGGCGGCATGCTGACTTCGACCTTCCTGACTCTGATAATCGTTCCGCTCTTCTACACCCTTTTCGATGATCTTCGGGTACGCTTTTTCGCTCAGATCCGAACGATCTTTTCTCGGACGAGTGCGGAAAAGGCCGTTGCCGAATCAAACGCATCGTAGAACGATCATCAGCCCTTCCAGCTAGTTAGGTTTTCTCTGGCGGACTCAAGCCTCGCGCTACCGGGATCGACCAATGGCGCTGATGAGGACAGTCAGCCCGACTCTCAACCACTACTGCGAGTAATTCGTTGGCTTAGGTCGAGGGCCGTCTGGCGGCTTCACGCCTTGGACCAACATGATTTCGGTAATCGCGTCAACCGTCTCGAAGGACGGCTTGAAATTGCCTGGGCGATAGCCTTCCGCGATCAGCAGTGGAGTCCAGCCTCGCTTGTTCTTCGTATTCCAAAGTTGGATATCAGCTCCCTGCTCATGCAAGTAAGCCGCTACATTGGGAGCGTTCTTGTAGGCAGCCCCATGCATCGCGGTTTCACCCTGAATATTCACGGTATTCACTTTAGCGCCGAGCGATATCAAGTACTTAACCGCGACCAAGCATTCATCGATATTGCCTGCTTCTTCCTCCGGAGCGTGGCTTCCAATTCCAGCAGCCATCATAAAAGGTGTCGTGCCTTGTTCGTTGGGGATGAAGGGATCGGCGCCCAGCTCGACCAGCAACTTCATGTAATCGATATCCGCCCGATCCGCGGCGAAGAAAAACGGCGTGGCGCCTATCCAACTGATTCCCGATTTGCCGCCGCGTTTCAGCTGGGCATTCACATCGGCTCCCCGAGCGACCAAATCCCGAATGAATTGTTCGCTATTCCGTCGCCCCGAACCGCGCGGAGCGGGATCGCCTCGGGCGGACTCGCCCAAATCCGGCTTCCGAATCCACGTAAGCGTGTGCAATGGCGTGTATCCCGTACGCGTATCGTTTGGATCTGCGCCACGGTCCAAAAACTCGACCGCGAGATCGAAGTGACCATTTTCGATGGCGAGCAATAACGGACTCGTGCCATTTAACGGCAACTTGCCGCGGGATTTATCCATCCGCATTTCGCCGTTAATGTCCGCTCCAGCATCCAAAAGCAGCCGTACAACCTCTGCCTCGCCTTCTCGTATCGCGAAATAGAAAGGCGTGTACCCTGAGTTCTTCAAGGGAGTCAGAAAGTCAGCGTTGGCGTCCAACAGAAGCTTCACCACGTCGACATGTCCCTCGTTCGCTGCCCACATGATCGCAGTCTGTCCTCTGCGTTCCTTGGCATCCACATCAGCGCCGGCTTCAATGAGAACTCGAACCGCATCGGCCTTGCCCGTCCGAGCAGCGGTCATCAAAGCAGTCTCGTTACCGTTTACCTTCGCATTGGCATCCGCGCCGGCTTGCAAGAGACCGCGAATTAAATCCGCATTGCCATTCATCGCGGCCAAGTAAATCGGCTCGATCGCGTAGCGATTGCGAACGGTGGGGTTGGCCCCACGGTCCAAAAGCAGTTTGGCAGTATCCCAATCGTCGTGATAAGTCGCCCAGTGCAAGGCAGTCATTCCGTCCGTTTGAGCTGCATTCAGATCCGCAGTTTCTGGGATCAACGCCTTCGCCAGTTGGAAATCCTTCGCTTCCACCGCATCGACGAGCGGCAGTTCCTTCGAAAGAAGCTGGGGGGGAAACAGTAGTCCTCCCAGTGATGCGATGGCGCAAACGGATACGACGCGCGACAACGAGTAACGCAATGGATTCACGGCAGCCATTCCTCTTTGGATTAAACGGAAAGCGGTTCGAAGAGATTGTCGATTTTGCCGGTGCTGTCGCCGAACTTGTCGATCTTGACGCCCACCTTATCAAGCAGCGTCAAATGCAGGTTCGCTAACGGTTCCGGCTTGTCGTAGCGAATGTGGCGATTGCCCTTCATGCCGCCCGAAGCGCCGCCAGCCACGATGATCGGCAAGTCCGTGTGGTCATGTACATTCGGATCCCCGATGCCGCTGCCATAGAGGATAGCCACATTGTCCAGCAAGGAACCGTTACCCTCACGCGTGTCCTTCAGTTTCTCCAGATACTCTGCGAAGAGCGAGACGTGAAAGGCGTTAATCTTCGCCATCTTGGCGATTTTCTCTTCATTTCCGCCATGGTGCGAAAGCGGGTGATGCGGCTCGGAAACTCCAATTTCCGGATACGAACGATTACTCGTTTCACGGGCGATCTGGAAAGTCGATATCCGGGTAATGTCGCCTTGGTAAGCCAACAACTGCAGATCGAACATCAGTCGGGCGTGATCCGCGTAGGATGCAGGCACGCCCATCGGACGATCAAGGTCCGGCATCGGATTGTCCTTGGTATCCGCTTCCGCTTTCTGAATGCGGCGTTCGACTTCCCGAATCGCGTCTAGGTACTCGGTCACCCGGCTTCGGTCGCGAGCGCCCAAGTCGCGTTTCAAGCGCTTCATGTCGTCAGCTATGGAATCGAGCAGACTGGCTCGCTTGCGCAAGGCCGCTTGACGCTGTTCCGGCGTTCCTCCTTCCCCGAATAGATTTTCGAAGACGATACGCGGATGGGCTTCTGCGGGCAGGGGCGTGGTAGGAGAAGACCAGGAAAGATTGTTTTGATACGCGCAGGCGTAGCCATTGTCGCATTGACCAACCAATTGCATGAGGTCCATGGCAAGCTCGAGCGACGGCAGTTGCGTGTCCTGACCGATTTGCTGGGCAGCCAATTGGTCGGCTGTCGTTCCCAAGTAATAATCGGAACTTTCGGTTACCTTGGCCTTGGCAGCGCTAAGAAAAGACGAGTTCGACGTCGCATGGGATCCCGGATAAGCAGGACGTAGTTCCATATTGGTGAACACCGTCATCTTGTCCTTAACCGGGGCCAGCGAATCGAGGATCGGCGACAAGGTATCCAGGTTCTTTTCGCTGCCAGGCGTCCATCGGGATTGGTCGCAACCCATGGGCATGAAAACGTAGCCGAGTCGATTAAGCGAGCCCGCTGCCGTTTTGGACGTAGCCGTAGCCGCTGGAATCATTGCATCGAGCAAGGGCAAAGCGAAGGACGCCCCTACGCCTTTGATGAAGGTTCTACGGTGGATGGATTTCTTGGTAATGAATCTCATAGGGCTACTAAGTAAATTATTGCAGTTCAGCGATTTGAGTTCCTTCAGAATTGCTCCTCATCTGAAACGGCACGCTTTGGACAATGCCTAGCACAAGGGACGAAAATCGATAATCGCTTTCTTTAGCCTGTTTCACAATGCGTCTCAAAGCGGGAGCGTCATAGGCTTCGACACCCCTGCCTAAGGCGAAGGTAAGCAATTTTTGGCTCAATGCGCGAATAAAAAGTTCTTCGTTGTCCAGCAGTCCCATCTCGAGTGGATCGACCCCCTCGAACACGCGCCCATCTGGCAGGCCGCCCGAAACGTCGATTGAAGCTCCGTTATCGTAGTCTCGCCAGCGTCCAATGGCGTCGAAGTTCTCCAGTGCGAAACCCACCGGATCCATCAAATTGTGACAACCTGCGCAGGCCGGATTGGCTCGGTGCTCTTCCAGGCGCTCCCGCATGGAGAGCGTGGCATCGACTTCGTTGTCCTCTAGGGCGGGCACATCAGCTGGCGGAGGCGGAGGAGGTGTTCCGAGGATATTCTCCAAGACCCAATTGCCGCGAATAACAGGAGAAGTCCTGGTTGCGTAGGAAGTTACGGTTAGAACACTGCCCTGTCTCAAAAGACCTCCTCGGCGATACTCGGGTTCAAGCTCCACTCTACGGAAGCGGCTCCCGAAGACATTGGGAATGCCATAGTGGTGGGCCAATCGCTCGTTTAGGTAGGTGAAGTCGGACTTTAATAGCTCCAGGGCGCTCCGATCTTGCTGGAGGATTTCGCCGATAAACAGTTCCGTTTCGCGGCGAAACGCTTGACGCAGGTTGTCGTCGAAATCCGGGAAGAGCCGCAAATCGGGCGACACGGAATCCAAATTCCGCAAATGCAGCCATTGACTCGAGAAATTCTCGACTAGGTTCATCGCTCGATCGTCAGCGAGCATTCGCCGTGTGTGGGCTTCCAGAATCTTGTTATCCCTCAAACGCCCGGCAATCGCGTCATCGAGAAGAGCTTCGTCAGGGAGACTGCTCCAAACAAAGAAGGAGAGACGGCTAGCCAGCTCCAGATCGCTTATCGCATAAGCTTCCCCAGGCTTCGTTTTCGCCGGGTCGCGCTCGATCCGGAAGAGAAACTCAGGATTCACCAAAATCGAGGCCAATGCTGACTCTATCCCCGCTTCGAATCCCCCATCTTTTCGCCCATCCTTGAAGAATTCGATGGGTCGCTTCAAATCGGCTTTGGATATGCCGCGGCGGTAGGCGCGCTTCATGAGATTGGAGAGAATCTCTCTAGCCACCGATTCCTCCTCGGAAACGCTTTGGGGCATTTTTATGAAAATCTTGTCACGGCTCGCGGTCGAAGTCGCTCCTTGGGCTTCATAGGGTCCATTTACGGAAACCTCGTAAATCGCTGGCGAACGCCGCGGGTGTCGATGGAAATTGTAGTGGGCCTTGAAGGGTTGACGTTTATTCTCTAGAAGCGAATAGGGATTCGCCAGAAAGGTAACGCCCACTTGCTTGGAGCCCGCTTTAACGCGAATGCGCGTGTTCAGATGCTCGTCGACGAGATGGTGATCCTGGCGTTCGCCTTTAGGAGGAGCCACCGTAAATCGGTCGACGATCTCGCGATCCAGCAAGATCTCCATCTCGTGCTTCTCCTTCAGCCCCTCGACATGTTCGTTGCGATCGCGGGTCAGTCGAACCGTGATCTCGTAAACGCCGTCCTGAGGGAAGTTATAATCGAAAAGGGTTCCTCCTCGCGTTCCGATAGGCAGTCCGTCCACGTGGTACTCTTGAGTGTAGTCTCCTGGAAGACGATGGGTGTAGCCTTCCAATCGATCGTTTGGCGCTCCGACAGCCAATCGGCTGATCTTCTGAGCCGCGGAGATGTATCGGTCCAGCAAACTCGGCGACAGCGTACCAACGGTCACATTGTCGAATCCATGGCTTTCGTCGTCCTTGGGCAATAAGCTGGCCGTATCGATTTCCACGCCCAACAGGTCTCGGATCGAATTCCGATATTCGGTGCGGTTGAGCCGGCGAAACGTATCCACGCGTCCTGGTTGCGGATGCGCCGCTGCGTGGGCATCCAGGGCGCCTGTAATGGACGCGATGGTCGCTTCATAAGAGGCTTCGTTCGGTCGTTTGCGATCAGCCGGCGGCATTTGGCGCGATTGCAATCTCAGCGCTACTTTTTCCCACAACTCCGGATCTTCAGTGGGATCCTGCAGGGATACATTTTCAAGTATGAGATCCCCTTCCCTTTCCTCTTCATTGTGGCAGCTGACGCAGTATTGACTAATCAATGCGTGTTTCGAAGAAATCGCGATTTCCCGTTCTCCATGAACGGATTCCAATCCGTCGATCGCGTTGACCAGCCATGCGGCTGCGGAATCGTATTCCGTCTCGCTAGGTCGACTGGCATCCCTCTCGTCTTCCGGCGGCATCTCCCGCTCTTTCAGCATCCAGGCGACCTCGTCCCATACTCCCAAATTCGAAGCGATGTCCAAGTCGAGCAAGCTCTCCAGGTCCAGTTTGCCCTTCTTCTTTTCCGGATTGTGGCAGCTGACGCAGTGATCCTCGAGCAAGGCCCGAAGCGGAGGCGCGATTGGACTGGCGAAAGCGCCAAAGCTTAGGCAGGCAAAAGCGCAGATAATAGCAGCGGATATTCGATTGGGGCTCATCTAAAAACGAGGTCGATTGGGGCGACCTTGTGATCTTTTATAGCAATAAGCCAAAAACTGGACTTCGCTTATTCCACTAGTCAAGTAGAGACGAAGTTTATCCCTCTTTTAGCTAAAGGGATTATCCGAATCCGCTTACTCGCTCCTTGGGTTATCGGAGGAGCCAACGATCGGATTAGCCCACCTTTGCAAACGCACCGGGCAATGCCTTGAACAGTTTTCCTGCCTTAGGCTGGATTGAGCGACTTCAATTGCTCGCTGAGCCAAATCTTGCGTTTCCAGCGAAGATTTTTCGAGGACATGTCGATCGCGTACAAGCTATCGCCCATTTCCGGCTGGGGCAGCTCCAGAATGCGACTTAGGTTGAGGGCCAGCCACTTCTCGATTTTAAGCACGACCATTTTCTTGCGGAGTCTTCCTTGAATATCCCGATTGAGAATCGTGGGAATCGTATTGAGCGTGAGAATTTCATCGATCGCCGTATTGGCCATTTTCACACGCCCTTCCTCGCTGGCGTAAAAGTGAGTTAGGGCAAAGACCGTCTTGCCTGGATTGACCTGCTTAAGCAGCTGACAGGACTGCACTACAGTCGACCCTGTACGAACCATATCATCGAACAAAACAATGTCATGGCCTTCGATGTCTTCGAGGGTCGTTTCGCTTTCCGCGTGGATCTTAACTTCCACTTTGCGTTCCCCCGTTCGCTCCTTGTCCAAGAGCACGAACTTGGCTTTACTCAAGCCGAGCTGGGCGTACATCTCCTTCACGAATTCGCGGGCCCCTTTGTCGGGAGCGCAAAGAGCGAGGCCTTCGCCCTCGTCGCCGTAGCTCACGATATCAGAGTTCAGGATGTAGTCGACGTAGATGTCGTAGGGAATAACGTTGTGAAACTTGCCCTCGAAAATCTCGCTGAACATCGACTGCACGGAGAATGAGTGATTGTGGACGGTAAACACTCGATCCACGCCCGCCAATTTCAGCATCTGACCGTAGAGCTTGGCGGTGAACAACTGGCCATCGAACTTCTTCAAATCCTTTTGGCCGCGTTCGAAGTCAGTCTTGCCAAGTTTCAGTCGTGGTCCTCGATCCTGGGCGCTGTAAAAAAGATCCGGTTCTACCAGGATCACTTCGGCAGCCCCGTTCTCTTTGGCCGCTCGAGCGATCATGAGGTTTCGCATGGCAAGGCTTTGCCTACTCATAACCAAGCTACTCGTACTGACGATAATCACCGTCTTGCCGCTCAGCTTGTTGCCGATCTCCTCGAAGTCTTGCTCGTCGGAGATGAAGCGCGGACAGAACTCGGAGTTCGCGAAACGCTTCATGCTAATCAAGTCCGCAACGTCTTCGACTTGTCCCATCGCGAACGCGACATCGATGGCGAAGGGATCGTCGGAAGAGTTGCCTACGACTATGTAATTCGGATCGGTCATCTACTCAATTTAAACGCCTAGAGGAATTCGCCACGGCCGACAAGCCAGGCTCATGTTGAAATCAAGCGCCCTAGCTAAAAAGGGCGAGCTAATTTCGGCGCCACGGGAAACATTCGATCCAACTCATTGAATCGGCTTTGCGCAATTGGCCATTGCCAGGTCTGAATCAGCCTCCCATCTTACGCCCATGAAGCTATTCGGACTTACCCCTGACGCATTGAACGAATCAAGCCGCCCCCTACCGAGCGCCAGCGCATCCATTTTATGGGGATGCCTCAGCTTCGGCCTCGTCAGCCTGCTCGCCTATGCGATCTGGGCGTTTCGCCTCGCGCCTGGCCAAGCGGCCATGTACTCAACGATTGCTGCTGTTTATTTGATTCTCTCTGGAACCGCTCTCAGCCGTCTATTGGTCGTCAAAGGCGCAACCGTTCGCTTTTCGCTGCTCTTCGCGCTTGGATTCCTGCTTTACGCGATCGCCTGGTGCCTCCTTTGGTTTACCTTGAAAGGCAAGTACCACGGCGATCTATGGGGATCGCTGCTCGGATTGGCGCTTTTGACCTGGCTTTTCCAGAAAGCCTTCCATGCAAACGAGGGCTTTCTTCCGGCCTGGGCGATCCTTTTTCTTTTCCACAGCATCGGCTACTACTTGGGCTATGAAGCGAATACCTACTTTGGGGGAACGGCTGGGAAGCTCCTATGGGGAGCGGGTCACGGACTCGGTTTCGGAGCCGGACTTGGCAATCTGATCCATCACTGCCAACGCGTTGCACTGCGCAAAAGCCAGTGATTCCCTCCAAAAATCTACGTTTGCTGATCAGGCCGTGATAAGCCGTCGCCTACGAAGCCCCGTTTGGCATCCCCCAAGCTCCTTCGAGGCTTGGTGACCCGTCGTCAATCGGCGATCAATCCGGAATTTCAAGATTGGGCACTGGACTTGTCGAGGTCCAGCCGCCGTCGATGAGCAAGGTCTCGCCAGTGATATGTCGCGCTCGATCGGATACAAGAAAAAGGGCTGCATTCGCGATATCTTGGGTCGAAGCCGCTCGACCCATAGGCGTTGCCTGAGACCAGCTCGCTTCGAATCCTGGATCGTCACCGGTGGTCCGTTCGGTCAGAACCGCGCCGGGCGAGATCGCATTGACGGTGATTCCATACTGAGAGATTTCGCCTACCAGTCCCTTAGCGAGCATGCGCAGCGCTGCCTTAGTCATGCCGTAGGGCACGAGATAGGGATGCGATTGATGGCCCGTGACGGATGACATCAGCAAAATCCGCCCCCCATTGCCTTGGTCCTTCATTCGCTTCGCAGCCGATTGAGCTAGGAAGAAAGAGCCTTGAAGATTCAAGCTGATCAGTTTCTGGAAATTCTCTACAGTATAATCTAGAAACGCTCCGTAGGTCGTTATGCCCGCATTCGCGATGGCGATGTCGATCGAACCGAATTGTTCGACGCATTCCGCAACCATCGATTCGATGAACTCGGGATCGCTCGCGTCGCCAGGATAAGCTACGCAATTGCCGCCTTCAGCGACGATTCTTCGAACAGCGGATTCCGCTACGTCCGCATCAACGTCGTTCAAGACCACGCTCGCTCCATCGTTCGCCAACGATCGCGCGATCTCGAATCCAATCCCAATCCCAGCGCCGGTTACGATCGCCGCCTTATTTGAAAATGAGTTTTCCGCCATTAAGGAAACCTGTAGAGTCGCAAACCGTTCCTGACAAAGCCTTTTCCTTCCCGACTGCGAGCGATCCCGTCTATTCGGAAGTTCCGCTGGGCATCGGGTTCAATTTGGCGATCAGGCGATTGGAATCGTCAAAATACAATTGCGCCGCCCGTTGGGCATCCGAGCCATCGAAGGAGCGGGCCCGTTCCGGACTTTCGAGAATGGTTTCCAAAGGACGTTCCTGTTGCGAATAGCGCAAAAGGCCGCTCATCCAAAACCGGTTCTCCTTGATTCCTTTCTCGAAGCTGCGAATGCGTTGCTGGCGAATCTTCTCAAGATCGACCGACATCGGACCTTCGGCTTGCAACCGGTCGATCTCTTCACGAGCGCTCGCAATCAATCCATCGGCGTTACCTGGATCGCAGGTGAACGCGAATCCTGTGGAAAAAGTCTCGATCGGCAGGCGCCTCAATGAACCGGACACGCCCGCTCCATAAACTTTACTCTCTTTTTCGCGAAGACGCTCGCGTAGACGGATATTGAGAATATCCACCGCGAAACCAAGGGCGTAGGCGTTTTCTGGAGACCATTCCGCATCGCCGTGATACATGACGCGAACAACGCTCTTCTGCTCCAAATTTCGATCGACCGTCACTTCCAGCTGGCCCGATGCTTTGCGATCGCCATTGAAGCGACCTTCTTCCGTACGATTGATACTGGGCAATGACGCTAGATACTTTTCGCAGTAGCCCTTGAGAACCTCCAAGTCCAATGAACCCACGAAAACGAAGGTGAAGTCGCTCGCATCCGCGAATCGCTCTTGATACAATTGGAGGGCTCTATGGGGATCGATCTCCTCGATCAGTTCGGCCGACATTGGACGGTGACGCGGGTGACCTTGATACAAGGCTTCTGTAACCGCATCGCCAAAAACCGAATTCGGATTCTTCAATCGATTCTCAACCGATGCGATCATGCGCTTCTTAACCGAAGCGAAGGCGTCTAGATCGAGCCGGGGTTCGACAAAGCGCATATGCGTAAGCTCGAAAAAGGTCCCCAAATCTTTGGGCGAAGCCGACCCGCGCAGGTTTTCGTAGCTGCCGCCGATCGATGCGCTGGATCGAGCGAGCTTCCCAGTCAGCTTCTTTCCGAGCTGGATGGAATCGAACTGCCCTAGCCCGCTCTGGCTGAGTACCATTGTCGCAAAAGAACCCGACACCACGTCATAATCGGCAAAGAGACTCGAGCCGCCTGGACTGAAGGCTGACACGAGAATCTCGTCGTTCTTGAAATCCGTCGATTTCGCGATCACCCGTATGCCATTCGACAAGCGCCACTCGTGCGTATCGATCGGTTCGTGATAGATCGTCTCGACGATTGACCCTGCAGTAGGCTCTTTCGACAACAGAGGCGCTTCGCTTACCCCATCGTCATAAGCCGCTAAGGCCTCTTCTTCTCTGAGGACCAGGGCTTGGAGAAGTTCGTTCTCCGTAGGTTTTTCGACTTCCGCTTTTTCGGGAGCCGTATAGGCCACGAAGCGGTTCTCTTCCTGATCCACGAAAGCGCCCACCGCATTGACCTCGGCTAGCGACAAGTCCTTCAGAAAAAGCCGATTGAGCTCCAGCTCCTTCTCCAGCCCAGGAACGGGCTCGCTCACGGTGAAGTTCGAAATGTATTCGCGAACGAAGGACGAGGACTGTCGTTTGTCTCGCTCATCCCAGGCCTTTTCGAGCCCTCGAAGAATATTGACCTTCACTCTGTCCAGTTCCGATTGAGTGAATCCATCTCTTCGGGCTCGTTCGACCTCCTGCATCATGGCTTTCATACCTAATTCGTATTGATCGCCAATAAATCCCACTCCCATACGATAGTAGCCTTTTTCGCGTCCCAAGGAACCTCGTCCCACGCCGGCGCCTATAAAGGGAGGTTCCGCTTGCTTAGCCCGTTCGTAGAGACGGTTGTTCATCATCGAGAAGTAAATATTCTCGACCAAGCTTTGTCGGTAGACCCGCGGCGTTCCCTGTTCCCGCAAATCCGTCTTGAAATAGATGCCGGCGCTTGAGCTCGTTAGCTCAGGATCCGTTTCGATCATGAAGAAGGTCTCTTGGTGATTCGTTAGAGGAGAGTCCGTTCTCTCGGGAGAGCTCGTTGGATTCTTCAAATCGGCGAAACGTTCGCGTATCGATTGTTCCATGTCCGCGGCATCGAAATCGCCAACCGCTACGATCGCCATGAGTTCTGGACGGTACCATCTCTCGTAGAATGAGACGAATTGCTCTCTGCTTAACGATTCGATTGTGGGGACGAGGCCGATCGGCAATCGATCCACGTACTTCGAGCCGAAATACATCAAAGGCAATTGTTTCTCCATCAACCGTTGCCCAACCCCTTTTCGAGCCCGCCATTCTTCAATGACGATGCCTCTCTCATTTTCAATCTCTTCTGCCTCGAACAAGATCCCGCTCGCCCAATCCTCTAATATTAATAGAGCCTTCGAAACGATCGCTTCATCATCCGTCGGAATCTCCAGCTTGTAGATCGTTTCGTTAAACGAAGTCGAAGCGTTCAAGTGGGAGCCAAATCGCATGCCAACGCCCTCGAGGAAGTCGATGATCTCGTGCTTCGCGAAATTCTCCGTGCCATTGAAGGCTAAGTGTTCGAGGAAGTGAGCCAACCCTCGCTCATCGTCTTCCTCTTGAAGCGAACCTACGTTGACGACCAAGCGAAGCAAAGCGCGCCCCTCGGGTTTGGGATTGGCTCTGACGTAGTAGGTAAGTCCGTTTTCAAGCTTTCCTTTTCGCAAGTCCGGGTCGATGTCAAAGGGCGCGTCCCAATCGATCGCTCCCTGCCCCCAAGACAAGGCGCCGAGCAGCGTTGCCGCTAAACAAGATAGAATTCTCATTGAGGAAAATTAATAACGCTATCGACCATTTCGTCACGCTCGAAAGGGAAACTCGGCTCGAAAGCCAGAACCGAATATCAATGACTGATTATTTGCTTCCTTTCGAAGACCGAAACCCTATGCCCATAACACGCGTATGATGGGACGGATCGGAGAACGTTGGAAGGAAGAGGCTGGCTACCGGCAATTGCTGGTGGTCGCGATTCCTCTGATCCTGAGCATGGGTTCGTTTTCCATTCTGATTTTCGTGGATCGCGTATTCCTAGCCCGCTACTCGGCCGATGCCCTGGCGGCCGCTCAACCGGCAGGAATGCTCAATTTTTCCGTGCTTTGCTTCTTTCTTGGGGTCGCCATGTACACCTCAACTTTCGTGGCTCAATACACCGGGGCGAAACAGCCGGAAAAGGTTGGACCATCCGTATGGCAAGGGGTGTACATCGGGGCCATTGGCGGCGCTCTGATTCCACTCTGCGCCCCCTTTGCCACGGATATATTCGCATTTATCGGACATGATCCTGAGGTCCAAAAGCACGAAGCGACTTTCTTCCGCATTCTCAACTTTGGAGCATTTTTCTTTTTAGCGAACGGCGCCTTTTCCTGCTTTTATTCGGGACGAGGCAAATCATGGCCTATCGTCTGGATGAACCTGTCCATGACCTGCCTGAACATCATCTTGGACTATATTCTGATTTTCGGGAAATTCGGTTTTCCGAGCCTTGGGATCGCAGGAGCTGGCGTCGCGACGGTGACCTCCTCCGGCCTCGTGACCATCGCCTACGCCTTTCTCATCTGCCGCAAAGGCAACGACGAACGCTACGGCACGCGCTCCGGCTGGAAGCTGCGGAAGCCGCTCTTGTCTCGCATACTTCGATTCGGGACGCCATCGGGAGTCCACTTCTTCCTCGATGTCATGGGATTCACCATCTTCGTCCTGCTCATCGGACGCATCGGCACCGTGGAACTGGCGGCTAGCAACATAGCCATGAACATCAATTTGCTCAGCTTGCTTCCCATGATTGGACTGGGCACGGCCACCAGCATCATGGTGGGGCAGTTCCAAGGAGCCAATCGAAGTCCCTTGGCCATCAAGACGACGTACTCCGCTCTGCACATGGCCGTTATTCACAATACGCTCATGGCATCGCTTTACTGGTTCGCCCCTCAATTGCTGATCGCCCCCTTCATTCAAGACGACCTGGGGGGCGACATCGCTCTGATTCAGAGCAGCAGCATCGAACTGCTTCGCTACTTTTGCCTCATCATCTACTTAGATTCTCTTGTGATCATGATGGGCGGCGCCTTGAAAGGCGCCGGCGATACGAAATTCGTCATGACCGCATTGGGTTTCACATCGATCTTCTGTCTCGTCATTCCCACCTACATCCTGATTGAGGTCCTCAATCAGCCTGCGAATATCGCCTGGCTTTGCGCTATCGCCAATCTGACTGCCGTAGGGGCTATCCTCACCTTTCGATTCCGATCCGGCAAGTGGCAGAAAATTGAAGTGATCGAACGCTGACGTCGAGCAGCCTGCAGCGCTATACCGCGGCTCGCGACCGGATCGATTTTGGTGTGGTCTGCGTCTGCCCAATTCCTGTTCATTTCAAGGCAACATTCCCCGTTCGAATCGGTCGCATTTCTTTGTAACACTTTGGCCGGCTCGTTCGTTAAAAAATTATCCGCTAGCTATTCATTAGAACGGCTAGTTGGTATTAATCCTTGCGGACCCGCTAACTCGTAAATTAACTAATCTCGTGTTTCCATACCGACCTATCTACCCCTCAGTTCTCAAGGCGATGATAGGTCTTTTCGCCCTAGCCCAGACGCATTGCCTTTTCGGGCAAGACGAAGTCG
>Ga0066825_10000142_pt1 | contig 25387 bp, 20 predicted proteins | sample ETNtaG_6_FD_65608 | JGI IMG/M metagenome (GOLD analysis project Ga0066825, IMG submission 65608) | Marine microbial and viral communities from oxygen minimum zone, Eastern Pacific Ocean - ETNP201306SV45 | ecosystem: Environmental > Aquatic > Marine > Oceanic | place: Pacific Ocean: Eastern...
GTTGGGAGACAACAGCGATAACAGCTACGATAGCCGCGGTTGGGGGTACGTGCCTGAACCTTATGTGGTCGGTCGTCCCGTCATGATCTTCTATCCATTCACACATCGATTCGGAATCGCCAAATAGGCGCAGCCCTCAGGGCCTGTCTTCCCTACGTTCAAAGCTTGGTCAGTCCGGGTTTTGCCTTGACATAATAGGCGGCGCAAAAGGTATTAGCGAGCGCCCGCTGCTCGATTTCGACGAGTCTTTTGCGAGATCGCGTCATTCGCGCCGGGAATGAACAATGCGCACCGAGGATTGAAGCCTTCCTTTTCGAAGGTATAAAGATCCTTAATACATTTCTTTTTAAGCAACTGAGTACTATACAGGTAAGCCGTTCTTACCAATATGAAGCCCATGAAATCGTTCCGTTCTTTCGCGGAGTTCATCTCCTTGAAGCCTTCCTTTGCCGCCTCGATGTTCGCGGCAGCGGCGCTATTCGGATCCGTCGCCAATGCCGATACGCGCGGCGAGCAACTCTATCGCAACTGCGTAATTTGTCACGGGCCAGATGGGCAAGGTATTCCGCTGCAACTGGCACCTGCTCTGACCGGACTATCTGAAAAGTATTTGGTCGAGCAGCTCAAGAAGTACAAGAGTGGTATTCGCGGTGCCCATCCGGAGGATAAAGCGGGATTGAGGATGTTACCAATGTCTCAAACTTTGCTTACGGAGGAAGATATGCAGGCGGTCTCCAGGTATATTGTTTCCCTAGGATCGAAAAAAGTGCCGGCAACGTTAGAGGGGGGCGATCCGGTCAAGGGTCAGGCCCTATACGCGACCTGCCTAGCTTGCCACGGTCCTGACGGCAAAGGTATCGAAGCGACGGGAGCTCCGAATTTGACCAACCAGCATGATTGGTATCTCTTGACGCAGATGAAACACTTTAAGACTAAGATTCGGGGTTACGATCCGTCGGATGTCGGAGGTATGCAGATGTATCCGATGATGCAGCTTCTTGCCGACGAGCAAGCGATGAAGGACGTCTTGGCCTACATTCAAACGCTCTCGAACTAACCTCTCTTTCTTCCAGCAGTCTCAATTCTCCCATTTTATGAGCGACAACGATATTGAAATCGACCCGGAAGCTGAGTCCTACGCTTTCTCGGTGACGCGCAAGATGTTTTGGTATACAGCCGGCGGAACGGTGGCCTTTGCAGGTATCATCGTCTTGCTCTGGTACGTCTTCTGAAATACGACTTCCCCTCAATTTCTCAATTCACCCTCCTTCTTGATTCGCCATGTTTGACTTTCTCGACAGATTCATGCCCGGCTTCTTGGAGATGTTGCTTCCGCGGGCGTCCGAATACGCCATCGAAATCGACGTTCTCTTCGATGTGATCACCATTCTGGTGGGCTTCTGGTTCTTTCTAGTTCTCGGGTACTTCTTCTACCTGATTTTCCGTTATCGCCATCGTCCTGGCCAAAAGGCGGAATACGTCACTGGGGAGACGCACAAGCAGAAGCAGGCGATTGAGATTCCTCACTTGCTGATTCTGGCCTGCGATATTGCGATTATCGTGCCTACGTTCGTGGTTTGGTACAATATCAAGATTGATATTCCTCCGCCGGAAGAGGAGGTCCGGATCGTTTCCCAGCAATGGGCCTGGACGTTCTATCATGCCGGGCAGGATGGCGTCCTGGGAACCGACGACGATGTAGCTTCAGTGAACGAATTGCGCCTTAAGAAGAATGTGCAATACACCTATCACTTGGAGTCGAAGGACGTTATGCACAGCTTTTCGATTCCCGTATTCCGTTTAAAACAGGATGCTGTCCCTGGTCGCGTGATCAGCGGTCACTTCAAGCCGATTATGGAAGGCGAATGGGATGTCCAATGCGCTGAAATGTGTGGCGTCGCCCATGGAATTATGGGAGCCCGCGTCATTATCGAATCCGAAGAAGAGCACAATGCATGGCTGGCGGCCAAAACGCCGGAGCAAGCGGGCGACAATCTCGTCGCCGCGATCGAAGAGACCCTTTCCGTAGCTAAGGAGGACCGCAACAATGGCTGAAGTGGCGCACGCAGACGTGGCTCATGACGATCATCATGACCACCACGAACAATCGTTCTGGAGCAAGTACGTCTTCTCCACGGACCATAAAATTATCGGCTTCCAGTACATGTTCACTGGCATGGCCATGGCCCTGATCGGCGGTTACTTCGCTTACGTTTTCCGTATGCAGCTCGCCTTCCCGGGATCGTCGATCCCGTTCTGGGGAACGCTTTCCCCGGCAGCCTACAACTCTCTGGTCACCAATCACGGCACGATCATGATTTTCTGGGTGGCGATGCCAGTCCTCATCGCAGCCATGGGCAACTTTCTCATCCCTTTGATGATCGGTTGCGATGATATGGTGTTTCCGAGGATCAACCGACTCTCATACCAGATCTTCCTCATTAGCGCCATTGTGCTCATCATTTCCTTCTTCGTTCCTGGTGGAGGATTCGGTGGAGCTTGGACTTCTTACCCGCCGCTTTCGGCCAAGGCGGAGTATAATAGTACGCCATTTGGGGCTCCGTTGTGGCTCATTGCGGTTACTTTGGAGATCGTGGCCTTCCTTTTGGGCGGTATCAATTTCATCACTACCGTCATGAATGCGCGGGCCAAGGGTATGAAGTTGTACGACATTCCAATTATCGTTTGGATGATCGTTATCGCCAGCATCCTCTTCATGTGCTCGGTAGGTCCTTTGGTCGCCGGCGCAGTGATGCTGCTATTCGACCAAACCTTAGGGACCGCTTTCTTCGATCCCGTCGCGGGTGGAGACCCTGTGTTGTGGCAGCACTTGTTCTGGTTCTTCGGACACCCGGAAGTCTATGTCGTCTTGCTGCCGGCCATGGGTATCGTGGGAGAAATTACGTGTACCTTCGCTCGCAAGAAGCTCTTCGGCTACAAATTGGTTCTCTATAGCTCGGTTGGCTTGGGCATTTTGAGCTTTTTCGTTTGGGCTCACCACCAATTCATTTCAGGCGTGGACCCTAGGGCGACCTATTTGTTCACGACGACGACGCTGCTGATCTCGATTCCGGTGGCCATTATGATCTTCGCGTTTATCGCGACACTCTATGGCGGCTCGATTCGTTTCACCACAGCAATGCTCTTCGGCTTGGCGTTTACAGGGGAGTTTTTGCTCGGCGGAGTAACCGGAATCTGGCTGGGATCGAGCGGGACGGATATTTACCTGCACGATACCTATTTTGTGTTGGCTCACTTCCATTACACCTTCGTTCCGATCGCCATCATCGCTCCATTCGCGGCCATCTACTACTGGTTTCCGAAGATGTTCGGCCGCATGATGAACGAGACGTGGGGCAAGATCCATTTCTGGGGAACGATCATTCCTTTCAATGGCATCTTCATTCCGCTCTTCATTCTGGGAGCGGGTGGACAGCACCGGCGCATCTACAATTTCCAAAACTATCCTGACTTGGCTGGGGTCGACATGCAGGATATGCGCGTCTTCGCGACGCTCTCGCTGGTGGTCATGTTGATGTTCCAGATCGTATTCATCGTCAACTTCATCGTCAGCCTCAAACGAGGCAAGAAGGTCGGAAAGAATCCTTGGAAGGCGAATACGCTCGAGTGGGTGGCTCCATCGCCGCCGCCGCATGGCAACTTCGGCGACACCATGCCGGAGGTCTATCGCGGCCCTTACGAATACTCCGTCGAAGGACGCGAGGAGGACTATTGGCCTCAGAACGAGAAACCCGCAGAAAGCTAAGAATCTAACGCACTCTTTTTTTATGGCTCACGAAATCATCGCGACAGGGCGTAGCCGCACCGGAATTCCTACTGGCCGTTTGGCTGTATGGTGGGTGATCGGATCGGAAATCGTAATATTTGGCGGCTTGATCGCTGTCTACCTATTGAATCGCTTTAACCACGGGCCCTCCTGGTCCGTCGAAGCAGGGCATACCGCTACTTGGATTGGGGCCATCAACACCTTCTGGCTACTGACTTCGAGTTACTTCGTGGTGCTGGCTCATTCGGCGTCCGAACGTCGCGATGCCAAGGAAACTCGCAAGTGGATTTGGCTGACCATCCTCTTGGGCGGATTCTTCATGGGATTCAAAACCTTCGAATACGCCACTGAGATATCGAAGGGATACACGCTCTTTACCAGCAACTTTTGGAGCTTCTATTATACGGCGACCGGATTGCACGGTTTTCACGTATTATGCGGTATGGTCATTATGGCTATCATCGCAGAGAATGATATCAAGAAAGGCCGGAATTGGCATCGAGTGGAGAATATCGGTTTGTATTGGCACTTTGTAGACATCGTGTGGATTTTCCTCTTCCCGTTGATGTACATCGCGAAGTAGGCCTCAGCTAAGGAGATTTTCAAAATGGCAGGACACAATCATCCCAGTTACAAAAAGATCTACATAATTTTGCTCGTTCTCTTTGTCGTGAGCGTGCTCGGACCGGAATTGGCCGAGATTTTCGGCTTGGAAGGAATCACTCGCAACCTACTCGTATTGTCGACCGCGTTCGGCATTGCGATCTGGAAGGCGTATCTCGTATGCGCTTACTTCATGCACTTGAAGGTCGAGAAGATCTACGCGCCATATATTCTATTGGCCTGTCTCTCGCTGGTCTTCGTCTTCTTCTTTGGAACGGCGACGGACGCTATGTTTCCCAAAGGACACAATTGGGACAAGCCGTACTCGGAAGAGGAAGCGCGCGCGGCCGCGGTAGAGTTTGGCAGTAAGCATGGTCACGACGCCCATGGCGATGACCACCACGACGATCACTGATATGGGCTAGAACAGCTCGTTTTTCGCAACGGAGCTTCAATTTATAAGGGGGAGGGATATGAAATCGATCGACACGAGCTACGCGGATACCGGCGCTCCGGATGGTCGGACTCCGGTTTTGAGCAACGGGGCCCTAGGCATGTTGATGTTCATCGTGACTGAAATCATGTTCTTCGCTTCGCTCATCAGCGCGTTTCTCATTGTTAGCGCTCCTGCTCAGGCTGCTGGTCAATGGCCTCCTGAAGGTCAGCCGCGATTGCCTGTGCTGTTTACGGCAATCAATTCTCTCTTCCTATTCGGCAGCGGCTATTATTTGCATCGAGCATTCAAGTCCTTTGGCGAGGCGGTCTCGAACGAATTGGTCCAGAAGATGGTAAAGACGAGTTTCCTGCTGGGATGCTTGTTCGTGGCTATCCAAGGATTCGAATGGATCCGCTTGCTGAGCTATGGCCTGACTATGACTTCGAGTCAGTATGGCGCCTTCTTCTATTTGATTGTCGGAACGCATGCTTTGCACGCTATTGGGGCGCTGATTGGTTTACGACGCGCTCAGATGAAGTTGTTGCGGGGCAAATTGAAGCGTTCCACATTTCAGGCAGTGCTCTTCTTTTGGTATTTCGTGGTCGGCATCTGGCCGATCCTATACATTCTGGTCTATTTGAGCTAGACGATTGGCAATGAAATGGACTAAGGGCATATTTGGCGTCTGCATAGCGTGGCTGGGGACTTGTTCAAGTTACGCTTGTTCGGTGTGCAATGTAACGACCGAAGAAGCTCGTTGGGCTTATTATGGAACGACAGCGCTCTTGACCTTGCTGCCTTTGGCGATGATAGGCGGAGTCGTTTACTACATCGCTAAAAAAAGCCGCTAGGCTTCTTTCGAAATTCGCCGGTTTCGGGCCGAAGCGCAGGCGATTTCGATTCTTGAAATCGGGCTTGCTCGGGGCGCGTTAAGTACGCGTTACTGTTCCCTATTTTATGAGCGACTTAGTCGATTCCTCCCAAGAAAATGCGGTACGCGATCGCTACGCGAAAGCGGCCCAATCTCGAGAACAAGCTTTGTGCTGTCCGGTGGACTACGATCCGCGCTATTTGGAAGCGATTCCAGCGGAAGTCATCGAACGCGACTATGGCTGCGGCGATCCTAGTCGCTACTTGCGTCCGGGGGAGACGGTTCTGGATTTGGGTTCGGGCACGGGAAAAATCTGTTTCATAGCTTCTCAAGTGGTTGGAGCGGAGGGCGAAGTGATTGGCGTCGACATGACCGACGACATGTTGGAGGTCGCTCGACGAGCAGCTCCTCAAGTGGCCGACCGCATCGGCTATGCCAACGTGAGCTTTCGCAAGGGACGTATCCAGGATTTGAAGCTCGATCTCGATTCTTTGGAGCGTTCCTTGAGCGAATGTCCTATTGGCGATGCGAATCGATACTTGGAGCTTGAAAGCGAGATCGAGCGTTTGCGAGCCCAGGAGCCGATGATCGCCGACGACAGTATCGATGCGATCGTATCCAATTGCGTACTCAATCTTGTGGATGCCGACAAGAAGAGGAGCATGTTCGCGGAACTGCATCGCGTACTGAGAGTTGGTGGCAGGGCGATTATTTCGGATATCGTTTCGGACCAGCCGGTGACGGATGCCATGAAGCAGGATCCTGAGCTTTGGAGCGGCTGCCTGTCGGGCGCTATGACGGAATTGGAATTCGTTCGGGCTTTCGAAGCGGCCGGGTTTTTCGGGATTCGATTCGCGAAATACGATACGGAGCCTTGGCGTGTTATCGATGGCATCGTCTTTCGGTCGGTTACCATCGAAGCATTCAAAGTCGGCGAAGGGAATGAAAATGGAGAGGGCGGCGAAGCTATCTACCTTGGCCCGTACCGCTCGGTCGTGGATGATCGGGGCGTTTCATGGAATCGAGGCGAACGGCGAGCGCTTTCCGCCTCGAGCCTGGCGCGCCTTCGAGGGAGCGCAACGGGGGATGATTTCGTTTTTTCGAATGGAGCCGCCGGCGGCGCATCCAACGGTTTTCGAAAATTAGACCCTTCATCAGTCCCGCAAGCGGTTGGCGATTGTTGCTCTGGAGAATCGTGTTGCTGAAGCCATGCCGCTAGTCTCTACAGAAATCGATTTCTCCGAACGGTTGCTTGAGGCAGGGGCCCTTTTGGGGCGCAAGGCGCCGAGAACGCTTCAGCTCAATTTGGGCAAGCTATGCAATTTGACCTGCGCCCACTGCCATGTGAACGCCGGACCGAGTCGAAAGGAGATTATGGAGGAGGAAACGCTCGCTCGCATCGTGTCGTGGGTGTCGAGCGCTCCATCGATCGAGGTATTCGATCTCACAGGCGGCGCCCCCGAAATGAACCCGCGCTTCAATGAGCTAGTGACTCGGCTGAGGGAATTGCGACCTGACGCGACCCTAATCGATCGCTGCAACTTGACGATTCTCTTGGAGCCTGGGTACGAGAGCCTAGCGAAGTTCCTGGCAGATCATCGCGTGCAGGTGGTGGCGTCTATGCCGTGCTACCAGCCGGAAAACGTTAATGTGCAGCGAGGTGACGGGGTGTTCGATGCGTCGATCGAGGCCTTGAGGCTCTTAAACGGCCTGGGCTATGGCTCGCGCCATGATCTTGAGCTCAACCTCGTCTACAACCCTATCGGGGCGAGCCTGCCGCCGGATCAAAGCGAATTGGAACGGGATTATAAAGAGGCGTTGAAGAGAGAATTCGGCATCGAGTTCAATCGCTTGTTCGCTATCGCGAATATGCCCATTGCCCGCTTCCTGACCCAGCTGAAGCGTGCGGGCGCTTTGGAGAGCTACCAGCAGCTTTTGGTCGAAGCATTCAATCCAGCCGCCGTGGAAGGACTGATGTGTTGCGACACCATTAGCGTCGATTGGCGAGGACGCGTTTACGACTGCGATTTCAATCAGATGCTCGATATGCCTCTTGCAGGAGATCGTCGACGGTACGTTTGGGAGCTTGATCTAGAAGAAGTTGCGGGACTTCCCATCGCTACCGGGAGCCATTGCTTCGGTTGTACGGCTGGAGCGGGGTCGAGTTGTGGCGGCGCTTTAAGCGACTGAGGTCCGGGCAATGGCTGGTCGCCCTTCATGCGTTTCGAACGCAAAACCTTGGCTATGCGGGATTTTTCGAGAATTCTTTGATTCAAAGGAGTGTCCAGAACGTCATTCCAATGAGTAACTTGTGATGAATCTCCGACTGGAGATCGGTACGCCGATTCTCAGGAGGGGACAATTAGCGGGAATTCGATTCAGCGATGCTTGAAATCGTATTCTCGAATGACTTTAATAGATTATGGCGGCGACAAGTAAGGCAACTGGAAGAACAAGGCGATTTCGACTGGGAATCGATCCTTGCCTAGCTGTCCGTGGGTGACGTAATGAATTTGTACTTCGGGAAATGAAGAACTGGACTCGGATTGGAATTTTTCTCCTCGCTGGATTGGCCTTCGCCGGTTGCGCGAAGGACGATAAAAAGGCCCTTAAGACGGTTGAATCGAAGGATGCTCGAGCGGCGCTCAAAGGCGAGAAGGGCAAAGGCGCCAAGGGGCCTAAGGTGGCCAACGCGAAGCCGGAGACACCCGAGCGTCCGAAGCGGACGCGCCCAGCCGTGCCGGTCAAGGTGGCAATCGTGGAGGAAGGCGACATTACTTCCTCTTTAGTGTTCGATTCTGTTTTGGAGACCGAAAGTTCCATAGAGATTTTCGCTGAATCGTCGGGCGTTATCTTGGAGGTCCTCGTGGAAGAGGGGGATCGGGTGAAAAAGGGACAAGTGCTGGCTCGATTGGAGAGCGATACTCAGCAAGTGGACGCTGACGAAGCCAAGGCCCGTTACGAACACGAAAAGCTGAATTACCAACGCCGCATAGATCTGTATAAAGCCAAGCTGATCAATCAGCAGGAATTCGATACGGTTAAGTTCAATCTCGAGCAGATGCGCTTGCGTTACGAACGCGCCAGTATCCAGTTGGAAAATACAATTGTCCGGGCAACTGTCGATGGCGTGATTACGGAGCGCTTGGCCCAGGTAGGGCGTCGCGTGACTGCCAATCGTCAGCTATTCACGATGATGAATTTGGACGAATTGCACGCGAACGTGAATGTTCCCGGCCAGCATCTCCTGAGCGTCAAGCAAGGCCTGAAGGCGGAGATCGATTCTGATCTAATCGAAGGAGCTCGCTATGAAGCGTTCGTCAAGCTGGTTAGTCCCGTGGTCGATCCGGGCAGCGGTACCTTCAAGGCGAAAGTGGCCGTGCTTAAGGATAACGGCATGCCTATCTATCCCGGCATGTTCGTGAACGTGAGGATAATAGTCGATAGCCGCGAAGACTCCATTTTGATTCCCAAGGACGCCGTGGTGCACGAGGGAGATCTGAAATACATCTATACGGTTCAGGCTGGCAAAGCCCGTAAGCAGCAGTTGATGGAAGGCTACTCCAATGTCGAATTCGTTCAGGCGACATCGGGCGTTCGGAAAGGCGACGCCGTCATCGTACTGGGCCACAACGCTCTGAAAGACGGAGCGAATGTGAAGGTCGTTGCGGACGAAATTACCGCTGAGAATACGGAATCCGATCTCGCTTCCTCAGGGGAGAGCTGAAATCGGGTTGGCAATTCGAAGAGGTCTCCTTGGCTGTGAGCAAGCAATCCCATTTCGCTGTCGCGACGCGGCGGCCTGTGGCGGTCTTAATGATCGTCTTGGCTGTATGCGTGTTCGGTTACGTTTCCTATAGAAAGCTGGCGGTTACGTTGATGCCGGACGTGTCCTATCCGACTTTGACGGTCCGGACGGAGTATCCCGGCACGGCTCCGCAAGAAGTTGAGACTCAGGTCTCGCAACGACTGGAAGAGCAACTGGGCATCGTTCAGCAGCTCAAGAAGATCACCTCGATTTCCCAGGCCGATCAATCGGATATCCTGCTCGAATTCGCCTGGGGAGCGGATATGAGCGAGGCGACGCAGGCGATCCGGGAAAAGCTGGACCGAGTCCGCTTGCCGCGCGATGCCAAACGTCCCTTGATCCTAAGATACGATCCGACTTTGGATCCGATTATGCGCATTGGCCTGACGGGTCCTTATCCATTGGACGAGTTGCGCTTGTTTGCCGAGGATACGGTTCAGCGGGAGCTTGAAGGCGAAGAAGGCTTGGCGGCGGTGAAGGTCGTAGGTGGCTTAGAGGAAGAGTATCAAGTTCGGATTTCCGAAGATAAGCTGGTTTCCTTGAATCTGGATATCCAGCAGGTGAATACGAGGTTGTCTCAGAATAACGTGAACTTGCCGGGAGGGCGTTTGTACGAGGGTCGTTTTCGATATACCATTAGGACCTTGAACGAATTCAAGTCGATCGAAGAGATCGGAGCGATCGTGGTAGCTCGAAAGAATGGGGTGAACGTCTACTTGAGCGATATCGCGGATATCGAAAAGAGCCACAAAGAGATTGAGATCGAGACATTGGTGAACGGACGCGAAAGCGTTGAGATCGAAATCTACAAGGAGGCGGACGCCAATATCGTAGATGTAGCTCAACGGGTTCGCGAACGGGTGATGGGCAAGCCGGAGCAGCGGGCCTACGTTGAAGACAAGCTGGCGAGAGGCGAAGGATTCGGGCAGCGACCGAATCCCCAAATGGGTCGTGGGTTAAGTTCGGCGGAACTGCTCGAATTGCGTCGAAATTTCGCTTTGGAAGCCCAAAGAGAGCGGGAGATGACTGATTACGTGGAATTCCGGCTTCCGGAAGGGTGTCAGTTGGAGGTGTTGACCGACCAATCGACCTTCATCAAGCAGTCGATCGAGGATGTTAAAGGCAACGCGATCGTGGGCGGCGGAATCGCGGTTTTCGTTATCTTTCTATTTCTGCGCAACGTCGGTCACACGGCGATCATTGGAATTACGATTCCCGTATCCATCGTCGTTACGTTCGCTCCCATGCAGCTGGCGGACGTTTCCTTGAATATCATTTCATTAGGCGGACTTGCCTTGGGGGTAGGAATGCTCGTGGACAATTCCATTGTCGTATTGGAGAGCATTTTCCGTTGCAGAGAAGAGGGAGACAGCTTCGTGGATTCGACTGTGCGCGGCGTGTCCGAAGTAGGGGGAGCCGTGGTGGCATCGACGCTTACTACGATCGCGGTCTTCTTTCCCATCGTTTTCGTGGAAGGCGTTGCCGGACAGATTTTCGGGGATATGTCCCTTACGGTCGTTTTTTCGCTCCTGGCGTCCTTGGCAGTTGCTCTCTATTTTATACCTATGCTCGCATCGCGCCGTTTCGAGGACGATCGAGAAGGCGGCGCGAAGACATCCTGGTGGAGTTGGGGTTTCTTAGCTGACTCCTGGCGGAAATTCATCTCTTCTATCAAGGCCTACATCGTCTGGATCAAGGAGGTCCCTTTGTTGGGGAAGCCTTTCGCTATTATCCTTTTGCCCATCGTCTTTTCGGTTCTAGCGCTCTCGCTTCCCTTCCGAGTCGGAATGTGCTTCGTCGGACGAATCTTCTCTCTCTTGTTTCGATTATTGCTGTTGTTCCTGGGACTGTTCGCTTGGCTGGGAAAACTGGTTCTACGGGCGATTCAACCTGGATTGAATTTATTCGACTACGCCTTCGATGTAGTGACTCGCCTATACAAAGGGCTTTTGAATTGGGCGTTGGATAACAAGATTTTCATCGTTGGCGGAATGTTCACGGCATTCGCTTTGACGGTCGTATTCGTATTTCCACGACTTGGAAGCGAACTTATCCCTAAGGTGCATCAAGGGGAATTCAATGTAGAATTGAAGCTGCCAGTAGGAACGCCTATCGAGGAAACGAGTTTGATCACTCGTGAAATCGAAGAAGTGGCCTTGACGATTCCTTTGGTCGCTCGCACCGCAGTTTCAGTAGGGACGGATGGGGACGCTTCTAGCGGCTCCGACGAGGGGGAGAACACGTCCACCGTCACGGTCGTTTTGGAGGATGGGTCGACAGCCGATTCCGAGCACAACGTACTCGAGGAGCTTCGAGCTTACGGTTCGGAAATTCCCGATTTGGAAATGGAGATTACCTACCCCGAGCTAATATCCGTCAAAGCTCCTATCGAAGTGGAATTGTATGGTCACGATTTGACGCTGATGAAATCGGCGAGCGCATCCGTGGTCAGCGCCCTTAACGCTATTCCGGGAATCGTCGATACCCATTCCAGTATCCAGAAAGGCAATCCAGAGGTTCAGATCATATACGACCGTCAGCGATTGGCCCAGTTAGACTTGCAGCTGAAGACGGTTGCCGAACTTGTGCGCAACAAAATTCAAGGCCAAGTTCCCACCGAGTTCCAACAGCGGGATCGGCAAATCGATATTCTCGTTCGCCTGGAAGAGCAGGATCGGATGGGGATCGAAGATCTGAGGGAGATTATCGTCAATCCCCGCGGAGAGGTTCCTATTCGACTTTCCTCGATCGCCGAATTGAAGGTGCGCGAGGGGCCGAACGAGATACGGCATTTGGACAGGCAGCGGGGCGCAGTCGTTACCGCGAATGTGGATGGCATCGATTTGTCGGAGGCGACCTTGAGAATCGAGGAAGCTCTCGTGGAACTCGGCTTGCCGCCCGGATTCGACTACAATGTTGCCGGACAGGCTGCTGAAATGAAGCGTTCCATGGATAGCCTTCTGTTCGCCTTGGCCCTGGCTCTGTTTCTCGTTTACATTGTTATGGCGAGCCAGTTCGAATCGCTCCTGCATCCATTCATTATTCTCTTCTCCGTGCCCCTGGCGATTATCGGAGTGGTTCTGGCTCTTTATTTGGGAGGATGGTCCTTGAACATTCTCGTATTCATTGGACTGATTATGCTGGCGGGAATCGTGGTCAATAACGCCATCGTCTTAGTGGACTATATCAACAATCTGCGACGCCAAGGAAAGGACCGCATCGAGGCGGTCAAGGCGGCTTGCCTCGCTCGCTTGCGTCCAATCCTCATGACGACGATGACCACGGTATTGGGCTTGATTCCCATGGCCCTTGGATTTGGCGAAGGAGCGGAGATTCGCGTTCCGTTGGCGATTACGGTGATTTCCGGACTGACCTCGTCCACCTTTTTGACCTTGGTGGTGATTCCGTCGCTTTACTTGCTGGTCGATTTCGGTAAGATCGAGGTCGAGGCGCAAGAGGCCGCCACCGTTCCGGCAGGAGCTCCTGCCGAAGCTTAAGCCATGTCGAAGCCCCAATACAGCTTGCTCCCCAGAATCTCGGTCAATCGACCGGTGACGGTCTTGATGGGCTTGTTGACGATTCTCGTTTTGGGGGTGATCTCCTATCAACGCATACCTATCGAATTGATGCCGGGCGGCATGGAGGAAAAGCGTCTGATGGTGAGGGCCAACTACGAGAATTCCACTCCGTTGGATGTGTTGGACAAGATCGTCGAACCTATGGAGGACGCCCTGGGAACGGTCAGCGGCGTGGAGAGAATCTATACGCGTTCCTACAGCAGAGAAGGACGCGCCTATGTCTATTTCCACAATGATGTGGATATGGACGAAGCCTATGCGGACATCAAGGATCGCATGGATCGCGTGCTTCCCGAGATGCCGGAAGAGGTCGAGGAAATCAGAGTGTATCGATACGATGCGGATGACGAGGAAGTGCTGTCCGCGGCGATGACGCTGGGCGACAAGATCGACAACCCCGAGTTCTTTATCGAGCGCTATCTAAGACCGGCATTGCAGCGTATCGACGGGGTGGGAGATGTGGATATTCGCGGAACCCAAGATCGAGAAGTCCGGGTGGAGCTCGACCAAGAGAAGCTGCGAGCCCATAATATAGACATCAATAGGCTGATGGGCGAATTGAGGAACGCCAACTTGAACCTCAGCGCGGGTCGAGTTCAGGAAGGCGGACAGGAATTGATGATTCGTTCCGTGGGTCGGATCGAGGATGTAAAGGATCTGCAGAATTTCGTGGTTGATAGGGATGCGGGAACTCGCTTGAGCGATCTGGGACGGGTTTACATCGGTATCGAGGAGGATTACGGAACGTGGCGCTTAAATGGGGGCAGGGCCTACGGAATCGAGATTACGCGATCGTCCGATGCGAACATCGTCGAGATATGCGAGAAGGTGATGGGCGTATTCGATCGATTCTCTCGAGCGAAGCGCTGGGAGGGTATCGATTTCTACGTATTCCAGAACCAAGGACAGTACATTGTGGAGTCGGTCGATAACCTAAAAATGACCGCTTTGTGGGGGGGCATTTTTTCCTTTGTCGTACTCATCTGTTTTTTGCGTTCCTTGAGTATCGCGATTACCATTGCTATGGCGATCCCGCTGTCGCTGCTATGCTCGGTCGTTATTCTCTATTTCATGGGATGGAGCATGAATGTGCTGACCATGATGGGACTGCTGTTGGCGGTTGGACTTGTGGTAGACAATGCCATTGTGATGGTGGAGAATATCTACTCGAAGCGCGAGGAGGGCATGAGCCCCAAGAAAAGCGCCTTGGTGGGAGCTAGCGAAATCGGATTGGCCATAACGATGGCCACTCTGACGACAGCGGCTGTCTTCATCCCGCTGCTTCTGATGAATAAAGGGAGCGAGATTCATTTCTACTTTCATCGTATCGGAATTCCTGTGATGGCCGCATTGGGGGCGTCGCTAGGGATTGCTTTGATCCTGATTCCGCTGGCGAGCAAAACCTTCGCCGCAAGGCGGGTGCGCGAGGCCTCGACCAAGGCTGGCGGTAAAGTCGGCCGCGCCTATCAGTTGGTTTTGCGCAAAGCCATTGAGGATCGTTATTTCGCGATGCTCATTATCCTATCCTTGGTGGGAGTATCCACGATTCCAATCTTCCAGGAATGGATAGACGTGCGGGACGGTCGCAGCAAAGGCGGCTATGTCTATTTCAGTTTCGAGCTTCCAGGGGGCACGACCAAGGACGAAGTTGACGAATGGGCATCTCAAGTAGAGGCCTTCTTGGAAGACAATAGGGAGTTGTACGAATTCGATTCCTATTCCTCCTATAGTAGTAGAAGCAGCATGTATGTGCGGCTGAATATGAAGATGGAAACCGAGACTTGGTATCAAGTCGCATACGGAGGGATACTCGATTTTATAGGGAAGAGTCCGGAGGAATCCATGAGTCGGGGGGATATCATGAGGGACTTCGCCGAACGCTTCGAAATGCCGCCCGGTTTGAAAGCCCGATATCGGACGAGCAGCTCGAATGACAATACACGTTCCTTCTACGTGTATTTGTACGGGGATGACACGGAGACGCTCTTCAATTTCGGCGAAGAAGTGGTTCGACGCCTCGAGAGCATCGAAGAACTGGTGGGGCTGGACCTAGACGTCGAAGCGACCGAGCAGGAAATCGGGATCCATATGGACCGCGAACAAGCACAGCAATTGGGTATCAGCACGCGAGAAGTTTCGTCGGCCATTTCATCCGCGATGCGCGGAACGAGCGTAGGCCGCTTCTATTTGGATGACGGCCGCGAAATCGATATCAATGCAGGCTTGAGGGAAGAGGATCGCGAGACTTTGTCCGAGCTCAGCAAGTTGCGATTCATGTCGGATACAGGCAAGGAAGTGCCTTTGGATTCGATTTCGAAACTCAGTTTCAGCGACGCGACGCAGACGATCCGACGCTATGACCGCAAGACGAATATGCGGATCCGGGCGTTGATGGAAACGGACGATGTCCGCAAAACCAACACGGATGTTGAAAACGTGATGCAAGGATTCGAGATGCCCCGCGGTTATAAATGGGACCGCGGCGGAAGCAGGCGTAAGGAGGAGGAAGAGAATCGAGAGCTTCAGTTCGCGCTGGGTCTCATCTTCGTTTTCGTAATCTTCCTGATGGGGGTATTATTCGAATCGTTCATTATGCCGCTGGCGGTTATCGTGACCGTTCCCATGGCGGGCATTGGGGTGGTGTGGATGCTTGTGGCGACGGATACGCCATTCGATCGAATGGCGGGCATGGGGGCGATGATCCTCATTGGAGTAGTCGTGAACAATGGGATTGTCCTGGTGGACTTGTCTCAGCGCTTGATGAAAAGCGGCATGTCGCGAAACGCCGCCCTGATGGAAGCGGCTCGTAGACGGTTTCGCCCCATCTGGGTGACTTCGTTAACGACCATGTGCGGTATGATTCCGATCGCTATCGGCGGATCGAAGATGATGGATTTCTCCTATGCGCCGCTGGGACGAGTCGTGGTAGGCGGCCTAATGGTGTCTACTTTTCTCGCTCTGATAATCGTTCCAATCTTCTACGCGATTCTAGATGACATGCGCAATTGGTTTTCGAATACCGTACGAGATGTATGGGGAGGGAAAGCTCGGAAGGCCGGTGTGGAGACTTCCCAAGATATCTCTCAGAAGGCGTAGGGCTGTCTCTTTAAAGGAAAAAAGCGATGGCCTTGAAACGGGCGGAAGCCGGATCAGGTCCCGCCATTGACGAAGGCTCCATCCTCCAGGCGATGGATGCCAAGGGGATTGCCGTCTTTGAGCTCGTCTGGAAGAACTGCTGACGGCGTATCTTGAAACGCAACCAGGCGGGCGAATCGACTGATGGCGTGAGTGCCGACCGAAGTGCTGCGTCCGTCGGACGTCGCTGGAAACGGTCCGCCGTGCACCATCGAATGGCACACTTCCACGCCGGTCGGGAAACCATTGTAGATCAAGCGTCCGACTTTGCGTTCGAGTACGGGCAGCGTGTCCGCGAAGTCTTCGAGATCGGTATCCGATTCGTGGATCGTTCCCGTTAACTGCCCATCCAGACTTTCGATGGCAGCGACAAGCTCTTCCTTGCTCTGCCAGCGAATGATGGTCGTGCCCGGTCCGAAAATTTCGTGACTGAGAGATTTGTCCTCCAGTAAAGTCGCTGCGTCTGCTTCGAATACGGCTGTGGCGCCCAGGCATGCAGATGATTCGGCTGCGCTGTCGTTGACCACCAGGGAATCGACCTGCTCATTGACCGCGAGTCGCTGCACCCCTTCGTCGTAAGCCTTTCGGATCGTCGGGTTGAGCATTACTTGAGCGGCTGTTTCGCTCATTTTTTCGACGAAGGCTTTGATTAAGGCGTCGCCGGATTCGTCCTTGCGAATGAAGACAAGGCCGGGATTCGTGCAAAATTGGCCAACGCCCAGCGTAGCGGATCCGTGGAGCCCGGCAGCGATGGAATCGCCATTGGCTTCCACGGCTTTGGGCAAGAGAACGACTGGATTGACGCTGCCCATTTCCGCGTAGACGGGGATGGGCTCCGGGCGCTCTGCCGCAAGTTTCATGAGGGCGGTGCCGCCTCCCGTAGAACCTGTGAATCCAACCGCTTTGATTCGAGGATGGCTGACGAGGGCGGATCCGACTTCTCGACCGCTGCCGAAAAGCAAGCTGAAGACGCCATCGGGCATACCCGTTTCTCGGGCTGCGTTTTGAACGGCCCGAGCGATCAGCTCGGCTGTGCCAGGGTGGGAAGAGTGGGCTTTGACGATTACGGGACAACCTGCAGCGAGGGCCGATGCGGTGTCGCCGCCGGCCGTCGAGAATGCGAGGGGAAAATTGCTAGCTGCGAAAACAGCGACGGGGCCCAGGGGACGAAGCATGGACCTAATGTCCGGCTTTGGAAGGGGCGCTCGATCGGGAATCGCCGTATCGATACGAGCCTGGCACCAGGACCCCTCCTCGGCGAGAGAGGCGAACAGACGCAGCTGTCCGGTGGTTCGAGCGGTTTCGCCCTTGATGCGCATTTCCGGAAGGCCGGTCTCTTTCATCGCCCGTTCGACGAGAGGGTCGCCCAAGGCTTCGATCTGACTGGCGATTTCGCGCAAGAATGCCGCTCGTTCGGCGCCGTTCTTGCGACTGTACTCGAGGAATGCGTCATGGGCCAGATTGGCGGCTTCATCGACGGCGGATGCGTCGACGTTAAAGAATGGCGGCTCGATTGGCTGTCCTGAAGACGGATCGATCGCCTTGCTCGAATTGCCGCTCGCCGATGCGGAGCGAAAGCCAATGATGGAAGTTCCTTGGATGTCCATAGTTTTGATCTGAGAGGTAGAGCGTCGCCCGTTGGAGTGGCCTGGACGTTAACGCGTTGTCCTTTGATTTACGAAATGAGAGCTCGAGCGCAAGCGAAGTTAAGATTGCCGATCCGATTTTTATGGGACTAGCGAACGGGAACGCCTAGATCTTCGTGGGCGACTCCAGTCTGCGACATGAGTGAACTGGGAGATTCGCGCTGGATCAAATCGTAGACCAGTTTGCTGCGTCGGACGCGTTCCTGAGTGAGATTGAGAGCGACGCTTTCGAGCTGTTTCCCATAAGGATAGATATCCGTCGAATTGCGCAGGCCCAGCTTTATGTAGATGGGAGCGGCGAATCGTATGAAATCGGGCGTTTCGAAATGGCGAACGTAGCCGCCCAGACCATCGGGAGCTTCAATATAGATATCCAATGGAGCGTCGATGGCCTGCCGAATCGCGCTGAGTTGAGGCGTCGACAAGTCGGTAGAGACGTTGATCGTATCGGATCCGATACGTTCGAGCAGTTGACAGGATGCGGGGTTGGCCGGAGCGAGGATGGCGGAGGATTTAATGATAAGGTCGCTGGGAAGCTTGCCATCCTGACGCAATCGGTGAACGACTTCGATAAGCCCGATATCGGCTAGCAAAAAGGAACGTATTCCCAAGTCGCAAGCCCTGAAAACATCGTCCAAGCTATAGCGGATCTGATCCGCTCCTCGAACTTGCCACTGGATAAGCTTGCCCACGGGCGCATTCCAAAGTCCCCCGGTGTCGAAATTCGCTCGCGGGGTGGTGAAGAGGCAAACCTCGATATTTCGATCGGCGCCAATGACTGAGAATTCGCGAATTTGATCGTCGCTGAGCATTTGAATTCCGCTGCCTTGACTGATGCGGTGAATGGGGCAGTCGATCTCGTCAGCCGCTTTTAAGGCGAGGCGAAAGGCTTCGGGCGTTTCGGTGCTGGGAATTTCGATACGGTATTGGGTTCCATCGGCGAATGCTTTCGAGGAATCTTGGTTAGCATCGCCACTGGGCAGGCCGAGCGATTGGAGGGCATCTATTGATTTTTGCATGGGATTGGGAAAGGGTGGAAGAAGGCTAAGGCTTAGGGAGTTGCGATGATCGATCTGCAAGCTTGCCAAGGCAATTCCAACGCGCCATCCCCGAATACTGCAAACCTCGTTTTCGATTGCTCTTCAAACCTCTCTCGCATTGGCGAAGAAACGCGACCATATGGATCTCGTTCCATTGGGGAGGTTTCGAGGGAGACTATCAGCGTAACGAATTGCAATACGAATTCATCAACATGACCCCCTATCGAATCCCACTCATTCGAAGCGAACGCATTGCAGCCCTTGATTTCCATAGCGATATGTGGTTCGATAAATCATAGGATGATTGGATGAATCAAGCCTTCATGCCTAAACACAGTTCTCGCTCCTACCCTTCACGCAGCTTGCACGGTTCGATCGTGCACGAGCTCGGGACTCGTATTGCGACGGGAATCTATGAAGCGGGAAGCACTTTGCCGGTCGAGGAAGCCCTGCGTGAAGAATTGAGTGTAAGCCGTAACGCTCTGCGCGAAGCGGTGAAGGTGCTGTCGGCCAAAGGCCTGCTTAAAGTAAAGACACGTACGGGTACGCAGGTGCAACCGAAGGAGAAGTGGCACTTGACGGATCCAGACGTCCTGGCGTGGGCAATGAGCGGAGACGTGGAGGAGGAGGCGATCAATTGGCTGACCGAATTCAGGCGGATTATCGAACCGGCTGCTGCGGAATTCGCCGCTCTGCGGGCGTCCGCTTCCGAGCGAGCGAACATCCGTCGTTCCATGGAGGAATTGAAATCCGCGGATACTCGGCTGGATGCCGGCGAGATGACGTTGGAAGAGTATGCCGACGTCGACATGGCTTTCCACGAGGCGATTTTCGTAGCGGCGGGCAACCCCTTCTTGCAGAACGTGACGACCAGCATCAGTAGCGCTTTGAGTCGAAGCCGTCGTATCTCAGACAGTATTCCAGGCGCGAGAAAGCGCTCCTTCCCAGTGCATCTGGAAGTCGGCCAAGCTGTTGTCGAGGGGCGCCAGAAGGAAGCTAGGGAGGCCATGCTGACCCTGTTCGATTACTTGTCGGAGGACTTGAAACGGGCTTTCGAGGAGTAGAGTCGCGATTGGCTTGGGTCTAGCCTTGTCTTTTCGAAGGAAGCTGCTGGGCTTCACCACCTAATTTTTGAATCCATCGCGGACGACGGCTCGTAATCGGATGAGTGAGTCATCGCTCGCCGCGACCTCGAATCGAATTATGAACTCTCCTTTCCTTTCAACCGCCATCATGGCTGCTACGCTCGTTTGCTTCAGCGCGTCTGGACAAACGCTTCAACTTCAATCTACCCAGAACCTGACGGATCTGGACCTAGCGCTCGGCGCCGATGCCGTTCAGATCGATTTATCCGAATACTTCGATGTCGATGGCGTGGAAGGGCAGATCGTGGAGCTGAAGTTCAACTATGGCGCGATTAATATAGAGATGCTCGATGGAGTGGCTCCCTTGACGACTGCCAATTTCCTGAACTACGTAGACGATGGGGACTACGACAATACCATCATTCATCGCCTGCTTCCTGAATTCGTAGCTCAAGGCGGGGCGTTCACAGCCAAGTGGCCGAACTGGGATTCAGTGCCAACCGACGATCCCGTCGTGAATGAATTTGAACTGTCCAATTTGAGGGGAACGCTTTCCATGGCGAAACTGGATGGCGATCCCAACAGCGCGACGAGCAGCTTCTTTATCAATCTCGCGGATAATTCCGAGAATCTGGATAATCAAAATGGCGGCTTTACCGTCTTTGCTCGCGTGTTGGGGTCGGGGATGGACGTAGCCGATGAGATCGAAGGCATTCCAACATGGACGATCCAAGACCCTGAAACCTTATTCCAGTATGCGGATGTTCCTTTGGAAGGTGGGGTTAACGACCCTATTTCAGTAGAACTCATGGTCGTGCTGGAAACGGCGAAGCGCGTTTCGAAGTTTCCTGAGGAAGGTGTGGATTCCATGGTCTCCTTCGATGTGGTTCAAGCTGAGCCTCTCGATGCATCAGTAACGCTCGAGAATTCCGTGCTCACGATAACCCCCGGCGACTCGTTCGTCGGATCCTCGGCGATTACGGTTGTGGCGATGGATACGAATGGGAACGAAGTCGAACTTTCCTTCGATTTGAACATCGTATCGGATGGACCTGGCTTCACGAGCCGCCCTCTCAGTCGGGCGGTAGAGATCGGGCGGTCGGTTACCGTTTCGGCTTCCGTAGTTTCGGATACCGAGGCGACGTATCAATGGAATAAAGACGGCACGCCTATCGCGGGAGCTACCGAAGCGACTTATACCATCGCTTCCTTTCAAAACGAAGACACGGGTTCCTACACGCTGAGCGTAACGAACGCTAGCGGCGCCAGCGAATCTCTGCCGGGCGAATTGACGGCAATTGCCAAGTCGGCTGAGCTGGTTAACATTTCGACCCGCGGATTCGCAGGCTCGGGAGAACAGTCCTTGATTGCCGGTTTCTTCTCCGGCGGGGCGACGGGGAATATGGATTTGCTGATTCGCGGAATTGGCCCCACCTTGACCGATCGCGATGTCAGCGGCGCTATGCCTGATCCGCGCCTTCGACTCGTTCCTTTGGTAGGCGACGAAGTGGTGAATGACGACTGGGATATTGGGAACGACTTGCAAGTGGTGAGCGATTTTTCCGCTCGTTCGGGAGCAGTCGACTTGGAGTCGGGGACCGCTGATGCATTAATTGTTGGGTCGTTTCCAGTTTCTGGATACACTGCAATTATATCGCCTAAGGGAGATAGTTCGGAAGGAATCGTGTTGGCGGAGGTGTTCGATGCGGACGTGGACGAACTGAATACGCCCGCTCGATTGGTCAATATTTCTACGCGAGCCTTCGTTGGCGAGGGAGACCAAGTGCTGATAGCTGGCTTTTGGGTAGTCGGAGGAGAAAAGGCAACGCTGTTGATTCGAGCTTTGGGTCCTGAGTTGGCCAATCGCGATGTGAACAGCTTTATTCCGGATCCGGAGTTCAGCGTCTTAGACGGCGAGGGTCAGGTAGTAGCGAGTTCCGACAATTGGTGGGAATCGCCCTTCAAGGACTCTTTGATTCGCGAAACGGAGCGTTTGTCGGCAACCGTCCCCGCCGAGGGAAGCTTGGACGCGTCAACGATCGTAACCTTGGACCCAGGCGGGTACTCGGTAATCGTGAGAGGCGTGAATGGATCTACGGGCGTCGGATTGGTCGAAGTGTTCGAGCTCCGCTAGTTCGTTTCGAGAGCCACTGCGATATTCCGATTCTAGAATAGGTCGAACTGCTCCGCGTCGTTGTTCTCCGATTCGGAATCGCTGGCGAAGTCGGACAGTTCCTCAAGCATTGGATTCAGCTTGCGGAGCTGCTCGCTGAGCCGTCGGGCGAAATAGGGGGCGAAAGCTTCGTTGGGGCAGTGGGCGAATAGGTAGGGACGTCGCTTTTCAAGTATCCACTTATTAATAATCGGCGCCCATTCCTTGATCCAGGGTTCATTGGCATCCAAGTCATTGCTGCCGACTAGGCGAAGGAATGGCCGTTTGCCAATGGCCGTTTGCCTAACGGGCGTTTGTGGCTTGCGGGACTGAGCCGAACGTTCGTCTTCGTCTTTCGCTTCCGAAGCGAAGAGCGGGCGACTATCGAAGATGACTTTGTCCATGCCGAGGTTCTCGAGCAGGTCATCCAATCGCTTCTCATTGTCGCCTTTGTCGTACCAGGAAACGTGACGAGGCTCGATAGCGAAAGCGAAGCCCGAGGGGAGGGCCTTCAAATAGCGCTCGAGCGTATCTAGACTGTTGGCGTTGAATGAAGGCGGCAGTTGCAGGAAACTCGGTCCAAGCCGTTCCCCATGCTGTAGCGCTTCGAGTACGCGAAGGAAGGCAGCGGTTTCATCTTCTGCGCTCGAGAGGCGGCGTTCGTGGGTGATCGCTTTCGGGAATTTCGGACAGAACCGGAAGCCGGGTCCTGATTCGGCCATCCATTTCTCGACTGTCGCCAAGGGAGGGATGGCGTAGAAGATGGAATTTCCTTCGACTGAATTGAAGCGCTTCGCGTATTCGCGAAGAAGGTCGCCCGGCTCAGTGGAGGAGGGAAATACGCTGCCAATCCAATCGCGGCATGCCCAGACGGGGCAGCCGAGAAAGTAGGAGGCTGGCGTATTCATAGAAGCGAGGGCGTAATCGACTATTTGCCGTATACCGCTTCGGGGTCGAAAAGCGGATCGCCTCCATCGTAGACCAGCTCGCCATTGGCGCTGTCTAGCTTTCGATAGAAGCAGGAGCGGTATCCATTATGACAGGACGCGCCCTTTTCGCCAATATCGGCCTTGCAGAGAATCACGTCTTGATCGCAATCGGTACGGAGTTCCTTGAGCCATTGCACTTGGCCGGAGGACTCGCCTTTGACCCATAGCTTTCCACGCGACCGGCTGAAGTAGGTAACCTTGCCCGTTTCGATCGTGTGATTGAGAGCCTCTTCATTCATGAACGCGAACATGAGGACTTCGTTCGTATGGACGTCGGTGGTGATGCAGGGAATGAGCCCGTTCTGATCGAATTTGGGCTGCAGCTTTAGTCCTTTCTCGATATCCTCCTTGGAGGAGGAACGTTCATGTAGACAGCTCTGTGACATAGTGGGACGACTGAAGCGAAGGGACCGATGGGTGTAAAGCGCCGATTTGCCAAGCGGTGGCCTCGCTCTCATGCGCCTGTCGCGAAGAGCGTTTTCAATTCGGAGAGGCGAGACAGCTTGCGAGCGCCCTTGGGCGGCGTTTTAGATGACGCGTTAATCCAAGCGGATTGAAAGCCGGCGCCCAAAGCCCCGCGCGCATCGCGATCGAAGCAGTCGCCTACATGCAGGATTCGTTGAGGAGCAGTTCGCATCGACTTCGCCACATGATTGAAAAGGAGAGGGTCTGGCTTCTCTCGTTCAAGTTCGCTGGAGACGAAGATGTTCGAGAATCGGTGGATGATCCCGTGATCCTCGAGTACGGGGTAGACGCGTCGATCCCAGTTGGTGAGAAGGGCGAAGGGAATGCTCGTCTGGTCGAGGAAGTCGAAGACTGGCGCGGCATCGCTATCGAGGCGCCACCTCGAACCTTTGGCGAATTCGGTCCATAATTCCTGGAATAACGCTTCGAAATATTGCGGCAAAGGCGCGTGATCTTGTATGGATTGGGAAACGATCTCCTTCCAGTAGCCGTATTCGCGGGCTTCGGAGTCGTCGATTGACGTATCCTTTTGGGCTGAAGCGAAGGCGCGTCGGAAGCTCGAGTCCAATTCGCCCGGATCTATTTTCAAGCCATGGCTGGCGAGGACTTCCGCGTAGATGGCGCCGACGCTTGGATCGGGAAACAAAAGCGTACCTGCAGCGTCGAACGTTACGGCTTCGATCGGGGCGCGACTCACTTCGATCCCAGTTTCCGAAGCAGCTCGTAGCTGTAAAGTCCTGTATTGTGGCCGTCTGAAAAATGGAAACGAACAGCGTAGTTGCCTACGGGGCTCCATGATTCGATGAGGACGCCAGAGTAGTCCTTGCCCGATTCGCCGCCGTATTGAGTGCCGAATATATCTCGTTCTCCCGATACCGATGCGCTGGGAGAATTGGCTCTCAAGACGTCCGAGGCGATGTAGCTCTCTGAACCGTCCTGCCAGATTATGGCGAGCTCGGTACCGATTAGTTGCATGGTCTGTGGCGCGATCATGGGCGCACGTTAGGATAGCCGGCGGCAAAATCAATCCCCACTTGAACAGGCCTGGAAATGCGTCCTTGGGACATCTTGTTCACAAAGCGGAAACGGGATCCGGAAATGGAAGGACTAAACTCCGAGCCGCGATTGGGCGCAAATCGATCGAGAGATCGAGATTGGCTTCAGGCAACTGCGAATCGACTGAAAATCTCGGGGCAAAAGGCCTTTCTTTGTAAAAAATCCGCTAAATAGGGGACTGTTAACAACTTGTTGATAAAGGAAATGGGTGTTGGTTGCGAAAGATTTTGACAAAGTGGGGGAAAGTGGGGAATTTTGGGGTACTTTTCCACAAGTTATCCCGGAAAGAAATCAATGACGTCAATTGCCAGAACAATATACGTTGGGAAGCACCAGCGTAATATGGATTCGAAGAATCGCGTAGCGATCCCTTCGAAGTGGCGCTTTGATGGGGATACGGAAGACGGGTATCTCGCTTTGCCGGATCCGAGCGGTTGCGTATTGGTATTGCCGCCACAGCAAGTGGCCAAGCTTTACGACAAAATCGAGGATCAGCAATTAAGCGACGAGGATGCTCAGGAGTTGCAAGACAAGCTCTTTTCCCAGGCGACCTTTTTCAGCTGCGATAAGCAGGGCCGGATCAATATGCCGGAAGAGCTGTTGGAGCATGCGGGCATCAAGAAGGAAGCGGTCATGATCGGCCGCATGATCAACTTTCGCATTTGGAGTCCGGAGCGATGGAACGCGATCGATCCGAAGGCCAACAACGACGATCTGGGCAAACTGATGAAGCGGG
>Ga0066825_10000143_pt1 | contig 25252 bp, 14 predicted proteins | sample ETNtaG_6_FD_65608 | JGI IMG/M metagenome (GOLD analysis project Ga0066825, IMG submission 65608) | Marine microbial and viral communities from oxygen minimum zone, Eastern Pacific Ocean - ETNP201306SV45 | ecosystem: Environmental > Aquatic > Marine > Oceanic | place: Pacific Ocean: Eastern...
GCCATTGGCCGCAAAATGGCGGGGCATACTCAAGTGACGCTCGAAAAAGCCAGGCAACAAGGCCGTATTCGGCGAATTGTCGTAGATGCCCGTGCTCGAGGGACGCTTTCCCGACATGATGCTCGTGCGCGAAGGATTGCAGATCGGAGCCTGGCAATGAGCATTCGAAAACAAAGTCCCTCGGGACGCGAGGCGATCGATGTTCGGAGTCCTAGTCTCAGGGTGCCCATTCAGACAGCCCACCCAGTCGTTGAGATCGTCAATGGCAATCAACAGTACATTCGGCCTTTCATCCGCGCCGGCAACGCCGGCCACCCACAACACAAACAACAGCAACAAACTTTTTTTCATAACAGGTTATTCTATGATTTTCATTGAGCATCCGGTCAAAAGAGCTGCTCTGGAAGCAGAACAGACGGCCTGCGGAGCGTGATCGCTAGAGCGTTTTCAAATACGCCACCAAGTCGCGGATCTGGCGGGGCGTCAGGACTGACTTGAGATCGGGCATCATACCGACAGGGTTGGACATGGTTTTGATCTCAGCGCGGTTCATCGTTTTTACGCTGCTGTCAGGGAGTTTGATGGTCACGGCAGCCTTGCCGTCTTTCATCAGCATACCGCTTACCATTTCGCCATTGGTCAGCTCAACACTGACCACCCCATAGCCCGGCGCGATGCTGGCCTGCGGATCGACGATCGACTGCAGCAGATACTTCCCCGTCTCCCGCTTGCCGATGCCCTCGAGACTCGGTCCGATCTGCTTGTCCGTCAACTTAATGGCATGGCACTTGGAGCACTCGGCTTGCGCGTGCGTGCGGAACAAACGCTCTCCGGCCTTTATACTGCCACCGTCAAGGGCGGCGCTGTACTCGGCCATTACGCCGCGGGCTTTCAGCTTGGATTGATAGGCTTCGAAACGCTCCTGGAGAGCCGGTTCCTTAGCCGCTATTTCCATTACCTCCAACTGCACCTCGGGTCGTACTTTACCCACCGTCAGATCGTTGAGAAGGCGATCGACGATCGCACCTTTCGTCTGCAATCCCGGTACCATCTCGATCGCCTGCTGCAGTTCACTCGCGTCCGTGGATCGAGACAGCGTCGAGAGCAGGTAGTCGGCAACGGCGCTCTCGGCCTTCTTCGCTTGCTTCAGCTGCCGGGCCGCCGCCATACGCATTGTCGCAGAGTCGTCAGCCAGCAACCTTGTAGCGGTCGATACAAGCAAGTTGGGCGCCTGCGCGCCCAGCCAGCCCAGCCATTCGATTCTACTCTCGCTGCGCTGATCCGCGTCGAGGATTATGCCCTGAGCCCGCATCAGTTCAGCCTCGCTAGGCTCTATAAGGCGTAAAAGCCTTATCGCCGCTTTGGAAACCTTTGCGTCGCTGCTGTCGGCCAGATGCCGGATGCGCGGACCAACAGCGGCGCGCAACGCAGTAGAGTCGCCAGCGGTAACCGGAAAGTGGCGACCGTCAACAAGATCAAGCGCTTGTGACTCCGTCCAAGATTCGAGCGAGTAGAGCGCTTCAACCTGCAGCGTCGGATCAAGTTTATCCGTTGCCAGGAAATCGCTGATGCGTTTGGCCGCGTTGACAGTGCCAAGCCGACGGTTCGCTGCCAGCGCGCGGACATTGACCGGAGCTGGGTTCTTTGCGTTCAAGCTAGCCGCGACAGCGGCCAAGGCAGCGGGATGGTCGGTCAGCGTCTGTGGTGTGGCGTCGTCATAGATGGCGCAGGTGGCGTCGCTGAGAACCTGAGGCGACGGATCGCTTAGGAACTTGGTCAGTTGCTGCACCGCGCCCTGTCTACGCAGGGCGAGGACGGCCGCGATACGCAGCGCTTCGGACTCATGGTTGGCAAGGGCGCCTAGCTCCTCAGAGGTGGCGGAACCTGTTAGGCCCATCACGCCCGCGTGGCGAATGACTGGAACAGTATTGTCGGCCTGGATAAGCATCATTTTCAATGGCTCTACTGCCATAGGGTTTTTGAGCTTGCCCGCTGCGATCGCCGCCATCAGCCGGACCCGCGGATAGGCATCACCCAAGAGACGCGGAATACAGTTGTCAGGGTCAAACCGAAGCTCGCCAGCCCAACGCGCTGTTTGAGCGCGAACTTCCTCGTCCTTGTCCTCGCACAGTGTAGACAGTAGCGCCTTGTCTTTATGCTTGAGCTGGCCAAGGCCCCAAATGGCATGAATACGCGCCAGGCGTTGCGCCTTCGCATTCATGGCTAGCGCCGTCAGGGTCTTCAGGTCCTTTCGGGATACCAGCTCGAACTGAGCTGCCAATCGAACGCGGCGATCGGCGTGGGCCAACAGCTCTTCAAGATGATCGGAGGGGCGCATAGCAAGGCCGGTGGCGAGCAGCTTCTGCACAGTCGTCGTTTGCGACGTTACTCCCGCGTCGAGCGCCCACAGCGCGCTCTGCCCTGCGAGCGCCTTCCACAACGTGAAATACATTCGCCCATCGGGCGCAAACGCAGACGTCAGTACCTGAGGGCCGAGGCCAGCGATAACCTCGTCCTCACCTTCGCGCTTAAAGGTGGCGCCGTCAGGGACCATTTTGAAGGCTCGGATCGTACCAGAGCCGCCAAGGAAGAAATGACCGGCATACTTGCCTGCCAGCGCTACTCCTGGATGGTAAGAAAAGGAGGCCGGCGCATTCCAACTGTTCTCGATTGGCGGCAAAATGTGCGATGGCTGCCCAGCATGAAAGGGGACCCACATTTTTTCCGCCAGCCACGGATTGTACAGGTCCTCTCGCGCTGCCCGGACGTGAGGAGTAGAGTTGCGGTACTGATAGTACATGCGCCAGCCGGAGTCTGAACCTTCAGGCAGAAACACCAGACGCTCGCGCTCCCCTTCAAAGTCGGCGTCGTGGTCTACTGAAAAAATGTTACCGTAGTCGTCAAAGTCGAAGTATTGGCAGTTGCGTAGTCCGTAGGCGAATACCTCAAACTCGCTGCCGTCTGGATTGCTACGCACAATACAGCCCGAGTCCGGATTACTGACCAGGCGGCCGTCCTTGGCGCGTACATTGATGCCGCGGTCGCCCATGCTCCAATAAATCTTACCATCGTAACCCTGCACAATACTATGCAGATCATGGTTGCCGTAGCCGAAGTGCGGCGCGAAACCGTGGGCGATGCTTTCCCGTTGATCGGCTACGCCGTCGCCGTCAGTATCGGTCAGCTTCCACATGTCCGGTATGATCGTGGCGTAGACGTGACCATCGATTGGGGTGACGCTATGCGCGACACCGGTCAACAGATCATTGAATTCGCTAGCGAACAGCGTTGATTTGTCGAAGACGCCGTCGTTATCGCTGTCCCTAACTATATGGATCTCTTCGCTGCGAATGGATAGGTCTGCAGCGTCGACCTTGCCGTCGTTGTTGAAATCTTGGACGCGTTGGCGTCTGGCGATATGCGCATTGAAGTTCTCCTCAATCCATCGCCGCTTCTCGGCCGTCGTCCTGAATTTCATGCAGTGTTCCAGTAGCGAGCCGTTCTGAATCAGGCTGATTTCTTCACGCATTTTACGGACGGTCTCGGTTACGTAGACTGTCCCGTCATTGGCAATGCCAACACCGAGAATGGGATACGGCATACCCTCGCGTTGCATGATCGGAACGGCGTACAGACCGTCTCGACCTTTCACAGTACCCGGGATACGCTTGCCGCTTGCTCCGTCTAATCGTTGCGGCTCGAGCGAGGCGTTGGCCAGCCTAACTTCAGGAGACTCAAGGGAACGAATTGAGGCAGCATCCGACTTGGTCTCCAAAGGACGTACATCCGCTCCTTCTGCATAACGCGAGCACGCTATCGCAGCCACCACCGTAAATATATAGAGAGATCCAGTTCTTTTCATTATATTATTTAAAATCAAAAACCAACCAGCTCCAGAGACAGATTCGTTTCAGCCCTTCAAACGAGGGATATATTTATTTTTTCTAAAGTGGGTTCTAAAAATTAGTTTTATTGCGAATCTTTCTTTGCGAAACGCCTTGAAGATCTAGCAAATACAGAAACACGAAGAAAATATTGCTAAAAATCCCTCCTCGAATTCGTCTTCGAAGAGGGATTGTATAGTTGCCAATATAATCGAAAACTAGAACTTCAATCGCGTAGTGAACCGATAAGTACGAGGAGCCTGGAAGTAGCCGCGGAGTAATACCTCTCCCGATCTGTCGTAACGAAGATCATGGAAGGTATCGTCGTCCAAGGCATTCTGGACGTTTAGCTGGAACGAGAGTTCCTTGCCTTCCCAGACCTTAGTCCTGTAGCCGAAAAGAAGGTCGAATACGCCCGCATCCGCGCTGTACCCAAGTTCGCCGGTCGCGAGATCGACATCGTTAACCCGACCACTCTGCCAACGGTAGCCGCCGCCGACGAACGCGCCCTTGAGACGGCCCTCGCTGAACTTGTAACGAGTGAACGCATTGAATTTATGCTCACGGTTACCATAAGCTTCTCTGCCTTCAAAGGACTTGTAGAATGCGGCAGTGTCGACCGATTGATTCGGATCGAAGAATGCCCCATACACGCTCTTACTACTTGAGGACGATGGAATATGAGCGCCGTTTATTTGGAAATCCGCTTCAGCCAAATCAGCAAAGGAGCCTGAGAAACCCGAAATCCGATTCGCGACGTCCACCATAATTTCCTCATGTTTTGGAGTCAAACGCGACATGATGTCGGTCTCCACGAGATTAGATTGCGATGCGTTGAGAAGCAGGGACCAGTTCTTGGTGAAGTTCGCATTCATGCGAAGCTCGTATCCAGAGGCCTCGCGGTCGTAATAGTGAGCGCCCGCAGTAGATATCAAACTATCCAACTCTTCGTCGCTTACAGGACGATTCAACGCGTCAGCCTCGGTTGCAGGAACATATTGATTCAGGCCTGAGTAAGCGCGGTTGTTTGCATTTCTAATGAAGCGCGCTGCGGCACTGTAGTTCGCGGTATCATCCGCTTCCGACTCGAAGTAAGTGGCTCTCAGGTTCACCTTATTCTCAAGAAGAGAGAAGTTGAAGCCAACATCCATTCCTTCATTATCCGAGGGATTCGGGCTATTCCAATCAGGCGCCACGCGCATGTTGGTGTTGGCCAGCGTCACACTGGTCGACTTATTGAAGAGAACGGAAACCTGATCGTTGATGTGACCGACGACGCCAAAGGTTGTCGTGCTTGGCTTGTAGATTATGATATCTGGATTTGCGGCATCAATCGTCCAGATGTTGGTCACCGCATCACGAAAGGCGCCTGACTCAGCGAGCGTACGCTCGTCCTGGCGATGACCTACCGTGGTCACCACGCGATCGTTGAACCAGAAGCTCTGAAGTACCGCCATGTGCGATTCGGTCGTATACACGTCATCGAAGCTACCCGATGAATTACCCGGAACAAAACGAGTACCGACGGTCTGGCCATCGATAACAAAAGTTATATCTTCACGCCCGGGCGTGTACATCTGATCATACTGCCCCGCATTGAAGTACTGGCGGCGGTTCACCCTATTATTACTGTGTTCTGGGTTTGCGTGCAAAAGCGGCTGATCGAGCACCTCGCGCGCTTCCCGCCGGCTAAAGTCCTCATCGATCTTCTCGTAAAGAAAGCCAAGCTGGTGACGGCCCAAGCGCCCTTCACCCAGCTCAAAAGAATAAGAGCCCGTGGCGCGTAAGCTATCGATATCCTGGTCGCGTCCACGAGTAATCCAGTTTGTCTCGTTGTAATAGAGAGCAGGTGTGGCAGCCTCAGTTCCGTCGAGCAGTAGATGGTGGCTGTTTGGGTCTCCAAAGATCTTAAGCGAGTTACTTGCAGGATCCCAGTTCTGAAAGTACGCATCCAGCTTGTTGAACGAAAGCTCGAAGAACAGATCCTTAACCGGATTCAGCTCGAGAGTCGCCGTGTAGGTTTCGAAAGGCATCTGACGAATAGCGGCAGGGCCAGTGAGGTTCATCTTCTCGTCTCGAAAGCCATCCTCGAATACTAAGGAACCGCTCTTCGCGCCTTGAGTATCAGTCGTCAGGTAGTTACGAGCATTGAAGGTATCCCCAGTGTTGTTAACATAGATGAGTTTTCTGGAGCCCGAATTCCAAACACCAACATCGCGATCACGGGCGCCCTGAAGCGTCGCCTTGTCGGGATTGTTTGCTGGATCGGTCAACCCAGAAGTATCCGTCACCGGGGAGCCCGCAAGGTGCCACGTGGTAAACTCGTCGTAAGCCGTCTCATTACGGGCGCGGTTATCAAAGGTATTTCCTTTTTCGTACTCGGCTCTAAAAGTGACCTTCTCGCTGGGAATGTAGGTGAGCGCGACGTGGCTCGCATACTTTTCCTTGAAAGCGAAGTTACGATACCCGTTCTCGTCACTCTGCATCGCATTCAAACGCACCGCCAACTTATCCTCCACGAGGACTTTGTTAAGGTCTAAGGTCCCGCGAATGAGATCATAGCTTCCAAACTGGAACCCGACCTCGCCGAAATCCCTGCCGACCGAAGCCTTCTTGGTATAGGTATTTAAAATACCGCCTGGCGAACCCAAGCCGAAGAGCACGGAATTAGGACCACGCGATTCGTCGAAACGCTCCGTATTGTACGAGTCCATACTCAAATCCCAAGCGAAGAAGTTGCGGCCACGGCTCGCTCTGAGCCCGCGGATCTTGAAGTTGCCAGCAAACTCCAGCATCTGATTGCCGCCAGCCGCTCGAGCGCCAGACTCTTCGAAATCAAGTTCCGAATTGATCGAGTAAAGCAGCGCTTCCGCATCGTCTACGGCCGCCAAGTCACTCAAGAACTCTGCATTGTAAACGGAGATCGCCGCAGCGGAGTCCTTCAAGCTTGAGTTAAGTCGGGTGCCCGCGAGCGTATTCTCTGAGCGGTAGCCCTCATCTTCATCTGCCGCAACAGTGAAAGGGCTAAGGGTAAAGACTTCATCGCCGTCTGCTTCTTGAGCGTATCCGCTCGGCAAGCCTGCCAAGGCAATCGCAAGCAGCCCCTTTAAGAGGCCGCCGTTTTTCTTATTCTTTTCGTTCATGGGTGTAGGTTTTTCGGGGGTTGAGTCGCTATCCGCATCCTCTGCGATTTCGACTTTCCTTATGGTATACACGCCAGATTTCTCATGTTGAAATACGGCGAGCGAGGCACCTGCCAGCATGAGATCGAAAACTTCCTTGGGGACATACTCGCCTTGTACGGCGGGCGTTTCCACTTTGCGCAACAAACGTCCTGCGAACACGATATCCACATCCGCTTGACGGGCTGCTTCCTTCAGGGTGCTGATCGCTTTCCCCTCGGGTACGTCGAAGTATACGGTCTTCAATTGATTTTCTTCCGTATTGGAAAACACCTGACAGATGAAGCACGCAATCGACACGCAATAAACGCTCCACCGCGCTATGCGTCGCAGACGAATCTGCGATTTTGTAGTTTGAGTCATTTATCATCATCAGAATGCGAGCTTCACATTCTGAAACGAATTACGAAATGGGATTAACTAGTGGTTTTTTAAGAAATATAAGAATTGAATAAAAATATCACTACAGAGGTTTTTTTAAACCACAGAGAACACGGAGGTACTGAGATTTTAATTATGAACATGAATGTATCCAGGTATTGGAATCACACGGTGCTAGAAACAGAGCTTGCAGGGGCTTCGCTTCGGAGACCGCAGAAGTTGCTAAAACGCTTCATACGCGGTCTCCGCAAGCGAAGCCCCTACAGAATTACTATATTTATAAATTTCTCCGTGCACTCCGTGGTTAAAACTCAAGTCACTTAGCCTTCTTCAAGAGCATACGTCCGCGACTATCGATTTCCGTATCGATGCCGAAGGAAAGCTCCAAAATGTCCGCAAAGTAATCCATCTTATCGATACGAATAGTCGCCACGATAGGAACCCCTTCCAGCTCCGCATCGACGATGACCAATTCCATCGCGCCGCGCCGATTGATCTGCTCCACCGCTTCCGCGAGCGGAATCGAATCGAATTCCAATCGGTACTTCCAATCGAGTTCCTCTAGAATTTCCTCTTCGGCTGCCTGCTCTACCACAGGCTCAGGCGCTTCGCTCTCCAGAACAATGGTCGAACGTTGCCCTGCCACCAAATTACTCACAAAAGGAGTCTCTTCACTTGCTTCAACGATTGAAGGAAGACTAGCGGGCTTCGCATCCAATCTCACTTTTCCCTCCGTAACCAAGACCTCTACCTCGTCCTCCGATACGCGGACGTTAAAGGCCGTGCCGATCGCTCGGACCTCTACTCCCTTGGCGCTCACGATGAACGGTCTATCCTTATCTTTCGCGACTTTGAAAAGCGCCTCGCTCGAGACGAGCTCCACTCGACGCTCCTCTGCAGTGAAATCCAGCGCCATCGCGGCACCGCTTTTCATCTCCACAATCGATCCATCCGAGAGTCTATGGCTCTCGTACGCGCTCGCCACGTAATGTTGCCGATCGATCCCCTGTGAGGATCCCTGCTCAGGCAGCCACAAGAAAGCGCCGAGAGCCAGAACCGCCGCCATGCCTCCGATCCAAAGCCAACGGTACAGGTTGTGTCGGTCCTTCAGCAAATCGCGATGCGGCTTTTCGCTGTGTTCCGGAGCCCACTCCGCCAGCGTATCCATACGACCCCAGAGTTCCTGGTATTTCACATAGGCTTCGCTATGAGCTGGGTCAGCCGCCAACCATTCGAAGAACGCGTCTTGGTCCTCGGGCGCGAACCCGACAAATTTTTTAGCCACCCATTGGGTCGCTTCGTTTTCAATGCGCTTTTCGCGCCCAAATTCCGATTCTTTCTTACTCATCCTAAAATTCTCCCTCAATCGCTCCCGTGGTGTTTCATGTATTGCATGCACTTCGCCAGCCCCGTGGCGACATGAGCGGCTACCGTATGGCTCGAAATATCCAACTCCTTGCCGATTTCCTTATGACTCATCCCGTAGACCTTCGCCAAAGTGAACACTTGGCGACAGCGCTCGGGCAGCGTCTGAATCGCCTTCGTCAGCAATTCGCGCTCATGGTTTCGCGCCACCGTTTCTTCGATGCCCTCGACATCGTCCATTACCTCCAAGGCCTCGTCGTCCAACAAAGAGCCGCTAGCCGTGAGCTTGTTTCGGCGAACGCGATCGATCGCCAGATTTCGAGCGACCGCATAGAAGAAAGCCTTGGGCGCCTTAAGCGGTTTCTTGCGATTCTCCTTCAGGACGCGCAAGAGCGCCTCCTGCACAATGTCGTCCACATCGATTTCGTTGCGGTAGCGACTCCTCAACCAGCCACGAAGCATGGGCTCATGAGGCTCGAGGTTCGCTGCGTACCAACTGTCTTGATCTGAATATTCCGGAGGCATTGGGGACTAGTATGTTAAAGGGTACCAAAGAAACTGGGTTGGGCGCGAGCGGATTATCGGTCGCCTTTCGAGAGAAGTTCGACTGCTTGAGAAGTTTGCTTCCTTACGAGATACACGCCCGAATTTCGATGCCTCGCCACCACGAAGCCCGAGTCTTCGAGCATCAGATTGAACGCTACGCTCGGGGTATACTCGCCTTTGATGGCTCGAGTCCTCACTCCCTTCACGAAATTCGCCGAGAAGACGATATCTACCCTGCCCTGCCTGGCGGCCATCTTCAGAGTGCGGGAGGCATCGCCTTCCGGCAGCTTGAATTTCCGTTTGGCTTCCTCCCGCTCTTCCGCAATCGAAGGCACCAACAGCGACAAAGCTGCCAACGCGGGCAACCCCCGCCGCAAAAACTGTCGACGACACACGCTCATTTTCGATTTTAATCTCATCCTCTGCCATGAATTCGTTTCCCCAGGAGGACTACCCTTCCTCCTGAAACGAACAACACCCACCCTATTAACTAGAGGTTTTTTCAAAAAAATGAGGGAAGCCCTCAGAGGCATTCAAGAGGTAGCGGACGACGGAAGCCCAGCGTAGCTTGATGCGAAGCCTGGATTTCCGAACAGTCATTATCAATGCAGTAGCTGATCCCGCTAAGCGGGATCAGTGACCGCCCGGAGGTCGGTCGCTACCACCTCCAGCAATCAACCGGCAAGGGTTTGCCTCAAGGCGCAATCCATCGAAGATGAGCCATTATTGGAAGTAGCCCTGCGGCTTGCGGGGCTCCCAGAACAAGAGCTTTACTAGATTCCGCTTCTACCGCATAGCAATAGGACGAAGGCCCATGGATTTTCACCTCGTAAGCTCGACCCTGCTTAAAGAATTCGACGAATGCCGCATACGCTATGCGGTTATCGGGGGATTCGCATTGGGTCTATGGGAAGTGACGCGAGCCACGGTCGACATGGATTTCCTTTTGCTTGTCGACGATCTGCCACAGGCCGAATCGATATTAGCGAAGTTCTCTTACCGACAAACGTTCAAAAGCGAAAACGTCGCCCAATTCGTCTCCGATCTCGCTCCCTATGGACAAGTGGACATTCTGATCGCATTCCGAAAAATATCGCGAGCGATGCTCGAACGTCGTATTCCCAAAGCCATTGGCGACGACGTTCAGACCTACACCTTGCCGCCGGAAGATCTCATTGGGCTCAAACTCCAGGCCATGGTCAACGATCCCAGCAGAGAGGATCGAGAAAACGCGGATATCTCAGCCCTGTTAAGGGCTCGCAAAAACAAGGGCCGCGCCATTGATTGGGAATTGCTCGAAGAGTATTTCGCTCTCTTCGAGCGAGAGGATCAATTGAATCACCTGAAACGCGAACATGGCTAGGCTGAGCGAACAAGAAAAGCAGGAGTTGCTAACGGACGCCCGTTCCTTGGACAGAAAAAGGGAGTTCGACTCGCTTCGGAAGCGAGCTGAGTCCACCACGCTCTCACCCAACGAATATCTCGAGTTCCTAAAGCAGGCCCAGCTTTTCATGAAAGAAGATGCCAGCAAGCGACCGCCAATTAGCGGCGACACGTTTCTACTTTAGAACAGAATCGACGAAAGCCGAAGCAAGGAGAAGCCGGTTACTCGATGGCGGTCTGGCGAATCTTATAAAAACTGCGTTCGCCCAGTTGCTGCGCTTCGAATTGCAGTGGTTCTCTCAGTTCATTGAATACGGGAATACGAGATTGCAGAGGTATCCAGGATTCCGGCTGGTCCAGCGCATCCGTCCCTAAGAGCTCATACTGATAGCCACGGCGCGGAGAGTCCAAGGAGACGCGGTACGCGTCCGATTGCATTTGCTCAATCGTCACCGGTCCTGCGAACATCGCGTCCGCGTCATCGAAGTCCAACTGAACGAAAACGAAAGAGGTATCGGGCAAAGTGATTTCCAGAGATGGGCCGGCGGGCGCGAGCGGATATTCTTGGGCCTGGCCGTGGTGGGCGGGATCGCCTTCGGTATAAGTCATGTAAGACGCCTTGAGCGGCTCTCGCCCGAAGTTCAGTTCTGCAGTTAAGGACTGCGCCGTTTTGTTCAGGAGATAAACCAGCAATCGATCTCTGCCATCTGCCTGCATGGCCAGACCTTGAATTTGATTGGGCTCGGATATTTCCAATGGCGCCATGCGACCTTCGGCGGCTCGCGAAAAGGCATCGAATATGGCTCCGGAGGCGGTGATCTGACCCGTATCCGGATCGATCAGACTGCGAAACCCGCCGGTAGCTGCGGGGTCCGGATTATTGGATATCCAAGTAAGGGGCCAAACCGATGCCATGTACACGTGGTTTCGTATCATGTGCATCATTACATCCGCCTGAACGAGTCCCTGATAGAAAGGATTGCCGGTCGTTGCGCCCGGAGCTTCCCTGGCAGGACCGATATTCCACTCGAGGTAGGCGAACTGCAGATGAGGCTGGTTGTACTGGGTCTTCCAGTTGTTAAACTGGTTGATCCGGTTATTCTGCTCATTGAACGAAAATTCATTGCGCCAGTCTTCGAGGTAAAACTCTCCCCAGACCCGATTGTAGTAATACCAGTGGTGTTCGTAGATATCCACATGATCGCCGACTTGCTCGACTAGGTTCCTCACCTGATTCCACTGAATTAGGTTGGCGATGATCTTCGCGTCAGGATCCGCCTGCTTAATAGCCGCCGAATAGTCAGGGATTAAGGGAATGTAGTCCTCAATCGGGATGTGGTTATTCTGCTCCGGCTGGTGCCCCGCCTCATTGTCCAAGTAATAGTAGCGTGGCTTCGGGTCCTGCTGCATGCACCACTCGACCAGCCTGACCGCTTTATCAATGGAGTCCTGTTTTCGCCCATTGCGGTATCCCTGAAACATGTTGATGCCGATCAGCGGTTCAGCGCCCACCTGCCTGCAAATGCTCAGAAAATCCTCGAGGCCCATACGATTGGCATGCTCCGCTCGAAGCTCATCCTTCCGCTCCTCCGTCAATTGAGCGATATAGGCTGGATCCCAAAAATTCGCATAGGCGTTGTGGTAAGGGAACTCCCAGTCCCAAAAAGACACCAGATGCCCACCGGGATACCTCAGGTTGTTAATCCCGGAATCAATCAGCGCCTGGATCTTTGTCCCATCCTGCCAGGTGCGGATGTCCTCGTGCGAATAAACCACATTGGCCCCGACCAGCAAGGGTCCGGATTGCTCGCTTGAAGGAGTTCCCACATCGATCACCAGGTCGGCAGCGGAAACCGAAATCGGCGATGCCAAGCACAAGCAGAGAATCACGCAGCGCTTAAGGGAATGCAGTTTATTGAGAAATCGTACGATGGGCAGGTCAAAACACGACGATGCGGATAACGCAATACTGCGAGCCCTGCCTTATCGAATCATCTGGGCTCCACATGGGATTCGTCCAAAAGGCCTTCGAGTTTCGCGAGGATTCTCGGTTGCCGCTTAGACAGATCCTCTGTCTCGGCTAAATCGTTCTCATAATCCTAATCCATTTTTCTTCTCAGGCTGGAATTAAGATGAAGAGTAAGAGTTTTAGGCGTCCTTATTTTATAAACCGATCGAATACATTGCTCATCATGCGCTGCACGCGGGGATCCGGTTCATTTGATATACGGGGCGGCACATGGCCGGGAGGCCAAGAGAGGCCCTGAGCCCACCAAATACTCCCGGCATTAAATACGACGTTTCCTTTGGGTCCGTCGTAAAACGTTCCCGAATGGCGCCCCAAAGTTTTCCCATTTGGGAGAACGGGGATGCTTTGGGCCACAACGACATGACCGGGCAATTCCAACCCTTCGGAGTCATGCCATTCCCAACCGATCAGGCCTTTGACCCTGTCGCCTTCCTTCATGCCCGTACCTTCATAGATCCAGTGCTCAGGCTTAGCGCAAACCCAGTCGCCACCCATGGGATGAATTCCATTTGCCACCTGGCGTCCCCCCATGAGCAAGGCCCCGTCCGGCCCGGCTGGATACTTTTCCTTCACTCCCTTAATCTGCAGTACCATGGGGTAGAGTTCTTCGCCAACGAAAACTCCCTCGCGCCGCATGACGCGATGAGCTTGCCCTTCGCCCGATGGGAGCAAGGGCGTAACGCCCCAGACTGCATTGCCGCTCAGGAAAGCCAGATTCACACCCGCATCGCGGGCCGCCATCACATTGTCGTACATTTCCAGCGTCCAGTATTCGTCGTGCCCGATGGAAATAAAGCCCTTCGTCTTCTGCAAACGCGCGCCGTTCTTGTGCGTATCCACATTGGAGATATACGATACATCGTAGCCCTGCTGCTCCATCCAATAGGAAAGCGGAAATTCCCAGAGCAGAAACTCGCCCGATCCCACGGAATTTGGCCGATCCACAAGATGATCCTGGCAGAATTGCCCATAGGGACGGTCAAAACTCACCCACCCGGTATCATTCTGGTCGGTGCTCCACTTCTTTCGCTTCTTAGCTCCATTGTACCCGTTCGCATCGTTGTGATAGAGCGACCATTCGTTAGTAGGCCAACTATTGTAGGTGGCCCATGTAATGTCGCTGCATTGGAAAAGCAGGTCGCAAGGACGTTCATCGCGCACGATGAAAATCACATAGCTCTGATATCCCCCTCTTTCACCGTGAGCTTGCCCAGATAGACGCCGCTCAGCCAACTCTTCGGGATCTTAAACTCCACAGACGGTTCCCACTTGCATTCGCGCAAACGGTTTTCACCGATCTCCGGGTCCAGCTGGGTCTTGCCTTGGATGGAGCTGAACTTCTTCATGAAGCGCCCGCCGGTTCCGCCGTAATAGCCGGTACGATAAATCTCCAAATCGAATTCCGACACCGGGTTCGCGCTGACCATAACCTTGAGCGTCTCGCCCGCCGCCACGCTCGTCTCCGAACAATAGCCCTCGATACGCGGAGAACGCCACAACTCCACTGGCTCGTTCATGACGACATCAACCTTGCTCAGAATCCAGTCCTTCGTGCCAGGCTTAGCGTTTTCCTTCTGAATGCGATTCGGTTTTCCTCCCTGTCCTGAGCTTGTCGAACGGGCTTTTTTGGATACGCTCGCTTGAGCAAAAACGCTCGAGGAGCCGAGTCCTCCGGCGGCAAGGCCAACGCTGACGGCAGCTACGCCCTTTATGAGATCGCGGCGATGCAGGCCGCGCTTAGGATCGGTTGATTCGTTCATTGTGTTTTTCAAACTTCAAAATAGCCGCACTCAACAGAGCCGACTCAGTATTCAGAGAAACCCCAGATCACGGGGCCGAGCCTCCTGGGAAGGATCTGTACATAGAGTTTCTTCCAGAGGAATTCACCGCTCACTAATTCGTCTCCCGATTTCTCATCCCATATTTCCATAAGGGCTTCTCCGCCTGACAAGGTATGGCTCTGGTCCAGTTCCTTCTCCGCTTGGCCTGGCTTCTTGATCCACAGACGATATCGATATTTTCCGATGGGCTGGTCCAGCGGAACGTCGATAAGACTCACGCCTCTCATCGAAGTGTCCGCCGCAATCTCTCCACTTGCTTTGAAGCTAGGAGCATCCAGGCTTTCTACCGGATTGAGCTCAACGCGATAGGTGGTCCCCGGTTCTCCCGTACAGACCAGTGTAATCGTATCGCCTCGCATGATACCGATTGGCATATCCATGGCAAAGGGATGCATGCCGTCTTTCAGCTCCATTTTCTCGAAGCGACGCGTCTTTCTGTCGATCTGGTAATATCCTTTGCCGGACTCGACCAAGGGTCCCTTGGGAGCATTCGGGTCCACGAACTGCAAGAGCGCCTCCCACAATTTCTCATTCAATGGGAAACCGCCCTGGGGCGTTCTTCGCCACGCATGGCCGGCGCGCGCGATGTAGTCCACGTGGAGCCGGACGTCTCCCTTTGCCTTCATTTTTTCTTCGAGCTTATTCGCATATTCGAGATGGTTGAAGTAAGGCAGAATATCATTCGTCCTTACTTCCAGAAACACCGCCGTTCCCGCATCCAGTATCCCGTCCATCATTTTGTCCGAGAAGGGATTCCACTCCGGGTTGGTCCTGTCTTTTCCTGCTTGGACATAACCCGCTACTTCAAACGCATCCTCACCGATGAAATGGGTATTGATCAGCGCCTTCTGATTGACGTCTTCTGGGCGGACATGGACGCCATCTGTCGCTGGATATTTCCACCCCGGTTTCCAGGAATCGTGAAACCCGGTCATCCGGCAGAGATTCATGAGCTGCTTGGGATAGGTTGTCGAAAAGGAGAGCTCTTTGTTATCCGGATTCGCGGCAAATGAACCCGCGGAAATAAACTTCATGGTGTAATCAAGGTCCAGGGGATTGCTAGCCATCTTCACAGCCGTTAGTCCGCTTCGGGAATTACCAGTCGCCATGACGCAGTGCCGGTTTCCGCCAAGCTCTTCGGCGGCATAATCGATGATTTTTCCGAATTGCCTAAAGGCCCTTGGATTTGACGTATACGTAGCCCAGGCGCCTCCCCCGTTCCAGATCACTCCGATCGCGCCTGTGCGTCCCTCGACGCCGCTCTTGGCAACCATGGAGCCAAAGGCATCTCCTCTGCCATTGGGCGTGGGCATGAACACATGCTCATTAACATCGTAGTGCCCCGCGGTAATGATCGGATAGCTGCCTTCAGGGGTATCGCTCCTCCAGTTCGGCGGCAGGAAGAAGGTCGCCAAACATCCGGGATCGTCTTCGCCGGTTTTTATTATCTTCCCATGCAGCGCCTGGACATAACCGGGAGCCTCTTTGAGCCTAGTAGGAGCATTTCGCTTCGTGAAGGCATCCGGACGATAAAACTTCAGATCGACACCGCTTGTTTTGTTTACCCTTCCTGCAAGAGCCATCACCTGTTTTTCACTAACAGCCCTAATGCTGAAGTTCATGCCCACGTACTTATTCAGATCCGGCAGAAAATTTTGGTCTCCCTGGCGGTAATAATAGTAGGAGAGCCCAGGCTGGTATTTCTCTTGAGTCGCAGGCACCCGGTAGTTCGGCTGGTCGCTGGCCATAAACTCAAAGGCTTTCGCTTCATTGCTCCAGTGGGTCACAATGGGAAGCTCGTGCTGTACGCCTTCTTGAGCGCTTGCGCTTGAGAAGGCGAGGCCTAGTGCCGCAAGTCCTAAACCCGCCGCAAGCACGCCTTTGATGAGACCGTGCAAATGGAGTCCGTTTTTGAATGGGTTGGAGTCTTTCATGAGGATTCAATTTTTCTTTTGATTTCGCTTTTTCCTAGCCTCGAAATGGGCTTCTAGAAGCCCCATAGGTTCATGGTGCGCGGGAAGCGCTTTACGCATTTTCTTTTTGATCGCCGCGTATTCGGGATTGCTCGCGAGATTCGTCCACTCCCACTTATCCTTCGCATGGTCGTACAGTTCTTCCGTACCGTCTTCGTATACAATATACCGATACCGATCGGAGCGGACGCCGTAGTTTTTGTATCCAAAAGAGGTGACCGTCGTATCCGTCCAAGCGGCATTCGGGTCCTTCATCAAAACAGAAAGGTCGTTGCCTTCCAATTGCCCCTCTGGGGGCTCGAGTCCCGTCAATGAGACCAGGGTCGGATAAATATCCAACAGGTTCGCCGGCTTGTTGGTGGTCGCTCCTGGCGTGGTCACACCCGGCGCTATCCACATGAGATTGACGCGCGTGGCCCGCTCCCAAAGGGAGTATTTTCCCCAACGCCCTTTTTCGCCTAACTGGAAGCCGTGGTCGCTCCACAGCACAATGATGGTATTGTCGGCGTACTGGGAGTTCTCAAGCGTTTCCATAATTTGACCCACGAGGTCGTCCACCAAAGCCGTGCTAGCGAGGTAAGCCTGGATGGCCGGCTTCCATTGATTCGTTTCCCGAATCCATTTCAGCCAGGGATTGTGAGCCATCTTTGAATGGGCCGCTGGCACGTCATCCAGATCATCTTCTCGGAACCCTTCTGGGATCTCAATATCCTCTATCGGAAATCGATCGAAATATTCTTGGGGCGCGTAGTTGGGCAAATGAGGTTGAAAGATGCCGACACCGAGAAAGAAGGGTTCCTTCAACTCGCCCGCCTGCAACCTACTCTTCGCCCAATTTACGGTTTTGCTATCCGGATGGTCATCCAAAGTCATATCCGGGTGCATAGGGCCCCAATCTGACTGCCATCCCCTTCCCCCTAAGGGAGGTTCGGAGGAAAACATATGCCTCTCAAACCAAAGAATGTCCTGCTTCTTGCTCGGGAAATACTCATCAAAGCCTCGCCCTTGGATTTCTCTCTGAAAGTGCCCGCCGTGAAACAACTTTCCAACGCCCGCCACGTGATAGCCATTCTGTTGGAAAAACTCGGGCAGCAGGACCGAGTTGTTGAGGATGGGATTTCTCGTAAACGAATTTTGGTTTATATAATTGCCTGAAGTCGACGGCCGGATTCCACTCATAATCGCAGCCCGCGAAGGGCCGCAAGCCGGCGCCGCGCAATGAGCGTTGGTAAAGACCATTCCCTTTGACGCCAGCGTCTCCATATGGGGCGTCTTGGACTGAGGATTGCCGCCCAGCACTCCATTCCAGTCATTCATATCATCAACCGCGATGAAGAGGACGTTTGGCCTTCCCTTTGCATCGCTCGTCGCACCGAGGGTTAAGAAGAGTGAAAGTCCTAGAAGGAGTATCGTTGTTTGTTTATATGTATTCATCTTGATCCTAACGTTTTATAAACCGCAGAGTACGCTGAGATCGCAGAGAACTTTATAATTGCTGACTCAGTGACCTCTGCGTACTCTGCGGTTAAAACTTCTACTATTTACATCTTCACTTTCTGTATCATACTTATGCCTACTTCCCTTCCGCTTTCCACTGCTTCATCAGATCGATGTTCTCCTGCAATTGCTGGGCGGCCTCGGTCCTTCCGCGCTTCACCTGAGAATTGAGGTATCCCTTCAATTGACTGTCGTACGCGGCGTCCGATTCTGGGAATCGTCCCCGATCATCGCTTTCGATGATCCAATTCGATAGAATCGCCCGCATTTCCCTCAGTTTGTCGAGATGCTTGGGATCGTTTGCCAGATTGCGAATTTCCCAGGGATCGTCGCTCAGATAATAAAGCTCTTCCTCGGGCCGCGTCTCCGCCATGATCAGCGATTGAGCGGCATCGAGTTTTCCATCGGCATGGAGCTGTTTCAGCGGCGCCATGAACGGCTTCTTATCTTTATATAAGTTCGGCTGCAAATACGGCCGCTTGGGATAGAAGTTTCGAATGTACTTGTAATTGCCTTTGCGGATACTGCGAATCCGGTCGGTGGTTTCATCGCAACGATCACGGGCGGAGACCACATACTCCCTCGGTTTCGCCTGCGGGCCGAAGAGCGGTCGCCCCTGCATGTACTCTGGAATATCGATTCCCGCGAAACACAAGGAACTGGCCGCCATATCGATGTGCTCGATCAATTCATCACGCGTAGTCCCTTCTTCTATACGTCCCGGAGCCCACACCACAAACGGGATCTTGATGCCTTCTTCGTAGAGAAATTGCTTTCCCCGCGCTTGGCTGATGCCGTGGTCCGTCATGAAGAAGATGATGGTATTGTCCAAAACCTCGTCTTCCTCGAGTCGCTGCAGAATGCGCCCTACCTGCAAATCGGTGTATTGCACGCTATTGAGATACTCGGCCCAGTCCTTTCGAAACACAGGGTCGTCGGGATAATACGGGGGGATGCTTACTTGATCCGGCGTGATCAAGTCTTCCAGTTCCTGTTTAACGCGAGCGTAAGCCGCAGGCACATTTCTGTATTTTCCCCCAAACAGTTGGACCTGCGCAAAGAAGGGTTGTCCGGGTTTGCGGCCCGACCAATCCGGGGCATCGTAAATTTCCTTTGGATTCCAGACGAAATCATAGTCGGCCTTGCCGAACCTCTCAAAGGAAATGTTCGTATTGGAGGTGTAATACCCTGCCTCCTTGAGCAACTCAGGAACCATACGCACCGGCTCCGGCAAGTACTGTTTGACCACGCCCCGCCCCGAAGGATGGTTGTGGGCGCCGATGCTCGTCTGGTACATCCCCGTGATCATGGCGCTACGGCTTGAAGAACAAACTGCTGCGGTGACATAGGCATTGCTGAAGACGACGCCTTCTTTGGCGAGTCGATCCACATGGGGCGTATCCACCAAAGCCTGCCCCTGATAGCCAAAATCGCAGGACATGTCGTCGACAACGATCCAGAGAATATTGGGCCGTTCCTTATCCTCGCCGAAAAGCGTACCGCACAGCGAAAGACCCAAAGCGAATCCCGCCAAAGCTCTTACGTTTTGAACGGAACATTTTCGTTTCCGTTTTATGGATACTCCATTCATTTAGTTTTCTAAATTCAAACGTTTCATAAAACCTGCCCCCGACTTGTCGGGGATCCTGCCGCCGGCTTGCTGGCGATCCAGCGATCCCGCTCAGGGGGAAGCGATGTCAATTTACTTCTGCAATGAGTTTTAACATCGTTCTCCCGCGACTGCGGGATCTCTAGATCCTCGCTTCCGTCTCCGCTACGCTGCGCCGAGACAAGCCGCGAGGCCAGGATTGGTCCGGTTCGCTCCGCGCCCGGTCTTGTCGGCATTCGCCTCGGAACCGCTTCGCGGAGGCATGTTCTTCTTCTCACTAAATGGGAACGCACAAGATTATCATCAAAATTTTCTAGACTACGGATTTTTGCCGAAGCGTTAGGCTAAGCCTTCAGCATGCGTTGAAAGAGGTTGTGGGTGATTTTCTGGACGCGCTCGTCTACTCCTTGTTGAGCGACTCCATGCCTGACCGGCGTTTTGTGACCCGGTGGGCTGGACAAGCCATTGGCCCACCAAATGGTCGCGGCATTGAAGACCACATTGCCCTTGGGGCCGTCGTAGAGCGTCGAGGAATATTGCCCTACCGTTCTACCTCCAATCGTTGCATCTCCTTGCGCGACGATATTCATCCCCGGGAGATTCGTGGCTGGAGCGCCATGCCACTCCCAGCCCAAGAGACCTTTAACGGAATCTCCTTTCTTCATACCCGTCCCTTCGAAGAGCCAGTGGTCCGGCATCGCGCAGGTCCAATCGCCCGCGCCCATGCCGCGTCCAGTCTTTTGCTCATGATCCAGTCGCCCACCCATTAGCTGCGCTCCATCGGGGCCCATATTGAATTCAAAGCCTTCCCGGTTTTGCAGCGCCTTTTTTTGAGCTTCCGGAATTTTCTTAGGCATGGGCAAAAACCAACCTTCGCGCCGCACCGCCCGGTTGGGAGTTCCGTCGCTGGAGGGCATCATCGGCACAACGCAGAGAACGGAGTTGCCGCCGAAAAAGGCCAGGTTTACGCCTGCGTCACGGGCCTTGCTGACATTGTCGTACATCTCCACGGACCAATACTCGTCGTGCCCGACCGAGATAAACCCTTTGGTCCGCAGCAATCCTTTCGGATCGGCGTGCGTGTCGATATTGGAAATGTAAGATACGTCGTAACCGTATTGCTCCATCCAATACGCAAGCGGAAACTCCCAAGGCAAGTACTCGCCGGAACCTCCGGAGGTCATGTGCTTATTGACCGGGTGAGTGAACAAGCCGTAGGGACGATTAAAGCTCACCGTTCCGCTGGGGACGCCCTTGGTGTTGAAGCCTGGGTGATCGGTATAAATCGAGTAGTCCGCGGGCCAACGATTGTAGGCGCTCCAGGTCAGTTCGCTACATTGAAACAGAAAATCGCAAGGACGGTCGTCGCGTACGATGAAGATGACGTAGCTCTGAATACCCTCCTTCTCCGCGGTCAGTTTCCCCAGATAGACGCCACTCAGCCAATCGGAAGGAATCTCGAATTCCACCGACGGATCCCAATTGCACTCACGCACATAGTTTTCGCCCACCTCCGGGTCTTCCTGCGTCTTGCCCTTGAGAGAATCGAAACGCTTCATCAGCCGAGCGCCATCTCCGTTGTAATAGCCGGTACGGAATATCTCCAATTTGAAATTCGAGACAGGATTCGTGCTCACCATGACTCGTAGCGTCTCCCCTGCCCGTACGCTATTGGCGGAACAGTATCCTTCAATCCATGGGCAACGGCCGTTATTGAGGATCTTATTGATCTTCCCTGGGAGCTGGCGGGTATTGGTCAACTGCCAGTCGCGCGTGCCGGGTTTGGCATTTTCGATTTGGATCAAGTTTTGTCGCGAAGCGCTGGATACATTGGTATTTCCTAGCGAATTCGGAATTCCGATTGAGCCCGCGGCAAGGCCTAGGCTGGCGGCAGTCACGCCTTTGATGAGATCGCGGCGTGGGATGCCGGGCTTGGGATCATTTGGTTCGTTCATGTTATTTAGGGTATATTTGGAAAGATTAGGATTAAGAGTATGATTAAGATTAAGAACGCCTAACGAATCATGCGTTGAAAGAGGTTGTGGGTGATTTTTTGGACGCGCTCGTCTACTCCTTGCTGAGCGACCCCATGCCTGACTGGGGTCTGGTGTCCGGGAGGACTCGATAGGCCATTGGCCCACCAAATGGTGGCCGCATTGAAGACAATGTTGCCCTTGGGACCGTTGTAGACCGTGGCGGTATACTCCCCTTTTTTGTCGCCGGCCATTGTCGGGCCTTTTGCGACAATCTCCATACCGGGCAGATCCATCGCGGGTTCAGCATGCATTTCCCAGCCCACTAGCCCTTCGATAGATTCCCCCGCCTTCATCCCGGTCCCTTCGAAGAGCCAGTGCTCCGGCTTGGTGCAGGTCCAATCGCCGGAACCATTGAAAGCCAATAGAGGTGTTCGCGCCCCCATCAATTGGGCGGCATCTCGATCAAAGACCGGCTTGAAGCCCTCCTGATGAATCATATTTGGTGGCAGCTTAGCCCCCGGTGGCAAGGGATTGAACCAGCCTTCCCGACGTATCGTACGATTGGTTACGCCCTTATTGGACGGGAGCATCGGCACGACGCAGAACACCGCATTGGCGCTCAAAAAGGCGAGATTCACCCCCTCATCGCGAGCCTTAAGCACATTGTCGTACATCTCCACCGACCAGTACTCGTCATGTCCCACCGAGATGAAGCCTTTCGTACGCAACAGCCCCTTCGGGTCGACGTGCGTGTCGACATTGGAAATGTAGGAAACATCATAGCCGTGCTGTTCCAGCCAAAAGGACAATGGGAATTCCCAGGGCAAGAATTCACCGGAGCCACCGGACTTCTTGTGCTTATTGACCGGATGAGTGAACAAGCCGTAGGGACGATCGAAGCTCACCGAGCCGCTAGGGAAACCTGTGGTCGATTTTCCTTCGTGACTCGTATAGATAGAGAAGTCCGCAGGCCAGCGATTGTAGGCAGACCAGGTCAGGTCGCTGCATTGAAACAGCAGATCGCAAGGGCGGTCGTCGCGGACGATGAAAATGACATAGCTCTGTATGTTCTCCTTCTCAGCCGTCAGCTTCCCCAAGTAAACGCCGCTCACCCAATCGTCGGGAATCTTGAATTCCACCGATGGTTCCCAATTGCACTCACGCAGATAGTTTTCGCCTACTTCCGGGTCTGGCTGCGTCTTGCCCTTGAGCGAGTCGAAACGCTTCATCAGTCGGGCGCCGTCTCCGTTGTAATAGCCGGTCCGGAATATCTCCAACTTGAAGTCCGAGACAGGATTCGTGCTCACCATGACCTTCAACTTCTGACCTGCCCGCACACTATTGGCGGAACAGTAGCCCTCAATCCATGGGCAACGTCCGTTGTCGAGAATCCTGTTGATCTTCCCAGGGAGCTGGCGGGTATTGGTCAACTGCCAATCGCGTGTGCCAGGCTTGGCGTTTTCGATCTGTATCAGATTTTTTCCGACATTGCCTTGTCCAAGGACTTGAGGAACACCGACTGAGCCCGATGCTAGCCCTAGGCCTACCGCAGCAGCGCTTTTTATGAGATCGCGGCGGTGTAGGCCGCTCTTGGAGTTGTTTGCTTCGTTCATAATTTTGGGTGTATTTTTGCCCACGAAGGACACGGAGGTCACTAAGTGGTCGTCAATAAGGTGTTTCGTGAGCTTGGTGTCCTTGGGCTCTTATGGTCATGTCGCTCTTCGAGCTCGGTAGTAGGCGTTCCATATATTACTCGACTCCGGCAAGTCGCTTAACTTGGACGAAGGCGCTGGAGAAACTCGTTTTAGTGAAGTGCTCCATGCCGATGAAGCCGTCGTATCCCAGGCGACGCAGCTCATTGAAGATGTGCTGGTAATTCACCTCTCCTGTACCTGGTTCGAGACGCCCGGGTACGCCGCCCACTTCGACGAACTGGATGAGCCCTTCGCCCATGCCCTCCCGCAGGTTCCGTGTTAGGTTGCCCTCAGTCTGCTGCAAATGGTGGATATCGAAGTCCAGCTTCACATGAGGATGGTCTACTTCGCGAACGATCTTGAATCCCTCCTGGGCCGACTGAACCGTCATCTTCGGCTTCCAATATTGATTGAGCGGCTCCAAGGTTAGATAGACGCCTGCCTCTCCCGCGATATCGCCCGCTTTACGCAAGCCGGAGATGATCTGCTTGTACTGCGTTTCCCAAGGAATCGTATCCGAACGTTCCCCCACGAAACTCACCAAATTCTGAGCGCCCAACACTTTGGCCGCATTGACCGCTGTAGTGAAAAAATCAAGATAGTCCTTCTCCTTACCGGTAACGGTCAGTCCCGTGCTCAAACCCACTCTTCCCGTGCCCGCGAGCGAAGCGCAACGCATGCCATGCTTGTCCGCATTGCGACGGTATTCGTTCAAGTCCAAGCCGCCGAAGGATCCGATCTGGTAGGCCTTGGCTCCCAAGCTTGCCGCCAGATTGAAACGCTCATCGACCGGCATATCCTTCGCTTGCCGCGCAAAATTGGCATTCATGTGCACCGCCAGCGTATACTTCGGCGGAGGCAATGCGTTCGCCCTATTGTTATCCGCGCCCAATGCCCTTCCAGCTAAGGCCATCGGGAGCAGTCCCGCCGCGCCCGCCAGGAATTTGCGCCGAGAGTATTGATTATCAGTTCGTATTGATGAGTGTTCGTTTTTCATTTCAATTGTTTGAGATCCCGAAGCTTCCTTAGGCTTTGGTAGGGAGGACCGGCTCGGTCCTCCGCTTTACTTGCTAAGAGGACCGTGCCGGTCCTCCCTACCTTCTTGAATGAATAGTTCCATTGTTATCTAACAAACCGGTCGAATAGGTTCTTCGTCATGCGCTGTACGCGTGAATCCGGGCCTTGCGGCTTGGCCCTGCCGGCAGCGGGCAGTACGTGACCAGGAGGTGAGGACACGCCTTGGGCGTACCAGATGCACGCCGCGTTAAATACGACATTGCCTTTGGGGCCATCGTAGATGGTTGCGGCATGGGAGGAGTCGGCTCGTTTTCTGTTATCGACCGCATTGCTTGTCGCCACGATTTCATGCCCAGGCAAATCCCGAGCGGGATGACCGTTCCATTCCCAGCCCACCAAGCCTTGAATCGTATCGTCCTTTTTCAAACCCGTGCCTTCATAGAGCCAGTGATCAGGCTTGGTCACGATCCAGTCTCCACCGCCCAAGCCAGCGTGACGTCCTCCCATTAGCCGGGACGAGTCCGGGAACCCTTCATAGTTGGTACCCATCTTCTGGTTATACATCTTGATAAGCGTCTCCCCGACGAAGTAGCCATCCTTGCGAATAATCCGGTCGGGCTGTCCGACTGCCGAAGGCAAAACCGGCACGCCGCCAATCATCGTATTGCCGCTCAGGAAGGCGAGATTGACCCCCGCATCGCGCGCCGCCTCGACGTTGGCATACATTTCCCGCGTCCAGTACTCGTCGTGCCCCACCGAGATGAACCCTTTCGCCTTTTGCAGTCTCGGACCGTGATTGTGTGTATCCAAATTCGAGATATACGACACATCATAGCCTTGCTGCTCCAACCAATAGGACAGCGGGAATTCCCAAA
>Ga0066825_10000145_pt1 | contig 25075 bp, 23 predicted proteins | sample ETNtaG_6_FD_65608 | JGI IMG/M metagenome (GOLD analysis project Ga0066825, IMG submission 65608) | Marine microbial and viral communities from oxygen minimum zone, Eastern Pacific Ocean - ETNP201306SV45 | ecosystem: Environmental > Aquatic > Marine > Oceanic | place: Pacific Ocean: Eastern...
CCCCCAGTCCATCAGCCAGCCAATCATAGAAGTCGGTAACTCTATGGGGATTATAATACTGTATCCACTCATCGGCGACTCCATAGGCAATGGTCAGCGCGAAGGCCGCTACGAATCGGAAAGACGATTTCAAATCGCCCTTCAGCCAGCGAAACCAAAGCGTGCCCATCAACCCAAATACGAAGAAGTGAGCGACTTTGTCGAAATAGGGAATCTGCTCCTTTTCCGGTCCTCCCGAATCGAAGCTGGAAACAATCGCCAGCGTAGCGATCAGCGCCAAGGCTGGCCATATCATGCGAAAGGAATATCGAGTTTCGGCTGCCATCCCGATGAAGCAGTGTCCAATGATATGTAAATATGCGATTGGAGCGAAAGGAAAAATGGTCGGGCCACCGAGATTCGAACTCGGGACCTCTTGTCCCCCAGACAAGCGCGCTAACCAGGCTGCGCCATGGCCCGACAAAAGAGGAAAGGCTGGCCAATCTGGGGAGCGCTTCTTCGGATTTCAAACGCTTTTTTTGGATTCCCTAAAGAAAATCAGGACCACTCGCCAATTTTCGGATTTTGGCTTGCTTCCGCAACTAGCCAAAGGCATACACCTCTCTCTTCCTGCGAAAGGATGCCCAGGTGGCGGAATTGGTAGACGCGCCTGACTCAAAATCAGGTTTCTTCGGAAGTGTGGGTTCGATTCCCACCCTGGGTACCAAGCTTCGCAAGGCCAAAGCCAACAGCGAAGCTGCCATCTGCCTTGGAACAGCCGGTTCCAGATACTAGACAGTCTATAGGCCTGTCTCTACGTTTCCGCCGTTTCTTTATCCGTCTCCTGCGCCGCAGCGCTGGGAGCTTCTGCATCCAGCAGTTTCTTAAACTCGTCGTAGGAAGAGCGATAGCGCAAAGATCCGTCATCATTGACGTCGATGAGGCCGAAGCCCTTGGAAACGAGTTGCCACCAATAGACGCGTTCGATCAGGCCGCTTTCCCAGGCATCCTCATAGTAACGCCTCAGATAAGTGCCGGCGGCCTCTTCGCTGACGCATTCCTTTTCGCCCGTTGGGGCATAGGGGCTTTGATTCTCCAATGGCCAATTGACTTCCGTAATCCAGAATCGATTGTTCGCCCGATTGCCGCACATCACACAGGCTACGAAGTGGTATATCTTCTGGGTTAGGTCGAAAACGAGAAGCTGCCGGTTGCGAGGACAACCGCGACGGTCGACGTACAGAGCGCAGCCCACAACGTCCCAATGAATGCCAAATCCATGCATCACTGATCGGATAAAGGGAATAGTCTCGAAATCCAAGACACAGGGGCCAACGAAGTGTATGTCCGGAAAATCGGACCGGAGCTCCTCGGCAACGGACGCGAAGGCAAGGAATTCGTCGCAACTGAGGATACCCCATTTGGAACGATTGATTCCTTGACCGATCTGGTAGCTTTTGATCCTCGGCCAAAATCGACGGACAATCGTATTCAGATTCTTCCTCCAAAGATCGTGATCGAGTACATGCCGCCGATCCTGCATAACGCACAGAACGAATTCGCAATCCGGTAGCGACTCCACCAATTGCCAATGCTCCTCCAAGCGATCCATTTCCCAAAGAGGAAAGCGCAGCAAAATCTGACGCGCTCCTAGCTTCTCGATCTCACGAGCCAGGCAAGGTCCATCGCAAGACTGAAGCGCAACCGCCAACCCCATGAAGTCCTTGGGGTCTTCGCTGCGACGTTTCCATTTCTTCGGGCGATATCCTAATGACAACGCTCCTTGAAGGGCAGCGACTACCGGCAACGCAACAAGTGTGGTCAGGGCGGACTTAGCGAACGGCCAAAATCGTCCCTTCAGACGTTGCCCAATGGTGAACTGTCGCCGAATCGGATAAGGCTGCTCGCTGAAAGGGTCCCAAGTGGACTGACCCGCGTTGTAATCAGAGCCCAATTTTCCTCCTCCATGGACGGGTTGCATTCTTAATTCGCCATTTCAATTCATAGCTGCGACGGCGCTTCCAATACGCCTTTTCCAGATCCCCGAGAGAATCCTGATTGCTCTCCGCATAGGCAGACAACATCGGCGAGACTAAATCGTCCGGCAGATCGGCCTGGACCAGCGAAGTCATCGCTATTCTTGGTCCCACCGGTCCGAACCGCATGCGATTGTTATCCACTATTTGGATCTCCCATTCATCTTCTTTTCTCGATGTGTAGAGGAGGTTACCTGGAGTCAGATCGAGATGCAGGATATTGGCCTGGTGCATCTTCGCCAGAGATTGGCCTAACAACCGGGCTTTCGCTTCCCGAGCGGGTAGATCGGAACGCTTAAGCTCGCGAGCTTCGTGCTCGAAGGGCGCGAAAACGCAAATGTAGAAACTATCTTTCAACCACGGCCCCTCCCATGTCTCGAGCCATGCAATGGGCTCCGGGCTGTTGAGTCCGGCTTGATTAAGCCGCTCCGAATGCAAGTAGGATCGCTTGGCTTTCCCCTGGCAGATGCGATAGACGATCTTTTTCCAAGCATCGCGATTAGGGAAGCGCTTGACGACGATCTCGACTCCTTCGAAACGGCGCCGAAACAGCTGGTTGCGCCCGCCCTGGATCAATTCCTCTTTCGTGAAGTCATCGATCGTATCCGGCAACTCCTGAAGCCAACGCCGCCAAACAGGTGTATCATAGGATTCGGCGATCTGCATTTTCAAGGGCATGGACTAAGCCAATAATAAATAGTACTAGTAGGATTTCGAGGCGCAGCGGCCATGGCCGCCAATATCGAGAATGCGCGTTACAATCTGGGCGCAATGAGGAGAGTAAGAATCGCGATTCGTAGCGAATTTCAAGCGATTCGTCTACTTTCAACTTAATTAGTTGGATCCTGATCCATGATTGCTCTCCTAAATACGACCGTCATATTCCCCGATCATGATCAAGGATATCAAGACCTTCTGCGCCCTCTTACGCCCTTACCAGGGCAAGATTTGGATGTCCGTGATCTTCGGTTCCGTTGGCGGAGCTCTCACTGGAGCGGGATTGACTAGCGGGGCGGAACGTTTGTTCGCTAGCGTCTTCAGCGACGACCGATCCTTGTCGCTGAACGAAATCCTGCTTATCGCTGCGGTTTTCCCCGCCCTATTCCTGGTAATTGGAGTATCGAACTTCCTGGGAGCCTATCTATTGCATTCCGCAGGCCTGGCCGCCATTCGCGATCTGAGGATTCGTATCTTCGACCGTCTTCAGCTGTTGTCGTTCGCCTATTTTCAGCAAAAGGCCAGCGGCGATTTGATCGCTCGCATTACCGGCGATACGCAAATGCTGCAGATCACGCTGAACTACGTCGCTCGAAAGTTCATAACACAGCCTGCCACGATTATCGGAGCTCTTTATTTTCTGATCATCAAAGCCGTAAACAACGATGGCGTTCTGGAAATTTACCTCTGCCTGATCGCCCTTCCGATCGTCGTCTTCCCGATCCGGCATTTCAGCCGCAAGCTCTCGCGAAAAGCGGTAACGCAGCAAGAAGAGTTCGGAGGCCTGACTCAGAACATCGCTCAGAATTTGAGCGCTGCCAGAGAAGTCAGAGCCTTCAATCTGGAAAAACGCGAATCATCGCGTTTCCGCGATCGAGCCGCAGAGCTTTACCGGTCCCAAATGAAAGTCGTCAAATACGGCTTTTCGCTCCCTCCCGTAATCGAGACGATTTCATCCGTTGGATTGTCCATCGCCTTCGTAATCGGCTACTTTCAAGGTATCTCGGGCGGAGTCTTCACAGGGGTCTTCCTCGCTCTCTATTTCCTCTACAACGCGATCAAGAGTTTGGGAATGTTCGCCGCGGAGCTCTCGAAAGGCGCGGCAGCTCTAACTCGTGTGCAAGAAATCCTAGACCATCCGATTGAAGTCGCGGAAGACCGAGAGGCAAAACCCTTCGGACCTGCGAAAGGCGATATTCAATTCAGTCAGGTCGACTTCTCCTATGATTCCTCCCCTGCCGTCTTGCAAAAGGTCGAAGCCCGGATTCCCAGTGGATCGATCTGCGCCCTGGTAGGTCCCAGCGGATCGGGCAAGAGCACATTCGTGAACCTCGTTCCTCGATTCTTCGATGTCGCTCAGGGCTCCATTTCAATTGACGGTCGAGACGTTCGCTCCATGCCGCTCGGCGACTTGCGGCGGCAAATCGCGATCGTATCCCAGGATCCCGTGCTCTTCGATGACACTGTAATGGAGAACATTCGCTTGGGTCGCCAAGACGCGACCGACGAAGAGGTGAAGGCGGCAGCCAAGGATGCGTTTGCCGACGAGTTCATCCAATCATTGGAACTCGGATACAACGAGATCGTGGGAGAACGAGGCGCCAGACTGTCAGGAGGCCAGCGCCAGCGTATCGCGATCGCCCGGGCTTTTCTGCGAACAGCGCCCATACTCATCCTGGATGAAGCGACTTCAGCGCTCGATCTCGAAAGCGAGAACATGATTCAGCAGGCCTTGAACAAACTGGTTATCGGAAAAACCGTGCTCATCATCGCTCACCGCTTCAGCACAATCGTATCGGCCCAGCAAATACTCGTTTTCAACAAAGGCGAAATAGTCGATTCCGGCTCGCACGAGGAGCTGCTCGGGCGATGCGAACTATACCAGCGTCTCTATCAACGGCAGGTTTGAAACGTTGAGGCGCAGAGCGAACCCCAATCATTGCCTCGCTTTCCATCCAAAGGGTCGTCGGCCCTGAACGCGCGTGACGAAAAGGCTAGCCGATCGGCCATTGACGATTTGCAACCCATCTGGCTTGCGACAAGGCCAAGCGCCCGAATTACCACCAAGCGGAGCTAGAATCGCCCTAAAATCAGTCAGCCAGACCACGACCGTGGCCTTTGAATCGGTAGTGGTTAGGCAAGCCCATACGCAGACTTTGAAAAATTTTGGATTTTTCTCGAACGATTTTGAACGTTTCGCCCCTACCCCCGTCTATCCCAGCATAGTTTATAGGGTTTTGTTCATTTTTCGTATCTAGTTTGTAGTTTGATAAGTTGAAAAGGGCTCCGCTTAGCGGGGCCCTTTTTCTTTTCAGACAGTCCCCGCCTCACCTTAACTCTAGTTTATCGCAAAAACTTTGAACGTTTTACCGTTTCGAGCGCCTATCCCAACAACGATACACAAGGGTTTTGTTCATTTTTCGTATCTAGTTTGTAGTTTGATAAGTCTAGAAGAGCTCCGCTTAGCGGAGCTTTTTTAGTGCCCGAACGCCATTCCCGAGCCGATTCTCCTTCTTTTTTCGGAAAAATCGCAAAAAAACGTATTTTCTTTGAACGTTTCTCCCTCGGGCGCGCCTATCTGGAACAGAAGAGGAAGTTAGAATTTTTTCTTAATTCTGGTTTGTAGTTTGATAAGTTAGAAAAGGTCCCGCTTAGCGGGGCCTTTTCGTTTTTTAGATATCGCGCGCTTACCCTTGACCAAGAGAGGTTTGCAATCGGCCGCATAGCCTCCAATTTTGGGATGCATGCCTGATTTTCGGAGCTATTGTCCCAACCTCTCTTCGGAAAGCTCCTCGATAACGCTCTCGAGCGAAGAATCCCATCACTTGATCGCAGTCAATCGGGCCAGAGAGGGCCATCCGGTGATCGTATTCGATGGTCGAGGTCACGAATGGACGTGTCAGATACGCGAAGCGAACAAACGGGCCGCAATTCTCGAGGGCAAACGATTCGTTCGAAACGATCCGCTTCCCTACCGGATCGGACTCGCTCAAGCCATACCCAAGGGGAAAGGGCTGGAAGGCATCATCCGCAAAGCGACTGAAATCGGCATTCAAGACGTATTTCCCCTATCGACGGAGCGAACCGAAGCCCGCATCAAGAGCGATCGCGAGAAGGCTAAGTCAGACAAATGGCAAACAGCCGCCATCGAGGGAGCAAAGCAAAGCGGAAACCCATTTCTCCCCCAAATCCATCCGATTGCTTCGCTGGAAGATTTTCTGAAAGACGAGATCGAAGGCTATTCCCTAAAACTCATCGCCTCGCTCCAGCCAAACACCCTTCCCTTTAAAGATGCGATCGCTTCCTCGAGCGATTCGAGCATGAAATCGGGTATCTTCCTAGTTGGCCCAGAAGGCGATTTCTCCCCTTCGGAATACGACCGAATCGCTGATGCCGCATTCCAGCCGATTACGTTAGGACCTTATGTTCTGAAGTGCGAAACCGCAGCCGTCAGCGCATTGGCGATTCTGCGCCACGAATGGGGCGGTTGAAACTCTACCAAGTCATCAGGCCACCGGCATAGGTGAAACCCGCTCCGACCGAACAGAAGATGATCTTATCGCCTTCTTCAAAAATGCCTTCTTCCGCCGCCCAACCTAGGGCCATCGAAACCGAAGCCGCCGAGGTATTGCCGTACTTGCCCACCGTGACGATGAATTTCTCGTAGGAAATGCCCACGCGCTTGCTCACCGCCTTGAGAATTCGGGCATTGGCTTGGTGAGGCACGATCCAAGAAACTTCGTCTTCGCTCAGTCCATGGCGCTTCATAGCGCTTTCGATAATGTCCGAAAACGCGAGCACGGCCCGCTTGAACACGACCCCGCCATCCAACTGAATGTAAAACGAATCGAGACTGTCGCCCGGACGGGGAATAGGATTCATGGCTCCGCCACCCGTACGGCAAATCGCATGCGTGTAACGCGAATCGCCGCTCAATTCGTGACGATACAAGCGGTGACCGCCTTCCTGTGGCGTTAGGATTGCAGCGCCCGCGCCATCGCCAAAGAGGAAGGCGGTTTCATGATCCTTCGAATTGGTGATGCGCGACAGGATTTCCGCTGTGACCACGAGCGCATTCTTGGCCGTGCCGCCCGCGATAAAGGAGCGACCTACCTCTAGAGCGTAAAGCCACCCTGAGCAGGCTGCATTCAGGTCGAAAGCCAAAGCTTGTCCGATTCCCAGCTCTCTTGCCAAAGCGCTCGCCGCGCCCGGGACCGGTTGATCGGGCAACAGAGTCGCTACAATCACGGCATCGATATCCGCCACCGACAAGCCAGCCATTTCCAAGGCCTTATGCGTGGCCTCGGTCGCCAAACTCGTCGCCGATTCGCCGTCGCTAATGACATAGCGTTGCTGGATTCCCGTCACCTTGACGATTTCATCCGCCGTCTTGCCGGGAAACTCCTTTAGAATTTCCTCGTTGGAACGAACGCTTTTCGGAACGGCGTAGCCGATGCCCGCCACGCAAACCGTTTGCTCGGAAAGCGAGCCCGACGTGGCGGGTTGCGCCTTCGCTTGCGAGACTGTCTCCGCAGTCGCGCCCTTGTAATTATCCAAGTCGTCGCCCGTAACACGCCCTCCTGGGCCCGTTCCCACGATATCGGTAATGGACTCCGGGTTTAATCCGCGATCAACCGCAATCTTGCGCGCCCGAGGCGTCCAACGAATACCGCCGGAAGCGACCGTTGCAGCGGGCTTGCTTGAGCTGGGAGTTGGAACTGGAGCGATTTCCGCTAGCGGTTGAGCGCCTGCCTGGGACGCTTCCGTCTTGCTCTGAGCCGAGCTCGCTTCGGCCGTCTCCACAGTCCCGTTCCCCTCGACCTGCAAATGACTCAAGGAAGCATCTTCCGTTTCGATACGGAAGAAAGGCGTATCCACCTCTAGGATATCGCCCGCTCGACAGGCGAACGATTGAATTACGCCGTCGCAAGGCGCTTCGAAATCGAAAATCGATTTGTCGCTCTCAAGCTCGGCGATCTTCTCGCCCTTGCTCACCGAATCGCCCGCTTGGGAAAGGATATCGATCACCGTGATCTCATTCACCGTAGCTCCCATCGAGGGGATCGGCACTTCAATCAATAGCTTAGCCATATTGGATAATCGTTTGAAATGAATAGAAAGGCATAGGATCGCGCCTGCGACCGTCTACCCCTTCTTCTGCTCCAGGCTGGCGGCTACGAACGCCTGGAATAAAGGATGAGCCTTGCTCGGCTTGGAGAGAAATTCGGGATGCGATTGGACCGCGAGAAACCAGGGATGATCCCCTAGCTCGACCATTTCCACAAGATCGCGCTTGGGATTGACGCCGCTTACGATCATGCCGCCCGCTTCCAGTTGCTCGACGTATTCGTTGTTAACCTCGTAACGATGGCGATGGCGTTCACGTACAAATTCCTGCCCATAGGCCTCGTAGCCTTTCGTACCGGGCTTAACCTGACACTCGTATGAACCCAAACGCATGGTCGCGCCCTTATCGACGATGTTCTTCTGCTCGTCCATCATCGAAATGACCGGGTGCGGCGCATCCTCGTCGACCTCGTAGCTATTCGCCCCTTCGAGTCCAATCACGTTTCGAGCATACTCGATCACGGCGATCTGCAATCCGAGGCAAAGCCCGAAATAAGGAATCCGGTTCTCGCGGGCGTATTTGACCGCAGCGATTTTGCCTTCGATGCCACGATCGCCGAAACCGCCAGGGACAAGAATCCCGTTCAAGCCCTTTATCTTATTCAAGCCCTCGGGAGTTTCCAAGGCTTCCGCATCGATTCGAACGATATTGACTGCGCAATCGTTGGCAATGCCCGCATGAGTCAGCGATTCGTAGACCGATTTATATGCATCCTGGAGCTCGATGTACTTGCCAACCACACCGATATCCACTCGTTCGGAAGGCGATTTCAATCGACGCACGATATCGATCCAAACGCTGTGTTCGATTGGCGGGGCGTCCAGTCCCAGCACTTCGACGACCAGGTCGTCCATCTCTTCCCTCTGCAATGCCAAGGGAAGCTCGTAGATTGAAGACTCCACATCGATTTCCTCGATGACGGCCTTGACGGGCACATTGCAAAATAAGCTTAACTTCTCGCGAATCTCGCGATCGATGGGATGCTCCGTTCGGCAAACCAGAATATCCGGTTGGATACCGATTTCGCGCAGCTTCGCCACGCTCTGTTGCGTAGGCTTAGTCTTAAGTTCCCCTGCCGCATTCAGGAAGGGAACCAAAGTAACATGAATGAACATGACATTGCCAGGCCCCGCTTCCAAAGAAAACTGTCGCATCGCCTCCAAGAAAGGAAGCCCTTCGATATCTCCGGTCGTCCCGCCGATTTCCGTGATAAGCACGTCGACATCTTCGCTCGCCGCGCGAATGCGTTCCTTGATCTCGTTGGTTACATGCGGGATCACCTGTACCGTCGCGCCCAAGTACTCGCCTCGACGCTCCTTCTGAATGACCGATTCGTAGATCTGTCCCGAAGTAAGATTATTGAATTGGCTGAGTTTCCCAGACGTAAAGCGCTCGTAGTGGCCGAGGTCCAAATCGGTTTCCGCGCCATCGTCCAAGACGTAAACTTCGCCATGCTGAAACGGGTTCATCGTACCCGGATCGACATTCAAGTAGGGATCGAATTTCTGGATCCTTACAGTGACGCCTCGTTCCTCCAGCAAAGCGCCTAAAGAGGCGGCTGTCAGTCCTTTACCCAGCGAAGAGACTACGCCGCCAGTTACGAAAATGTACTTCTTAGGCTTTTCTTTCTGCACGTCGACTGCCATGTGAATGCGAAAGCGGCAGACAGGTCAATCAGCGAGTTCCCAAAATTGGAAAATGGCCTAACCCCCGAACAAAGTCCAACCAGCGAAGACGACCAAGGCGATCAGCAATGCGGTCACCATCAGCACGATGCCGAACTTTACGATCCTCCAAATTACGTACAGCAAACCGGCTCCAACGATCGCCAAACAAGTCGTCACCAACCACGGCGGATACAGTTCGAACAACTTCCTGATCTCTTCGATTGCGAACGCCATTCCCGGGCACACTACGCGAGCGCTTCCAATCCCTTCAATCTCGAATTTTGGTTGCGCAGCCAATCGTATCCGATTTCGTCGAACTCGTTCCAAGTCTTGGACCTCAGCAGAAATCGCATCATGTCAAAGCAGTATCACGTCTACGGGATGGGCAATGCGCTCGTCGATATCGTAACCGAAGTATCCGATGACTTCGTGGCCGAACACGCCATCGAAAAGGGAATCATGACCCTGGTCGACGAGGAACGCCAGCATCAGCTGGTCAATGCCATCCATTTGCCTGACGCCGATCGCCAATGCGGCGGCTCCGCTGCCAATACCATTATCGGGGCCGCCCAGTTCGGAGCCTCGTGTTTCTATTCCTGCAAGGTCGCCAACGACGAGATGGGCGATTTCTACCACAACGATCTTACCGCCAATGGAGTGAATACGAATCTCTCGCCCGGCAAGCACGAGCGGGGAATTACCGGCAAATGTCTCGTCATGACCACTCCCGATGCGGAGCGGACGATGAATACCTTTCTGGGCATTACCGCTACGTACTCCACGCGGGAAATAAGCGAAGACGCCCTTAAGAATTCCGAGTACCTCTACATCGAAGGTTACTTGGTCACAGGCGACGCCAGTCGCGAAGCGATGATCGCCGCCAAGGAGGTCGCCGAGGCGAACAGCGTCAAAACCGCTCTCACTTTCTCTGATCCTAGTATGGTCAAGTACTTCAAGGATCAGATGACCGATGTCGTGGGCGATGGCGTGGACCTGCTCTTCTGCAACGAAGAGGAAGCATTGCTCTACACCGGCGCAGAGACGATCGATCAAGCCAAGGAAGCCCTGAAAGGCGCCGCTCGGACGTTCGTCATAACCCTGGGTCCTAAGGGAGCTCTCGTCTTCGACGGCGAAACGGAATCTTCAATCGATCCCTTCCCAACGGAAGCGGTCGACACCAACGGGGCGGGCGACTTATTCGCGGGCGCCTTCCTCTATGGCATCACCAATGGGAAGAGTTTCGCGGAAGCGGGCAAGCTAGCCAGCCTCGCTTCCTCGCTCGTCGTATCGAAGTTCGGTCCCCGCCTCGAAACGCCTCAGGCCAAACAAGCTCTGGAACGACTTTTCGCATAACGCGACTCGCAGACTTGGAAAACGACTATGCCCTCGATTCGAATCGCAGTCGTTGGGGGTGGCGCAGCCGGCATGTTCGCCGCGATCTCCGCAGCCGAAGCGAACGAGAAAGCGGATATCGTCGTATTCGAAAAGTCGTCACGCTTTCTGTCGAAAGTTAAGATTTCGGGTGGAGGACGATGCAATGTCACCCATGCCTGCTTCGATCCCAAGGAACTTATCGGGCGATACCCTCGGGGATCCAAGGCTCTGCTCGGTCCTTTCTATCGATGGCAGCCAAGGGATATGGTCGAATGGCTGGAATGGCGCGGCGTCGATCTCAAGACGGAAGGCGATGGTCGCATGTTTCCAACTACCGACTCCTCGCAGACCATCATCGACTGTTTGATGGAAGCCGCCAATGACTTTGGAATCCAGCTGCAATCGCGAACGGGCGTCGACTCGATTCGAGTCCTGGAAGACGGCCGTTTCGAGCTAAGCTTAGCGACGGGAAGTAACGAACTCTTCGACCGGCTTATCATCGCCTCCGGCGGCGGAAAATCGATGGACTCCCACTCCCTCGCCACGTCGCTAGGTCACAGTATCGCGCCCCTAGCTCCTTCTCTCTTCACCTTCCATATAAACGATCCACGCATCGATGGGCTACAGGGTCTCTCGGTAGGCGACGTCACGGTGTCATGCGACGCTGCGAAGCTGACTCAAAACGGTCCTCTGCTCATCACTCACTGGGGAACGAGCGGACCGGCCATACTGAAGCTCTCGGCCTGGGGCGCTCGCTTCTTCGCAGAACGCGACTATCGTTTTGAAATCAGCGTGAACTGGACGGGATCCTCCGACCGGCAATCCGTTCTCGAAGTTCTTTCCCAAGCCAAGAAGATTCACGGCGCGAAGCAAGTCGGCTCGCAAGCGCCCTTCGAGCTACCCAAACGACTTTGGGAACGGCTCCTCGCATTTTCTGGCATCGACGAAAAGCGCCAATACTCGCAGCTTTCGAAAGCCCAAGCTTCTACCCTGGCAGATACGTTAGTCGATAGCCGGTTTCATGTAAGCGGCAAGAGCATGAACAAGGAGGAATTCGTGACGTGCGGCGGCGTCAATCTCAACGAGATCGATTTCAAGCGAATGGAGAGCAAACTTCAGCCTATGCTTTTTTTCGCAGGCGAGGCCCTGGACATCGACGGCGTCACGGGGGGATTCAATTTCCAGGCCGCTTGGACGACCGGACGCATCGCAGGCCAATCGGCTGCCGAAGCTTAGTCCCAAAGCCGGGCAACGCATAGGGAGCAGTTGCGACCGAAGTTATCGGTTGCCCACGGATCGAACCTTCGATTCAATTCAAATACTATGAATGCAATCGCGCGAACAACCATTTTGGGCGGTCTCGCCACCGCAACATTTCTAACGATCGGATGCTCCTCTCCATCGGAAGAGCCCAACGCTACAGCCGAATCCTCGAAACCTTCAGCCGCGACACAGGACAATCTCGCGAAAGGCCTTGCCGACGTTCAATCGAAAGCCGATGCCAACGCGGCCAAATTGAAAGCAGACCTGGCAGCCGCCTTAAACCAGCAACGCTCGGAGCTGATGTCGCAATTCGAAGCCAATACCAGCGAGTTAACTAGCCAGTTCGGCGATCTGAAGAAAAAGGTCGATTCCCTGAAGAACGTTTTGCCTGACGAAGTTAAAAAGGCAGTTTTAGCCCAAATACCCGATCTCGAAAGCAGCATCGCAAAGCTCAAAGGAATGATCGCCAAGTTCGATCCCAAAACCATGGAAGAGCTCGAAGCTTTCAAAGCGAAGTATCAAACAGAATATGACACAGCCCTGAAACTGATCAAGGAGACCTCTAAATTGCTCGAAGCCTCCGGCGTTAAGGCGCCTAAGCTGTTCTGATAGAATCGCACGCGCCCATTTCAACGGAGCCCCTCGCCATGAGGGCCTCCGTTTTTCTATCCTTAATCCTTTCAATAATAAAGACCGTCCAAAATGAACAATGAAGCGTACGAGCGCTTGAACGCCAAACTGAAGCGGGTCCATATCTTGGGATCAGTCTCCGGCCTTCTCGGTTGGGACGAATTGGTCAACCTACCTCCTGACAGCGCGGATCAACGCCAAGAGCAGTCCGCCACGCTCGCCGAAATCGCTCATGAGGCCGCCACCGATTCGGATATCGGAGCCCTTCTCGAGTCGCTTGAAGCCCATGCCGACTCTCTGCATCCCGATCAAGCAACGGTCGTTCGTCTTGCTCGCAAGGAATACGATCGAGCGACCAAAGTCCCGGCCGAGTACGTTAGCCGCAAGGCCCTCTTGGACAGCGAATCCTATCATGCCTGGGTTGAGGCGAAACGGGACTCGAACTTCTCTGCGTTCGCCCCCTTCCTCAGCAAGCAACTCGACTGCGCGAAGGAATACGCTGGCTACTTGGGCAAAGCTGACAGCGCCTACGATTGCTATATCGATCGATTCGATCCAGGAATGGATACTGCGTCTATAGCTGAACTATTCGACGAATTGAAAGCCGAACTGACTCCTATCGTCCTTCGTATCTTAGATTCCGATACAAAGCCAAATACGGGTCTCTTCAAAGGATTCCCTATAGAAGCCCAATCGGAATTCCTAACCCAGATCACTGAGGATTTGGGCTTCAACTACAAGCGCGGTCGCATCGATACTTCCGTTCACCCTTTTTGCGGAGGCAATGGAGCAGATACTCGCATGACGACGCGCTTCGACGAAGACAATCCTCTGGATTCGCTCTTCAGCGCCATACACGAGACCGGACACGGACTTTACGAGCAAGGGCTGCCTCTAGACTCGCTGCACAACGCGCTTGGGCAAGCCGCCGGCATGGGCGCTCACGAGTCGCAAAGTCGACTTTGGGAGAATCAAGTTTGTCGCAGCCGAGCTTTCTGGAATCGCTACGAACCGAATTTTCGCGATCGTTTCTCCAATCAACTAGAAGGCGTATCCAGCGAGGAGCTTTACCTGGCGATTAATGCAGTATCCAGAAACCCGATCCGAGTCGATTCCGACGAAGTAACCTACAACCTTCACATCGTTATTCGCTTCGAGCTCGAAAAGCTGCTTTTCGAGGGCTCCCTAAAAGTCGAAGATCTTCCATCCGCTTGGAACGAACTTTATCGCGAGCTGCTCGGCATAGATCCCGCAGATGACGGGGAAGGCGTTTTACAGGACGTGCATTGGTCCGACGGATCATTCGGCTACTTCCCGAGCTATTGCCTAGGAAACATGCTGGCAGCGCAACTTTGGTATGCAGCCCTCAAGGACATGCCTGACCTCGAGTCCGATTTAGAGCAGGGTCGCTTCGAATGCCTTCTCGCCTGGCTGCGCGAGAAGGTACATCGACACGGCATGCGCTACGGGCTCCTAGAACTTTCGCGCCAAGCGACCGGCGAGGAGCTTTCGCCTAAATCGCTCATTCGTTATTTGAAGGAGCGGTACCTGCCGCTCTACTCATAGGATCCTCCGACCAAGAAAGGGTTGCCAGACGAGATTCCCCTTGGCATCGTCCGCAGCCTTTCAACCCGAAAAACGATATGACGACGGAGACTCTGGAAATCGATTCGCTCGTAACCGAGATGGCTCGCGATGCCCGCGACGCCTCCCTGGCCTTGGCAAACGCGCCAACGGAGCAAAAGAATCAGGCCATCCTCCGACTGGCTGAACTGATCGAAGCGAACGCGGATGCTTTGCGGGCGGAGAACGCCAAGGATCTCGACGCTGCCGAAGAGAATGGAATCACAAAATCCATGCTCAAGCGCCTCGAGCTCAGCGACCGCATGCTTTCGGATATGCTCGCCGGAGCCAAGCAAGTTGCCGACCTCCCCGATCCTTTGGGCGAAAGCCTGGAAACCTACCAGCACCCGCAAGGCTTCACTATCGACAAAGTTCGCGTGCCCATTGGCGTGATAGGCATCATTTACGAGTCTCGCCCCAACGTCACCGTCGACTGCGCCATTCTCTGCCTCAAATCGGGCAATGCCAGCATCCTTCGCGGCGGCAAGGAGGCCTATCACACCAATATGGCGCTCGCAAAGTTGGTTACTCAAGCGCTCGAAGAAAACGGGCTTCCTTCCAAAGCGTCGCAGTTCATTCCCACCAAGGATCGCGCCGCCTTGAATACGCTTCTCAAGCTGAGCCAATACGTGCAGTGCATCATCCCCCGTGGCGGCGAAGGCCTGATTCGATTCGTATCCGAGAACAGCCACATTCCTGTGATCAAGCACTTCGACGGAATCTGTACACTGTACGCCGACCAGTCTTTGGACATCGAGCAAGCCACCTCGCTCGTGGTCAATTCCAAGTGCCAGAAACCTTCCGTTTGCAACGCCGTCGAGAATCTACTCGTTCACCGCGACGTCGCAGAAAGCGCTTTGCCCGCTATTGCTCAGGCATTGCGCGACCAAGATGTCGAGCTTCGAGGAGATGACCCTTGCCGATCCATTCTCTCGGCCAAGGGCATCGAATGCGCTGCCGCCAATGACGAAGATTGGGGAACGGAGTACTTGGATTTGATACTCTCGATCAAAGTCGTCGACTCGCTGGACGAAGCGGTTGCTTTCATCAACCGATACGGCAGCTCTCACAGCGATGGCATTCTCACCACCGACGCCCAAGCAGCGGAAGCCTTCCTCAACGGAGTGGATTCCTCGACTGTGTACTGGAATGTGAGCACGCGCTTTACCGACGGTTTCGAATTCGGTTTCGGGGCCGAGATTGGGATCTCCACTGACAAGCTACACGCCCGTGGTCCCATGGGCCTCAGGGAATTGTGCAGCTACAAGTTCAAGGTCGTGGGCGACGGACAGATTCGGACTTGAATATCCTGTTGTAGGAGCTTGCTCGCAAGCGAATCGCCAGACCCTTCGCTTGCGAGCAAACTCCTACGAGCGATTTGTTACGATTCCCGTTCCTGCAGGAATTGCTGACGGGTGATGTCGTGCAGCGTCACCACCCCCACCACACGGCCTTCGTCTAGGCGGCTTACCACTGGCAAGGCGCTCCACTCCGTATCAACGAAGCGATTGGCGACTTCGCGGATCTTCATATCTGGATACACCTTAGGAAATTCCTGAGCGACGAATATCTCCCGCACGAGTTTGTCCGGCTCCTTCTGACTGACCACGGTAATTCCCTTCCGGTGAACCATCCCGACGTATTTGCCATTCGAGTCGACCACAGGATAAATCTTAAAACGTTCGTCCTTGATTCGCAAATACGCGTGCTCGAGAGGAAGCCGCGCTTCCAGCGTGTGCACGGTATTGGTCATGATCGCGCTGATCGGCAGGTTCTGCCATCCGCTATTGGGGCGCAAGATCGGGAATTTTTTGAGATTGATCCCATCCTGCAACAACAGCGACTCGTAGATGGGCACTTGTCTCAATCGGCTTGAAATCGCATAGGCGCTCAAATTCGCCGCCATGATAGGAAGGATGAGATTGTAGTCCCCTGTCAGCTCGAAGATGATCAAGATCGATGTGACCGGGGCTCGAATGATTCCCGCAAACATGGCTCCCATACCGACCAGAGCTAAGGTGCCCGCTAGGGAAGATTCCGCGCTTCCCATCGCATCGGCAACGGTCCCGATCGCCCCGCCAAGCATCGCTCCAATGAAAAGCGTAGGCGCGAAGATGCCCCCAGCTCCCCCGCTCGCGTAAGAAACGATGGTTGCTACGAACTTCCCGAAAAAGAGGGCAATGAGCAGAAGCAAACCGAGCTCACCGAACAAAGCGGCCGAGAGATCCTCGTAGCCAATCCCGAATACGCCCATGCGCTGAGTGTTCGCGAAAATGGCCGCCCCGATGCATCCTGTAACCAAGCCACCGAGACCGGGCAGCATCCAGCTGTACCGTCCTCGAACGTTCTTCGCTCGTTCGCGTATGGCCAGCAAGGAGCCGACGAATAGGTGAGAGAGGAAACCAGCGATCAATCCCAGCCCCCAGCTCCAAGCGAGCGTGCTCAAGGCATGCGATTCCGGATGCGAAGGCACCTGAAACATGGAACTCGTCCCCAGGATAGAGCGCTCGATGACGGCCGCGATAACAGCTACCATAACGATGCCTGCAAAGGCGCGGTGCTTGAGATCGCCCATGATTTCCTCGATGGCGAATACGATCGCCGCCAACGGGGTATTGAAGGCCGCCGCAACTCCGCCCGCGCAGCCCAACGGGATCAAGGCCATGACCTGTTTCGGAGCGAGGCCGAACCAGCGCCCCACGCAGGACGCCAAGGCTGCCGACAGTTGAACAGTTGGCCCCTCGCGTCCAAGGCTCGCCCCCGTTCCAATGGATATGGTTCCGAGAACGAATTTGCTCACCGCGGTTCTAAATCGGATCCGGCCGAATTTCAGATAGTAGGCTGCCTTCGTTTGCGGGATGCCACTGCCCGCCGCTTCAGGCGCCCAAAATCGAATCAAAGCCCCCACGACCAATCAGCCGATCGCCGGAAGCAGAATCAAAGCGCCAATTCCCAGCCATCCCGGAATCGCTTTCATCCGGTGGATCCAATTCGTTTCCGCCCAATGGATCGATTGGTGGAAAGCGACCGCGGAAAGTCCGCTCATAAGCCCGATGACAATCGCCAACACATGAAAGCGACGCTTTTGAGTTAGCGCCATTTTCTCCATGAGTCGCGAAATCCATCGTCTCGCATTGCGGTAGGCCATTGATCCAGATAAAGCCATCGAGGCTGCATCTATGCGGGAGGGGATCCGGCGAATCAACGTCGAAGCGCCTCGGCAAGCTCTATTCGCTCCCTTCCGAGACCCGCGCTCTTCTATTGCAATCCCAGTCGGGAGTCTCCAATAATCCCATCCAATCATATTTCCCGCCTCTAGGGAACATCCGGCAAAGACCGCTCATCTTAGATAAAATGAACAGCAGTTTCAGGATCTCCACTATCGCTCTCGCCTTCGTATTGGCCGTGGGAGCCTTCGCCGCGCCTAAGCGCAAACACCTTGTTACGCGCATCGTAAACAGCGAATACGCGCTCGAGGAAATCATGGCGAAGAGCGAAACGAAAATCCCTGCCTCTATTCTCCAGCAAGCGAAAGGCATTATCATCACGGTCAACTATCGTGGCGGCTTTATGCTCGGCGGACATGCAGGCCGCGGCGTGCTCGTGGTTAAGAACCCGCTTACCGGACAATGGGGCGTTCCCGCGTTCGTGTCCTCGGGCGGAGCCAATTTCGGCCTGCAATTCGGGGTCAAGGAGCTCGATACCATTTACGTCATCATGGACGACGCCACCGTACGCAAAGCCTACACGGGGCGTTTCGACTTGGCCGCCGACGCCGCCGCTGTCGCTGGACCTGTCGGCGTGCTGACCGAGGCCAACGAAGGCAAGGACTACAAGAGCGCCAATATTCTCGTCTATACGACCACCAAAGGACTCTTTGCCGGCGTCGCCGTTAAGGCGGGTTGGGTCAAGCCCGACAACGTCGCCACGAAAGCCTTCTACAATACGGAGTACAACGCTCCGGAAATCGTATCCAGCGACTGGTTCGACCGTCCGATCGAGGTCAAGAATCTACTCAATCGGATCAATTACTACACTCGCGGCGGCAACTAGACCACTAACGATTCTTTCGCCTTTCCAAAGAGCAGGGCGCCCATGAACTCGGGGCGCCCTGCTCTTTTCCGTTTCAATGCCATCGTCCGGATACGAAAAAGCCCGCTTCGCGCAGCGGGCATTGGAAATTTCAAATGGCAAACAGAGGCGTGGACTATCGGCTAATACTCGCTTCCCACATCGCCTTATAGCTCTGACGAGCTCCCCGAAGCAGTTTCCGTTCGCAGGCCGGCTTTCGCTCGTCGCTCGAGCGCAATTTAATCTCCAAGCGACCGCGCTCGTTCAGCTTGTGTTCGCCGCGAGACAACTTGATCCGTTTGCGAGCAGGCAATAAGGTCACCGTATCGAACTCAGGTCGCTCCCAGTTCGAGGTGACGGAATCGATCGATTCCGCCTGGGCAGCGATCTCTTCTATCGCCTGATTCTGAACTTGGGATTTAACTGCGTCTTGAAAATTCATCCGTATTTACAATCAATTTACGACATACGAAGGGATTCACAAAGCTCAAAAGCGTTCCAAACGCTTGGAACGGAGCATCGGGGTTTCGACTAGGCGCTCGAACTCATCCAGCCTTATTCTCTTGTTTTTCAACAACTTAAGAGATCTATAGCCACTTCCTAGCAAGAATTTCGAGAGAGGCGTCCTACGGCTTACCGCCTCGTATGATGTCGAACGCGACCCAAATTCCCAATAGCATCGACAGAACGTAGCCGATCCATCCAATCACGGGGATATCGAAGAGCAAAGGCGGCACTTTAGTTGTGATTACGAGTGACGAGCCGACGATGAGGCAGCCAATAATGATTCCCAGAGTGATCTTGTTGCTGGCATCGCTGATCGTGTAATCGAGCTTATCCAAACCCTTATGCTGCAAATTCACCCGCAAGCTGTCCTTCTCGATTTTCTTGAGAATACGACGCAGCTCGTCGGGTAGCGTCTGCAAGTACTGCAAGCCCTGCATAGCCGTGTCCCGAGCTCCCTGCCACAGTCGAGCAGGACTGCGACGTTCCTTCATCAAGTCGATTAGCACAGGCTCGAAGGCATCCCGCAAATTGTAATTCGAATCCAGCTTCGACCCGGTTTCTTCCACACAGAGAATCGCCTTGGCCATCAGCGAGTAGTCGCGAGCCAAATCGATGCCATTGCGGCCGAATACGTAAAGCAGCTGGAGAATCGCCTTGCCAATATTTCCAACGCCTGTCTCCGGATTGTAATGTTCGCGCATCGTCACAAGCACCTCGCGCTCCATCTCGCGCTCGTCTACAGGTTCGCCTGAATCGGCCAAATTGATTGCCGTACGCACGACGCGCTCGGAATCGCCCTGCACGAATCCGAGAAACAAGTCCACCAGCCCGTAACGCATGCGCTGCGTCATCTGCCCGACCAATCCCCAGTCCAATAGGCATAGGCGACCGTCCTCCATCAGTCTCAAATTGCCTGAATGCGGATCCGCATGGAAAAAGCCTGTGATCAGAATCTGATGGAAAAGCGACTGTGAACCGATCTGAGCGACCCGTTTGGCTTCTTGCGAATCTTGTTCGAGCTCCGACATGCGCCGCCCTTCTATTCGCTCCATAACCAATACCCGTTTGGAACAGAGCTCCTCAACCGCCTTCGGCGCATGCACTGTCTCTGGATAAGGATTCTGCAGCTCGAAGAAGTTCATGCTACGGGCTTCGTATCGAAAATCCAACTCCTTCTCCAAGCCCTTGCGCAAAGTCTCCACCACTCCGGGCAGATCGAAGGGCTTCAATTCCTCCAGCCGTTCATGCGCTTGGCGAGCAAACCACATGAGAATGTCGAAATCCGCCTCCACGATCTTCTCTAATCCGGGGCGCTGAACCTTAATGGCCACTTGCTCGCCCGATTCTTTCAGAACGCCGAAGTGCACTTGAGCCATCGAAGCCCCTGCAGCAGCCTCTTGATCGAACGATTCGAAGATCTCTTCAATAGGCGCTTCCAGTTCCGTTTCGATTATAGGTCGGATTTCCTCGAAGTTCGTTGGCGGAACATGTTCCTGGAGCTTGCGCAACTCCGCGATCAACTCCTCCGGAACGACGTCCGGTCGCATGCTCAAAAGCTGACCGAATTTTATGAAGGTCGGTCCCAGAACCTCGAATACGCGGCGAAGGCGTTCCCATTGGCTTAGCTTGACCTTACCCGCATCGCCAAAGGCGCTGAGGATTCGCGGCGGCAAGTCGAGCCGCTGCAGCATGTCCGCGAATCCATTGCGAGCCAGGACCGTGACGATCTCTTTGGCTCGTCCGACATTCGCGATAATATCGAAAGGTTTTAGGGCCACGATTCCCATTCAAAGCTAAACCGCCGCAGGTCACAAGCCCCAAGCGTAAGCATACGGATTCATATCGACCCTGGCAACGGATCAGTCAATTCAGTCCGGCGCGAACATCGAACGCAGCAGCGCAACCCGATCTCGCTGACCGAGCTTCTCCGAACCGAAACCTTCTTCGACTATTCCGACGCGACCGCTTCTTCTTCCGCCAGCTTCGCTTCCAATTCAGCGATGCGCGCCTCCAAGGAATCGATACGCTCGGATTGCTTCCGACTCATCTTGGCAGCTAGATCTTCGAACTTCTCTTGCACCTTAGCGCTGGCCGATTCGAATTCCTCCTTACCTTCGTCGGCTATCTTCTTTGCGGCTTCCTTCGCATCGCCCGCCGATATTTTCCCCTTCTCAACCCATTCGCCAAGGACTTCCTCGGCCTTTTCCTTCGTCAGCGCTGCTGCGCCCACGCCTGCCAATACTGCCTTTTTGATTACATCTATCATAATGATGAAAATTTAATTCGATTTCCTCCCATCCGCAATGGATAAAACACCAAAACGCGCCTAAAGTTGCGCCAATTTAACGCTAAGTTCGCCATGACTCAATCGACCAAGCCAATTCAATCGATCCTCTTCGTCTGCTGGGGAAATATCTGTCGATCGCCCAGCGCCGAAAACGTCATGCGCAAGCTGCTCGAAGACGAGGGCATCGAGGGCGTCACCTGCGATTCGGCGGGCACCATGCGAGCTCACGAGGGTCACCCTCCGGATTCGCGCATGAGCGCCGCCGGACGCCGACGCGGCCTACCCATGACCGGCAGCGCCCGCTGCATCGAACGCAGCGACTTCGATCGCTTCGGTCTGATTCTGGCCATGGATCGCTCAAACTACAGCGACATCCTGGCGGTCGCTCGAAGCCAATCGGATCGAGACAAAGTTCAGCTCTTCTGTGAATTCTGCAGCGAAACCGATCACAGCGAAGTGCCTGATCCCTACTACGGTGGTCCCGATGGATTCGAACTCGTGCTCGATCTGCTCGAAGACGGCTGCCAAGGCATCCTCGAACGCATCCGACAGTCCCACGCCTAGATTCTCCTTCTACCTCCGCTTGGCCTTCCAACAATAAAAAGGTAGCGGCGGATCTCCGAGCCTCTAACACCCTCTTGCCATGGCCGCTCGGAGAACGGACGCTACCCCAACCATGTCCTTCTACTCCCATATCGAATCTTGCATCGCCGATGCGACCGGAGATTCATTCGCCATCCAATCCCGTACTTCCATCGGTGGCGGATGCATCAGCGCGGCAGAACGTTTGCGAGGAACGAAGGGAAGTTTTTTCCTAAAGACCAACACTCCTGACTTCCTCGAGCAATTCGAAGCGGAACAAGACTCCTTGGAAGCGCTCGCCGGTACTGGAGCGATTCGCATTCCTCGCCCCATCGCCTCCGGACAAGCCGAGGGCAAGTCGTATCTTGTTTTGGAATACATCGAAACCGGTTCGTCCCACGCCAATGGATGGCGGGACTTCGGTCGGCAACTGGCTGCGCTGCACAGGATTCCTCAAGCCTACTTCGGCTGGAAACGCGACAACGTCATCGGCTCCACTTTTCAATCGAATAGGCGTCGCGACAACTGGATCGACTTCTGGCGAGAGGAACGCCTCGAACCGCAGTTCCGTTGGGCGCGAGAACGGGGTTTCGACCCAAGAGGCGCTTCGAAGCTCTTAGAAATCCTACCCCAATTCTATGGCGACTTCGAACCGCAGCCTTCGCTTCTGCACGGAGACCTTTGGTCGGGCAATGCGGCCTTCGATTCGCAGGGACAGCCCTTTCTTTTCGACCCCTGCTGCTACTTCGGCGACCGCGAAACCGACCTCGCTTTCACCGAATTCTTCGGCGGTTTCAGCCGAGATTTCTACGATACCTATAACGAGGCCTTGCCTTTGCATTCCGGATACGAACGCCGCAAAACGCTCTACAACCTCTATCACTGCCTCAATCACTTCAATCTCTTCGGCTCCGGCTACGCCCCCCAGGCCCAAGCGATGATAGATGAACTGCTTGGAAGGTAGGAGCTTGCTTGCAAGCGATCAAACGCGTCTTTCGCCTTTAAGAAGTCTCCCATAATATTCTCGCTTCCAGCTAAACAAATAGCCCCCGCTTTTCTTCCTCGCCTAAGCGCCGATATACTCTCTAATTCCGCACTGAACATGTCCTGGCTCGAAGCGCTTTTACTCGGCATCATACAAGGGCTGACCGAATTTCTGCCGGTCAGTAGCAGCGGCCATCTCGAACTCGGCAAGGTCTTGCTCGGCATCGAAGCCACAAGCGATGTCACGTTCACCGTCGTCGTGCATGGAGCCACCGTGCTGAGCACAATCGTCGTTTTCTACCGCGACATCCTAAGCCTCCTAAGAGGCGTCTTAGCCTTCAAGTGGAACGAATCGAGCGATTACGTTTTCACCCTCTGCCTTTCAGCTTTTCCGGTCATCATCATCGGATTGCTCTTCAAGGATCAGATCGAAGGCTTCTTCAACAACAACGTCCTGCTTGTCGGCTGCATGCTGCTGATCACCGGTTCTCTGCTCTCCTTCACCTACTATGCCCCCAAAGACGGCGGCGAAGTGAGCAAGGGCAAGGCAGTCATCATCGGCATCGCCCAAGCCATCGCGGTCATGCCCGGCATCTCTCGTTCCGGAGCCACCATCGCCACGGCGCTCTTGCTCGGAGTGGACAAAAAGAAAGCTGCTCGATTCTCCTTTCTCATGGTGCTCATTCCCATCATTGGGGCGAATGCCAAAGACATTCTCGACGGCGGGATGGCCAACAGTTCGATCGCCGCATTGCCGCTCGTTATCGGTTTCCTTGCTGCGTTCATTTCCGGCGTACTCGCCTGCAAGTGGATGATCGCCATCGTTACCCGCGGCAAGCTCATCCACTTCGCCATCTACTGCTTCATTGTCGGCGTCATCGCCATCGCGGGTCACTTCACCGCGTGATTTGTGAACAGGATGCGTCCCGTGATTAAAGAGTGAAATTGGCCACAAAGAGGCGCAAAAAGGCACAAAGAACTGCTTGGATTGATTGAGTGTTCGAACAGTCGAATATCACAATTGGTTTTTCTTGGACCTACCTCTTTTTACCACATTTCAAGAGAGATTTCCTCGAGCCTTTTCGTGGCTAATAAATCTAATTGAGCATAACTCCTATCCTTTCCCCTTGGACGCGATTCGTTCCAGCAATCGCAGTCGCGCCTCTGACCTCGACTCTAGTCTCAGAGGTTCTCGCAATACGCTTCGAACCCCTTCACTGCATTCCACGCATCCCCAACCCATCGGGATTTCCGATACATCCGCGACGACACCTTTTCCAACAAACAGAACGCATGCGTTCGCGCAGGCATAGCGGGCAATTTTCGAGAACTTTACTCCCTGACCCAATTGGCGTTCTAGGCGTTCCAGTCGTCGAGCAGCACGAGCCCATCCCTCGTGACGCCAATTCCCGAAATCGAAACTATCGTATTCGAGAAATAAGGACCGATTCATTCGACACTCAGGCAAGTGCATACCCATCAAACGACGCAACGCCTCCACTCGATCTGCAAGTTCGCCTGTCTCTTCTCGAACCGAAGACTCGAGCCCCGCATCCTTCAAGAAATCCGCTCGACTCTGCTTGCATTCGATCGCGTAGGTCGTTCCCACCAAGCCATCCAAGCGACGACGCGATCGATAGCCCGCCACATCGACCCGATAATTGGACAAGGGCAATCGAACCTCTGTCGCCCACGCATCGCATCCCTGATCTCGCAGCCACTCGATCGCTTGCGATTTCAATTCCAAATGCCGTTTCGTCTCCGCCATCACTCGACAATAAGAGGATAGGACGGACATCAACGGTCCGATGCCGATCTAACGAACAGGATACGGCCCGCGCTAATACGGCCCTAGATGATACCTCACGTTTAAAACGGGAGCGCATGATGGGTTTCGAAGTTCATCATGTAGGCGAACGTAGAGAGCCATCTCGTAAGTCCCGCCCCGCGGGACGCATCCTGTTAACCATTACCCCCGCACTCCCGTATTGATCTCTGCCAACGCCCCTCCCAAGCTTCCCCCATGAAACTGGGCTTCCTCGCCTCCCACAACGGCAGCAACATGCAAGCAATCCTCGATGGTTGTCGCGATAGGGCCATTGCCGCTGAGCCCAGCCTCCTCATCTGCAACAACCGCAATGCTCAGGTCATTGAGCGGGCTCGAGCCATTAGCATGCCCAGCTGCATCCTCAACGGAAAGACCCATCCCGACCCCGAGGCTCTCGAT
>Ga0066825_10000146_pt1 | contig 24946 bp, 20 predicted proteins | sample ETNtaG_6_FD_65608 | JGI IMG/M metagenome (GOLD analysis project Ga0066825, IMG submission 65608) | Marine microbial and viral communities from oxygen minimum zone, Eastern Pacific Ocean - ETNP201306SV45 | ecosystem: Environmental > Aquatic > Marine > Oceanic | place: Pacific Ocean: Eastern...
CGAACTCCCGACCTCATGGTTCGTAGCCCAGATTGCCCAAAAGGTCCAAAAATTCATTAATTAATACTATTTAATGGCGACCTGATACCTTTACTCAGACTGCATAAAAGAGACTACCGCACCACCGGTGACATCTGGATGAATCCATATTCCAGGATACGGATGACTCTGGTAGGCAACACTGTTCGCGTCTAGAACTTTTTTTGTCTCATCGAGCTCTCGGACACTGAACCCAACGCCAAAAACGGAAGGCACGGCAGGCGGAGAGACGCCGGGAACCCATTTAGCCACGGCCGCAGGGTTCACAAGATAGACTTTGCCTTCGGATAGTTTGAACTGTGCAACACCTGCCATCGGGAAGGTGGGTTTACAGTCAAGAAGCCGTGAGTATTTTTCAGAAACAGAGTCCACATTCTCGACGCAAAGTGCCACCTCTTCGAGTGATAACGCGCCATTTGGATGCTCCATCCACTCTGGCTGCCAGAGTAATTCACGGGTGACGTGTTCAATGAATATGATTTTCGCTTCAGGAAAGAGGTTCGGATCCAGTGTAACGTTATTAAAAACGGCTCGGCTCGCTTCCTCCTTGCATAATCCAGTATCAACTACCCTCTCGAGCCGTCTTGGCTCTTGGACACCATCAAAATTCTGCGACAACATCCTGTAGTTGGTTTCTGCATCTGCACCCTCGAAAGCAATAATATGCAGTCCCTGGTACTTTTTGAGCATGGTTCGTGCGGTGCTGTAAAGATCTGGATCGGTTAGGCCCATTACCTCGAAGTACCCTTTTTCAAGCATCGCACAATGATTGCCTGAGCCGAATTCCTCGACAGGGCCGCCCGGCTCACGAGAGCCTGAATGGATACTCCGTGGCGTTAATTTAAAGCCGAGGCGTTCATATGCTGTCTTGCCGGCTTCTAAGTCTTGGAGGATTAATCCAACATGATCGAGTCCTAATTTGAATTTGTCATTTTTCATGTTTCGAGATATTTTCAAACTCCTATCTTTCCACGAAGCGTTTCGCTGCACTGTAAGAATCTTGCCTCAACTGTTTGTACCCATTTCCGTTTTAATATGTCGAGCAATATCGGCGTGCGTTGCAAACCAGGCTTGGCCTGAGTCCTGAATATGCTGAATTAGGCTTTCAAGAATCCATATGCGAGATCGATACCCGATGACATGGGGATGCATTGTTAAGACATATAGTCCTTTCTCTTGCACGGCCTGATCATATTCCCGCTTGAAAATATCAAAAACTGCTGAAGGAGGGGTATAGGGTCTCAGCCCACCAAACCTGGCCATCATGAGGTAGGCGGCATCATCCCGAATCCACTCAACTGGAAGTTCAATGATTCCGGTAGGCTCTCCATGATCAAGTAGTTCGTAGGGGTCGTCATCGGCAAACAGCGAGGAGTCATAGAGCAAATCTAGTTCACGCTCTATCCGCAGCGTATGTGGGCTAAAATCCCAAGAAGGTGTTCGCAATCCAACAGGTCGTACTCCTGTGATAGCCTCAAGTGTGTCTGCCGCCCGGAACATCAGATCCTTCTCTACGTCATACGGTAATACCGAATTGAGCTCATGAATCCAGCCGTGAATACCGATTTCGTGCCCGAGATCGATTACCTGACGTTGCTCATCAGAATGCAAAAGCGCAGCAACTGCTGGAACAAAAAAAGTGGCGGGGACCTGGTATTTTTCCAACACGCGGAGGATTCGCGGCACGCCTTTTCTTGTTCCGTACTGACCCCATGATAACCTCCCGACTGATTTACCTCCGTCCCGAAGTTCATTAGTTTCATGGTCTGAATCAAATGAAAGTGCTACCGCAACAGCTGCACCATTCGGCCACCGCGACGGCAGTAAGTTTCGACCTGCTCTGACCTGATTTACCAGGCCACGCCAGTGAGATTCACTCCACTCCCAAGGCTCAAGTTCATCAACCATTTTTTAAGAATCTCCTCTACACGTTAATTTGGGAATTTTTTTATACGCCTGCGATTGGTTCGATGTCGGTTCCATCGTGAAATCGGGATAGTTTGAACGGTTGAGGGTTTAAGAAAAGGCGTTGGTTCACAGCTATTTGGGCCGCTAGTTCTCCCGCCGCAGGGCCGATTCCAAACCCATGTCCGGAAAATCCGGTGGCGATAACGCAACCCGGCAGTTCATCAACCTCAGAAATCACTGGTACCGCATCGGGTGTCACATCAATCATTCCTGCCCACCGTTCAATTATCCTCATCTGTTTAAATAGCGGAAACGCGGCAGAGATATTTTCTTTTGCCTGATTCAACAAACGGTCTATCGGTGCCGGATTAAGAATTCGCTCTTCTTCAAAAACTGTAGTTTGGGCAGAACTCCAGCGGGCGGGATAACTACTCTCAATCGTTAACCGGTCAGATAATCGAGGTCTAAGACTTTTGCGACTCATCCAGGCTAAACGAAGAAAGTCTCTAAGATATCGAAAAGAATCTGGCGTGAGATCATAGGGGATCCGGGTACGACCTCCCAGTGCAACGGTATAACCGCCGTCTAAGCGCTTCCGAATCGTAAAGCCTGAGGAGTAGATGCAAGCTTCTGGTCCTCCCGAAATCGGGGCAGTACGAAATACCGATGACCGGACCTTGAGCTGAGGAATCCTAATATCGAGGTTTCTCATAAAAAGGCTGGTCCACGCTCCGGCCGCTACGATCACAGATTTGCACTGAGTAAGTCCGATCTCAGTAACCACACCACTCACTCTACCAGCCGCTGTTTCGATCGAACGAACAGCCGTGTTTGTAAACACTTTCGCGCCATGATCTTTTGCAGCCTCGACAATTGCCGGCCCTGCCATAGTTGGCTCCGCTCGGCCATCTGACCCAGTGTAAAGACCACCTAACCAAGTTCGATCCGTAGCAGGGAGAAATTCGCTAAGACCATCGGAGCTTTTCAGATCGAACGGAACATCATACTCACGAGCGAGCTTGGTCCAAGCTGTTAGCTTTTCAAGTTCTGTCTCATTCTGTGCCAGACAAAGAATTCCACACTCCTTGTATCCCACATCCCTACCGATGCGAGCACTCATCTCTCGCCATCTCTGGAGCGACTCAATAATTAGAGACATTTCTCTTGGATCGCGTCCCTGTTGCCGACACCAGCCCCAGTTTCGGGAAGACTGTTCCGCGGCAATCTCGCCTTTTTCAAAAAGTGCGACAGCTATCCCTTTCTCAGCAAGCGTGAGAGCAGCAGAAACACCAATGATGCCCCCACCAATAATGACCACATCAGTCTCAACAATCGGCCGTCGATCTGGTTCTACTTTTTCAGGAATTGGTGCCATATTCAGTGCTCGATAGTTATTGCGGACTATCTTAGTCGATACCAGATAACCGGCAGATTATTCAATAGGGAACCATTTAGTGGGACAATAACTCACGATACTGGATCAAACAATTGGAAGGACCAAGGAATTACTGATGGAAGATTCTGAGCTTTCGAAATGGGTTGTCGTTACTGGAGCCGCGTCAGGTATCGGGTTAGCGACTGCTCGCGCTCTTCTTGAGGCAGGGATTAAAGTGATTGCACTCGATCGAGACGCTGAAAAACTAGACACCGCTTTCGAGCACGAAAAAGCATCCGTAATAACACGCCGGGTCGACGTTACTGACGCTGAACACAGTCGACACGTCATGAATACTGTAAGAAGTGAAACTGGTCCACTCTGGGGTCTAGTTAACGCGGCGGGTATTTTTCCAGTGACGCCATTTATCTCGCTCGAATTGGACGAATGGGATCGGGTGCTGAATACCAACCTGCGTGGAGCATTTATTATCGGGCAGTGGGTGGCCCAGGCGATGATCGAAGACCAGGTTTCGGGAGCCATAATCAATGTTACCTCTACATCTGCAACATTTTGTCGCCCAGGTGTCACGCATTACGGAGCTTCAAAAGCAGGTCTGACACAACTCACTCGAGATATGGCGCTAGAGCTTGCCGAATATGGCATCCGTGTCAACGCTGTCGCCCCAGGCCTTGTTGCGACTGAATGGGTGCTTGATTACGCGAAGCATGGCGATCCAGATGAGCATGATGCAAAACTGGCTGCGATCCCACTGGGCCGGATGGGAGATGTCAAAGAGATTGCGAATCTCATCTGCTTTCTTTTGAGCGATCAATGCAGCTACTCTACAGGCGGTACGTTTCTTGCGGACGGTGGTCTGACACTTGGAATGCCAAGGTACTGACATTCCCTTTTTTGCTGATTTTCCGGGAAAGTCGGGAACTATTGGCGGGTCTGCCTAATCCACCTTATTAATTCCCAACTTGTTTCGACGTTCAAGCCACCAACTCCATGTAGGAGGCCAGTCTTCCCATGCGCTCTCAGGCTCTAACTCCTCCGCAGCATGAAGTGCCCAATGTGGGTTGTAAAGAAACTCTCTCGCGATAGCAATGAAATCCGCGTGGCCCTGCTGCAGGATTGCCTCCGCATGTTGAGGTCGAGTAATGAGGCCGACCGCAATCGTTGGCATTCCGACGTTCTTTCGAATGAACTCGGCGTACGGCACTTGATAGCCTTCGTCCAGAGATTTTCCCGCTTTCTCAAGTTTAGTTAGTGAGTTGGCGGCTCCTACTCCACGCGAAGAGCAGTCAATGATGTCAACGCCAACGGCACCCAACGCGGTCGATAATGCTGCCGAGTCTTCTAGGGCCCATCCCCCCTCGACAGCATCAATAGCAGAAATTCGAAAACTCAGAGGATACTTTTCTGGCCACCTCCCTCTGATCGACTCAGCCACTTCGAGAGCGAACCGCATCCGATTTTTGAGTGAACCTCCATAACCATCGGTACGCGTATTGCTGATCGGCGAATAAAACGAATGGATAAGGTAACCGTGAGCGGCGTGGACCTCCAGAAATTCAAAGCCTGCTCGATCCAGCCTGTTTGCACCTTCCCCAAACTTATCAATAAGTTCATGAATATCGTTGGTTGTCAGCTCATGAGGCGGGTGGTAACCCTGCACATGTGTAGCTGTGACCGGACCTACCGGCTGCCAGGGAGGCTCTCCTTTCTCTGCATCTTCGGTGCCTAGGGGTTGCAAACCATCGGACGGCCTTTGTCTCGAAGCCTTGACACCGGCATGCCCCATCTGAGCTGCCGGAATCGATCCGGATTCTTTGATGAAGCCGGCGATTCGGGTTAATGGGGCGACCTGAGCTTCATCCCAAATCCCCAAATCCCAATGTGTATTCCTTCCGACCGGATCGGGAGGAAGCACTTCGGTAAATACACATCCCACACCAGAGACAGCAAACTTTGCAAGATGCTGATAATGCCAGTCAGTGGCTATTCCATCGTCGCCAGCGACATACATCTGCATGGGTGACAATATGATTCTGTTCGGAAACTCGACCTCGCGGAGTCGATATGGTGAAAAAAGCAACGATTGTCTTGTCGCCATGTAAAGTCCTTATGATTAATCGGCACCAGAGAGATCCAACCCATAAATCTGGCGGGCCGTATCCATACTGATTTTTCCATTCTCAAGATCATCAACGACTGCACTTCTCTCCCGCGCTTTTGGTTGTCCATAGCCGCCGCCGCCGGGCGTTTCAACAATCAAACGATCGCCACGTTGAACAGTCGTGAATACCTTCGATGCAATCGTCTCGCGGCGTCCGTCATCTCGGACGAGCACCGAGTGCGCTTTACTCCCATCATGACCCCCTTGCGAGCCTCGAGGAGCATGCTGATGTCTTTCCCCACGATGCGTTAAGGCAGTGTTATCGCTTAGAAACTCGATCTCCCGCACACAGCCGAGCCCACCGCGAAACTCTCCAGCTCCTCCAGAATCTATGCGCAAGCGCATCTGATGAACCCGGATCGGCGCTTCTAGTTCAAGAGCTTCTACCGGCATATTCATACAGTTGCTCCCGTCAGTCTCAATGACATCCACACCATCCTTGCTTGGCCCGCCACCACTACCGCCAGCATTAAACTCACCGACTACGAAGGGTCGATCATCAGCGCCTTGCCCGCCAAACATCAGTACTAGCAAGGAACTCGCTCCATCAGCGGGCACGATCTCCGGACTCGCTTGACGCAATGCGCCAACAATACAGCCCGCAATGCGCTTTAGCGTGGCGGTTCTTGAATTCACGGGTGCGGGTTCAGTTGGATTTACCAACGAGCCTTTCGGCAGATGAAGGGTCACCGGGCGAAAACACCCTCCGTTGGTTGGTATCGAACTGTCTGTAACTGCTCTAACGGCATAGTACGCAGCGGCCTGCGAACCTGATTGAACTGCGTTAAACGGACCTCGAGTTTGAGGATCCGTTCCTGTGAAATCACAATGAAGCGTATCGTCATTGATAGTTACGGCCACAGCTATTTTTACCGGCTTGTCGAGATCGACCCCGTCATTATCAAGATAATCATGATAAGTGTATGTACCATCTGGTATCTCTCGAAGAGCGCTTCGTGTCAACCGTTCTGACCGATCCAATAGTGCGGCGAATATCGAGCGGAGTTTTCCGCTGCCATATCGGTCGGCAAGCTCATATACGCGCCTTGCACCTATTGTGCATGCCGATATCTGAGCACCAATGTCTCCCATGAACACGTCGGGGATCCGAACATTTAGCTTCAGCATCTCTATTAATGTATCGTTAAGCACGCCTCCATCTCGCAATTTCAGCGGCGGAATCCGAATCCCTTCCTGGTAAATCTCGACAGCATTGGGAGGCACTGATCCAGGCGACATGCCACCCACATCCTGATGGTGCGTCATCGCCGCACTGATTGCGATGGGTTGGTCATCAAAGAATACCGGCATGACGATCGCGATATCAGGTAAGTGTGTTCCCCCAAGATAAGGATCATTCATGATGTATAGATCACCAGCGTTCATTTTCGCCAGAGGAAATCGCTTCAGGATGGTTTCAACAATTGGAATCAGTGTGGCTAAATGAATAGGTATTGCAATAGCCTGCGCAAGGGTCTCTCCTTCTAGCGTGAACAAACTGGCGGAGGCATCAAGACCTTCCTTCACTACTGTGGAAAACGAACTCCGTAACAACGTAGACTGCATTTCGTTGGCAATGCCATCTACTTTATTTCGCACCACTTCTACAGTGATCGGATCTGTTGTTTGGTTGTCAAACACTTTCACAGGCATATCACTTACTCCTCTCTAAAACCAGCTCGCCGGTCTTTGAGACTGTTGCGGACCAGTTGGGATGAATAATTGTTGTGGTATCCGGTTGTTCCACTATAGCTGGGCCTGGGATCGTGGACCCCGGCGGCAACAGCGAGCGTTCAAAAGTCGTTACCTCGAGATCGTGATCTGGATCAATCATGATGGGTCTTCTGCCTTTTATTGAATGATCAAGACTGCCTGTTACAGTCACCTGACTCCCTGACATCGAGTGTTCAGCTCGGCAAATGGTCCGCAAATTCACGATCCGAGCTGGCGATTTAGTTGAATAACCAAACACTCGTTCGTGGTGCTCTATAAAATCGTTATATAGCTCAGAGATAGAGTTCTCCCCAAGGTCGGTCTCGATCTCAAGATAATGAGACTGACCAACATAACAGGTATCAACCGAGTACATAATCCTGACGCCAGCAACATCAATACCCTCTTCTTGCATTAAAGACATGCATTGATCTTCCAGCTTTTTTAATTCCTGGCGAAGATCTTCAATCTCGACCATATCGAGGTCATGTGGGAAAGCGCACGAGGCCTCGTGCTCTGTCGGTGCTGACAAAAGGCCCTCCGCGGAGAGCACTCCCGGATGGCGAGGGATAATTACCTTTCCAACACTGAGCTCGTCGGCCAACGGAATGGCGTGCAAAGGACCCGCTCCTCCTAACGCAATCAAACTGAATTCGCGTGGATCATACCCCTGCTTAATCGATACCAGACGCATACCTTCGGCCATCTGCGCATTCACTACCCTGTGAATACCAAGCGCAGCTTCACATATGCTGATTGATAACGGCTCGGCGATCGTCTCGGCGATCGCCTGCTCGGCCAAGGCAGGATCAAGGCGGACACTCCCCGCAGCGAAATATTCAGGATTTAGATAACCTAAAACCACCGACGCATCAGTTACCGTCGCGTACTTCCCACCTCTCCCATAACAGGCGGGGCCTGGTTCAGCACCTGCAGATCTTGGCCCCACTCGAAGCCCTCCGGCATCGTCGATCCATGCAATGCTGCCGCCTCCAGATCCAATCGCATTCACATCAACCATCGGGGTTCTAACCGGGTAACCATCGATCTTTCCCTCAGGCCTCACAAGTGGTCTACCTTCACTGATCAACGCGATATCGCAACTCGTACCGCCGATATCGACCGTGATCAAATTGTTATTTCCAAGGGATTTACCGGCATGACTTCCACCGATCACACCTGCGGCGGGCCCAGAAAGAAACAACCTCACTGGCTTCTTAGTGGCTATCCTTGCAGAACTGATGCCGCCCCGGGACTGCATAACTTGAAGTGTCGCGCGAATATCTGCCTGCTCCAGCGAGAGCTGAAGACGCTCCAGGTATTTCGACAGCACGGGCTTTGTGTAAGCGTCAAAAGTAGTCGCGACAGTTCTTTCGTATTCCCTGAACGCAGGGTCCACTTCAGAAGAAATTGAAATAAACAGATCCGGGTATAAAGTTTGGATCAATTCGCGGGCACGAAGCTCGTGGACTGGGTTAAGAAATGAGAAGAGAAAGCAGATTGCTACTGACTCGACTTTTTGATCAACTAGCTTTTTTATCCCCTTACGCAGTGACTCTTCATCGAGTGGACAAAGTACTTCTCCTGAGGAGGAAATCCTTTCAATGACTTCTGCTCTTCGAGCGCCAGGAGATAAAAAGACCGGCGCCTCTGGCTCCAACTGCAGCTCATAAATGTTCGTTCGCATCTGCCTGCCAATCTCTAGAACATCTACGAAGCCGGCAGTAGCCAATAACCCAGTCTTAGCTCCCTGACGCTCGAGAACAGCATTAGTTGCCACGGTGGTGCCGTGAACAAACCGTTCGATATCGCTTGAATTAAGTCCGTGATGAAGCAGCAACTGCTGGACGCCGTTGAAGACCGAGACCGAGGGATCTTCGGGCGTACTCGGAACCTTTAGAACAATATCTTCGTTGTTCTCTCGGCGACAGATCACATCTGTGAACGTACCTCCGGTGTCAACACCAATTTCCATGACTGTTTTTTATCCCTCCTCAGACTCCAGATGGGGTTCCTCGATCGCCCGCCTGACCTAACGCATGCAACGGTCGTCTAGCTAAGTTAGTCCTTAGAGTTTAGCCACTGACTTTCCAGCGAGCAAAACCAGAATGTCGCTTAATAGACATTTAAGGAATGAGCTTGGGAAAACCAAACCTTAATTGAATACCTGATAATGTGCAGGCAAGTCGATTCAAATCAAGTAAAGCACGCACCCTGGGTCTAAAGGCTTTTTTTGGTTGCATGCGGAAGCATTTTTGTGACTAATTGGAATTCTTTTATATCAGCCGAAAACTTAACAACACTAAGAGGTAGAACTAAAAATGGAAAAATCAGCCGCCGACGATGTTCAGGTAAACGAGCGACTTCAACCCATCTCCGTAGAAACTGAGTATTTGGGAGGCTACAAGAGCAAAGTATCTATAAGGGATCTTGAGCCCTATTATCTTGATGAGCCGAAGGATCTTGGAGGCAAAAATACGGGCCCCACGCCGTTGGAGAACGTTTTGGCGTCTTTGTGTGCATGCACATCAATGATTGTTCATATCATGAAACGAGAAATGGGGTTTGTTTTTACTGACATGCGCTGCACTGCTAACGCGATGACTGATATGCGCCGTGTTGAGATGAAGCGTACCGGGAAAAAATATTCCGAGGTTGTACCGTTAAGTTACCATTTCTACGAGATCGAACAAATTATTTACATCTCGACCGAGGAGTCTGATGAACGGTTAGATGAACTAAAGAATCACGTCTCAAGACTTTGTCCCGTAAGTCGCCTCCTTGAGGACGCTGGCGTCCCCTTTCGAGTCTCGTGGGTAAAGCAATAGTCAATCTAGGGCAGCGGGCCTTCTGTTTCTTCAAAGGCATAATCCCACCGGGCAAATAGTGCAGATCTTGACCGAAACATATCTATGGCGTAGTTGGTTTGCTTTCCGGTAGCTCTACATGGAAAGCATTTCTCTGGATGCTGGTGGCCGGGGCCTGTGCGATTCTGATGGGTATCTCAGGGCGGGAATTATCGTCAGAGATGGGCCTCTTCCAGGTCATGTTCTGTCGTAATTTCATCGCGCTGACAATTACCATCGTTGCGCTTTTCTTGACCGGTCTTTCAGGTGTTCGGACTCGATTTATCAAACGACATGTTTTTCGCAACCTCGTCCATTTCTCGGCCACCTATCTTTGGTTTGTCGGAATTGTCTCGATTCCCATGGCAGCGGTTTTTGCTCTGGAATTCACCACCCCCCTCTGGACTGCCATATTCGCAGTGCTCTGGCTAAAAGAGCGCTTAAGCTTAGCTCGGGTATTTGGAATTCTTATTGGATTCATAGGGATTCTTGTCATCTTACGGCCAGGGATGGCGGTGATTCATCCAGCATCTTTAGCTGTCATTGCCTCAGCGATGGGCTTGAGCGTCGCCTATGTCATAACCAAGAGCGTTGTACATGAGGACTCTGCTTGGACAATATTGTTTTGGATGAATCTAATCCAAATTCCATTGTCGCTAGGCTTGTCATTACCTCATTGGGTGTGGCCCTCTGAGGCTCTAATCCCATGGGTATTTGGGATTGGTATCGCCGGATTCGGGCTGCATCTTGCGATCTCGCAAGCTATGACCCACGCGGATGCGTCTGTGGTGGTTCCGTTTGACTTCTTGCGTTTACCCTTAATTACGGTGGTTGCGTGGTTCATGTATCAAGAGTCGCTAGATATCTTTATTTTTATCGGGGCTGGTATTATCGTTTTCGGAAACGCTATTATCCTGAACAGCGAGACACCCAAAAAAAGGCGCTTTACATGAGGCATCACAAATGTAAATTTTTTTACTATTTGTGTTTTAAATCTGATGCATTATCCAGCGCATAGACACAAGCCTAAATAACTAGAAAAAGGAATAGACATGACATACCGGGTTGGAGTTGATATCGGCGGCACGTTTACAGATTTTTGCGCGTTTGATAACGAAACCAATAGTGTGCTCACGTTGAAAGTTCTATCAGAGCCCTTGAACCCTGGGGCGGAAGTAATGCGCGGTATAAAAGAGCTTGAGTCACGGTACGGAGTAGCACCCCAAGAAATCACATATTTCACCCACGGAACCACTGTTGGCGTAAACACCTTGATCCAACGAAAAGGGATCAAGCTTGCTTTATTTGTTACAGAGAATTTTGAAGATGTCTTGGAGGTAGCTCGCCTCAAGATGCCGGACCCATATAACCTTTTGTCAACACCGCCAATGCCCTTGATTCCGCGTGAGCGGGTTGTGTCGGTGAGTGAGCGTACTCTCCATGACGGCACAGTCGAGAAAGCGCCAGAATTAGAAGGAATTGCGCACGCTCTCGAAGAGGCAAAGTCGCTAGGCGCGGAAGGCGTAATAATTGCGCTGATAAATTCCTATCGGAATCCGGAAAATGAGCATCAGACAAAAAACATTCTTCAAGAAATCGATCCTGACTTCCCGGCTTTCTGCTCATCTGACGTCTGGCCAATTATTCGTGAATACGAACGGACTATAACTGCAGCGGTTCATGGTTATGTTCAACCGAAGGTCAGTTTCTACCTGGAGTCGCTCCAAAAAGCGCTGCTGGAAGCGGGTGTAGAAGCTCCCCCCAAAGTGACGAAGTCGAACGGTGGCGTTATGTCTGCCGAATCGGGAAAGACCGAGTGTGTCCAGATGCTGTTATCCGGTACCGCAGCGGGCGTCATCGGAGCCAGTTTCATATCGAACCTCTCTGGTTTTAATAACACAATGAGTCTTGATATTGGCGGCACAAGCGCTGACGTTGCCTTCATTCAGGGCGGGTTACCTCAGTACGGTATTGGAGAGGTAGTCGGTGAGTTTCCAATATATGTTCCCAGCGTGGCTGTCACCTCGATTGGAGCTGGTGGCGGATCCATTGCATGGGTCGATGACCTTGGCGTCCTTCGGGTCGGACCGGAAAGCGCCGGCTCCACGCCTGGACCAGCCTGTTATAACAGAGGAGGTAGCCAGCCTACGACGACCGATGCGTTTGCCGTTCTTGGCTATATCGGACAATTTGAAATCGGCTACAGCGCTATTGAGGTAGATATCGATAAGGCCCGTACCGCAATTGGATCGGTCGCAAAAGAGGTATCGCTCTCGATCGAGGAAACTGCCCAAGCCATCATCGATATCGCTGTCTCGGGCATGTATATGGAAGTCAGTAAATTGGTTTCTCGCTACGCGATCGATCCGCGTGACTTTGTGATGCAGGCATTTGGTGGTGCGGGACCGATGATGGCGTGTTTCTTGGCCAAAGAGTTGGGCCTTGAGCGTGTCATCATTCCAGCGACGCCAGGCGTGCTAAGCGCATTGGGGGGGCTAATTGCCGATATCAAGAATGACTTTATCTCCACCGTATTTCTGGATGTTGATGACTCTCAGGTGGCGACGATCCAGAGTCGATTTAGCGAACTGAAGAAAAGCGCGCTAACGTGGCTACAAGAAGACCAGGGCTATTCCGATGAATTTACCCTAATCTACTCTGCAGACATGCGTTACCGCGGGCAATCATTTGAAATAGAGACCTTACTCAATGTGGACGATCTCGAAACTGGGAATGTGTCCTCGCTAGAAGAGGCATTTCATGTTCAGCATGAGAAAATTTATGAGCACTGTGACCGCGAGGCGCCGATCCAGATCGTGAATCTCCGTTTAGTTATCGCAGGTACTAGTCCAAAGCCTCACTTTGTAGAACAAACCCTATCCCCGAGGCAAGCGGAACCCATAAATAAGATTGAGGTTTTTGTTTCTGGCACAAAACAATCAGTAAACTTATATCAGCGGGAACAACTGGGCGCTGGCGCTTTCTTTAAAGGGCCCGCGGTGGTTGCACAAAACGATACGACCACCTGCATTCCTGACGGAATATCTGGGCAAGTAGACACGCATGGAAATCTGGTGCTGAGCATAGAGAAAACCCAAGCTTAAAGCCGGGCCAATCGGAGAAACAAAAATGATAGATCCTGTAACGCTGCAGATTTTAGCCAATCACTGTGCAGCCGCAACAGAGAGCATGGGTCACACTTTAATTAGAACTGCTCACTCGACATTCGTAAAAGAAACCGAAGACTTCACCACAGGGCTTGCTACTCTCGATGGAAAAACCTTCGCTTCTCCTTTTGACCTAGGGGCGACATGGTTCGTGGGGCTCGACTATGAAGATGTTATTGGAATGATTGATCACTACGAGGATGGTGATCTATGCATTACTAATGATCCTTATAGCGGGTTCGTATGTACCCATACCCCGGATATTCATTTGTGGCGACCGATTTTTTATGAAGGGGAACTGGTGTGCTTCTCGGTCGGCCATGTCCACAATACTGATGTCGGTGGTGCAGTACCTGCCAGTCTCTCCCGGGCTAATACCGAAATTTTTCAGGAAGGGATCCGGATTCCTCCAAGAAAACTCTATAAGAAAGGGGAACTTGATGAGGAGTTGCTAGGCCTAATTCTTTCTAATGTCCGAATGCCCGAGCAGAATTGGGGAGACCTAAAAGCCCAGATCGCAGCGATGCGCACGGGTGCCCGTAAAGTTACGGAGATGATAGAACGATTTGGTCTTGAAACTTTCAAGGCTGGAATCAACGAACTTCTTGATCATGGCGAAAAACAAGCGCGACGGGTCATCAGTCAAATCCCTGACGGAGAGTACTTCTTTGCTGATTATATGGATGAAGATTCCGTAGACGGATATCCTTGTCGGCTCGCCACCAATATGGTTGTGGAAGGCGACGAGATTGTTTTCGACCTTTCACAGAGTGATCCCCAGGTAACAGCCTCTTTGAACATACCAACGGGTGGTAATGAGCGACACATGCTGCTGATGGTGCCGCTCATTTATCTTCTGTACGCAGTAGATAACAATATTTTTCTTAACAGCGGAATCATCAGGCCCGCTCGATGCATTCTCCCGGAAGGGTCAATTGTTAACCCAGTATTTCCGGCTGCTGTTGGGATGCGCAGCCTCGGCGTTATGCGATTAACTTCATGCTTCATGGGGGCTTTCGTTCAGGCGCTGCCTGAAATTATGCCGGCAGCATCGGGGGATGGCGGTCCACTGATTAATATCCGAACGTCGGATGTCAAGTCGGGGCGGAAAGTAATGGCGAACCTCGATCCGATTACCGGCGGGGGCGGTGCGACTGCTCTCAGGGATGGGACTGAAGGGTCGGGAGCGAATTTTGGCTTCCTTAAAAACACCCCTGTAGAGATAAATGAAGCGGAAGTTCCAGTAAAGATCCTTAAATACGGTCTTGAGAAAGACTCTGGTGGTGCAGGACGCTGGCGTGGTGGTGGTGGCACTATTCTTGAATTCAAAACCTACTCCCCTAATACAACCGTCACAGCCCGCAACCGCGATCGCTCTCACTTTACTCCTTGGGGTGCAGATGGGGGGCAGGCTGGAAAACCGTCTTCTTTTTTCCTTAACCCAGGCACAGATAAAGAAGTCAATCTGGGAAATACAGATGTCGTCACCATAGAGCCTGGCGATGTTATCCGGATTGCATCTGCCGGTGCGGGCGGCTGGGGAAATCCTCTGGAACGCGAACCCGAAAAGGTTTTGGATGACGTCCTGCGGGGTTTCGTAAGCCCGGAATCAGCTCGGACCGAATATGGAGTAGTTATCTCCGGAAAAGAAGTCTGCATCGATGAAACTGAATCTCTTCGCAAAACACTTGCTGACAAAGGTAATCAATGTAACGAGAATAAAAGCAAATCATTCCAATTTGGATTTAACGACCGTCGTCGGGAATTTGAGAATATCTGGACAGAGAGTAATTATTCATTACTAATGAACGCCATCTGGCGGCTACCGGTAGACTGGCGGTTTTTTGTAAAACATCAGGTCTTCGCGCGGATGAGCCAACTCGACAAAAACGAGATTACTGGGAACGGAACTGAAGTCCAACGAATTCTGGAAGAAGTTGCCAGCGAATATCCAGATGTTTCTCGCGCCCTGATCCCTCACTAGTATCGGCTGGCACCACCCTACTGAAGATTCAGGAAGATCATGATTCGTCAAAGCGTCAATCTCCGACTCGACGGCCTTAGCAAACGTTACGGAGATGTTCAGGCACTAGCGCCTTCAACCCTAGAGATCCCTGCAGGCAAGCTAGTCTCCCTTCTCGGACCCTCGGGCTGCGGAAAGACTACTACCCTACGAGTCGTTGCAGGTTTTGAAGTCCCGGATACGGGCTCTGTAATTATTGGTGACGTAGACGTTACCACGATGCCGACCAACAAACGTGGACTGGGAATGGTATTCCAGAATTACAGTCTGTTTCCCCACATGACGGTCTCCGAAAACATCGCTTTTGGTCTAAGGATGCGCAAAGCCGCAGACGGCGAAATCAAACAACGAGTTGGCGAGATGCTGGATCTGGTACAACTTCCCGGAGTGGAGCAGAGATTTCCGAATCAATTATCGGGCGGACAACAGCAGCGCATCGCACTAGCGAGATCTCTTGTCACTAATCCGTCTATTCTGCTGCTTGACGAACCCTTGGGAGCTCTGGATAAGAATCTTCGCGAAACAATGCAATTTGAATTGCGGAGGATTCAGAATCAACTCGGCATCACCACCATTCTTGTCACCCATGATCAAGAAGAGGCGCTCACTCTAAGTGACCAAGTCGTCGTCATGAAAGAAGGTGAATTGCTCCAGATTGGGACACCCAGCGAGGTGTACGAAAGCCCTAAAACTCAGTTTGTTTCCGAGTTCTTAGGCACTGCAAATTTATTTGATGGAGAAACAGTAGGATCCGGGGCCGGGCAAGATTGGGACTTCATCCTAAAATACCAGGACAAGGTAACGACTCTTAAGGTCCAAGCACGCGACGACGCCTCCCCGGGCCCTGCGAAAATCGCTATTCGCCCCGAAAAGCTTTCCCTGACCAGGAGCGAACCTGAATCGGTGAACCAACTGAATGGAGTAATCCGTGGTCATGTATTTCGAGGAAGTTATCACGCCTATGAGGTCGAGATTCCTGGCCGGCCTACAGCAATTTTTGTTTACGATCAGGCTGCAAATCGCTCAACCAGTTCGGTTATGAAATTAAATGAGAATGTTTATGTCTCTTGGAAAATCGAGAACGCCGTTTTGCTTAAAGATTGATGAGCGCTTCAAGCTAATTATTGGATACCGAGCGCAACTCAGCCTTTACGCATTTGTATTGAGTTTTATTTTTTATAGGTGTAGGTGTGCAAACTAGCAACAAACAGGAGGATAAAAATGTTACGAAATAAACGTTGGATTCAGGGCTCAGTTATCGGGTCCGCCATGCTTTTCTCCGGGGCGGCTGCTGTCTCGGCTGAAGAGATCACTGTAACCTCTTTTGGTGGGATTTGGGAAACCGCAATCACCAATTGTTTCGCAGCAGAGTATGAGAAACGAACCGGACACAAAGCCAATGTGATGATTGGAAGTCCTGCCCAGTGGATGAGCCAGATTGAGGCTAACCCTGACAATCCGCCAATTGATGTCATTGTGTCTACCCAGAGTCAGACCGTTGCAGCAGGCGAAGGCGGTCTAATCTCTCGAGCTGGGCCAAATGAAATCCCCAACTTAGCTGATGTTGACCCCCTTTTTATTGATGCTGTTGACGGATGGGGAGGCTGTTTTGACTTTGGCTCTTTCGTTATTGCCTACAATAAGGATACGGTCAAAAACCCGCCAACATCTCTGAAAGAGTTTATGGATAGAACCATAGCTGGAGATTGGGTTGCTTCGTTCCCGTCAATAACCTACGCCATCATGCCTGACATTATCTGGTCTTTTGCCGAACTGTATGGCGGTAGTGCGGATAATGTCGATCCTGCTTTCGATATCTTTAAAAAAGTTAAAGCGAGCGGTAATGCGATCGCGTGGGCAAGCGTGACTGATTTCTTAAACCAAATGTCCACTGGCGATGCTGATATCGGCATGTACTGGGACGGTCGTGCATATTCATTCATTGATAAAGGAAATGACTGGATGGGCGTGATTACACCCACCGATAAAGCGTACATGAGTTGCGTTGCGATGAATAAGTCCAAAGGCGCGCCAGACGCTGCATGGGAGTATCTCAATATTGTTTTTGAGGCGGGTCCGCAATCGTGTTTTTCGGATTACCTCAACTACGGGGTCACCAATCAGAAGGTTCAGTACTCAGAAAAGATGAAAGACCGAGTTACATGGCCTAAAGACCTTCGTGCGCCAAGTACTGCTACTTCAAGAAAGATCGCTGAAAATGCGGCTGATTGGATTGAGCGCTGGAATAAGGAGATCGGTCTCTAAGTTTTTCTATCTCTTCAAACCGACACTGGCTCTATGAGCCAGTGTCGGATCTTTTTTAAGGCAGCCCAATGATTCTTAAACGAAGCGGGGTAACCACAGTCTCTGCTGGGGTTGTGAGTCCGTGGTGGATCGCTTTCACCGGCCTTTTCTTAGTTGTGTTTTTCGTGCTGCCGATTGTAAATAATCTTCTAAATACGACCGAACTTGCCACCCTCGCAAAACAGCGGCCGATTAGCTTCTACTACCATAAGTTATTTACCGATCCCTACTATATTCGTATCGTCTTCGACACCGTTGCTTTAAGTGTTGGGGTTACAGTTATCTGCATCATCATTGGGTATCCTGTGGCGATGTTTCTGGTACGACACTCCGGCAAGTGGTCCGGTTTTATTATTTTTCTGCTTATCGCTCCACTGCTGACTTCGATCATCATGCGAACGTTCGGCTGGCGTGTCTTGTTTGCCCGTCGCGGTTTGGTTAACGATTTTCTTATCTGGGCTGATATTCTTGACAAGCCGTTTATGTTTCTAAACAGCGCGAGTTCTGCAGTCGTGGGCTTAGTTCATGTACTGGTTCCTTTTATGGTCCTCTCTATCGCATCTGTACTTCGCAGTATTGATCTACAACTTGAAGAAAGCGCTCGAATCCTTGGGGCGAGCCGAGTGAAAACCTTTCTCAAGGTGACTTTTCCTTTAAGCCTCGACGGCATTGGAACGGGTTTCATCATTGTCTTTTTGCTAGCCAACGGAAGTTTTGTCACGCTGCTGCTCTTAGGGGGAGGAGATCTTAAAACTCTTCCTCTCTTAATCTATCAACAGTTTACTATCAGTCGTGATTTTCAGTTCGCCGCTGCGATGAGCAATGTCCTACTCGCGATTGCGGTGGGCTGCCTTTATCTACAACTGCGACTTATCCGTCGAAGAGGAGTCAAAGGAAGCTGATGAATAGCCGGTCTTGGTTCAGACTCAAGGAGAATGCTCCTAAATTCAGTATGCTGGCCTATATGGTCCTGTTTTTCATTTTTTTACTCGGTCCCATCCTGATTGTGGTTGCCATTTCTTTTACGGAAACCGAATATGTCGCGTTTCCACCAAAGGGCTTCTCTCTTCGTTGGTACGAGAGGTTTTTTGAATATGATGCTTTTGTTGATAGCTTCATCGTCTCAGTTGAACTCGCTATCGCAACGGCTGTTCTTGGCGTGGGACTAGGTGTTCCTGCTGCTCTCGCGGTGACACGCGGGCATGTTCCTTATGCCAATACCATCATGACTTTTCTGTTATCGCCTCTGTCAATGCCGCTGATTGTGATGGGATTTGCGCTGCTCTTTTATCTCTCAGCACTTGGTTTTGGAGTATCGTTTCTTTCGCTACTTATTGCACATACGGTAATCAGCCTACCCTATGTAGTGCGCACCGTCGCTGGCGTTTATCGCGGTATCTCCCCAGATTTTGAGGAATCTGCTGCAGTGCTTGGGGCAAATCGACTCCAGATTTTTTGGAACATTACGCTGCCAATGATCAAGCCGGGAATATTCGCCGGAATGCTTTTCGCGATGCTTATCTCTATCGATAATCTACCGATCTCCTTTTTCTTTGGTAGTGCAGACACCAACACACTCCCCGTAGTAATGCTATCTTATCTTGAACATCAATTTGATCCGTCAATTGCAGCCGCGAGTTGCATTCAATTAATCGTTGCAGTAATCGGCTTATTTATTGTCGAACGCATTTATGGTCTAGATGCGATGACCCCCGCCTCTTAGCCCCGCCTTTTCCGGGATGGCGCGTGGATGGTCAATCGCGGCTACTACTCTGCTGTTTTTAGAAGATTGAGATAGTCTCGAATTTGGATCGAGCTGTAGCCGACATCAATCAGTCCAGACTCCTCTAGCCTCTTTAAAGATTTATTTACGCTCTGTCGAGATAAGCCGAGCATAAGAGATAATTCTTGTTGGGTAACGTAAACGACAGAGTGTCGCGGGCGACCGTCTGCGACCTTGTACCAGCCCGATGCGAGATCGGCGATACACTGTGCGACCTTTTCGTAAGAGCTAAAAATCGCCGCCCGGGTCTTGTAGGTGGCAAAATAGCGGAAACGGTCTGCCAGAAACCCATTAATTCCATCTTGGAAATCCTTTCGAGTCTCCGCAAGGGTGCGGAAATCTTTAAGCTCGATCGCTAAAGCATCAATTGTCATTACCGCTTGAATTTGATGCATGTTTGGCAAGTTATCCAATGCCGAAACAACACCCTGCACCTGTCCAGGGCCGATTAAACCATGAAATACCTCTCTTCCATCGGAAGTAAGGCTACTAGCCTTTGCGGACCCAGAAAGAAAGAAAAGTACGCAAGAGGGTAACTCGGTCGTGTTAGCAATAATGTTCCCGTGTTGAAACGAGCGCCAACAGAGAAAAGACGCCAGCCCAGCTTTCGTGTCCTCTGAAAGCATTTGAAAATACGGGCTAATGTGCAGAAACGTATCTAAATCTGCACGCTGTTTTTTACGCTTATTTTCCATAAATTGATCGACTGCAGTAGACCAGTGGTCGACAGAATTAACCTTAACTTACAAGGACACGAGATTTACTGCTGGAAATAAATATTTATCAGCCAATTAGGAGATCGTCCTGTCGGACAGTGATATTTCTCGGCAGTTTCTGTAACATTATCACCTATGATCAGAATCGGGGTCATTGGTCTTGGCAAAATCGCAGCGAACAGTCTCATCCCTGCGATTAGACAAGTGCGCGGGGCCTGTCTGTGGAGCGTTCTAAGTCGCGATATTGAAAAAGCTCGTCGAATCGCTCGGGAGTTTCATGCTCATTCTGGAAATCCTGCCTTCGATAACCTGCAGACTTTTTTATCCGATCCCGAATTGGATGCGGTAATCGTCGCAAGTCCAGACAAGCTTCACGCATCCCATTCCCTCGCTGCCATTGATAAAGGCAAACATGTTTTAGTTGAGAAACCAATGGCTACGTCGACTACGGACGCGCAGTTGATGGCCACCGCCGCTCGCCGAGCAGATGTCAAACTGGGAGTCGCATACCATATGCGCTGGCATCAAGGGCACCGAGCGCTCGCCCGTCGTGTTTGGAGTCGGCATTATGGCGAAATTCAAACGGTTCGAGCACACTGGACATTCAAGTCACCGGACAGCAGTAACTGGAGAGCGCATGACAAGCTTGGTAAATGGTGGAGTCTCGCCGGGGTTGGCACCCACTGCTTAGACTGGATTCTCTGGCTGATGCGCCCCATCTGTGGCGAGGTCGAGGATGTACAAAGCGCAGTTTCCCGCGCCGATACGACAAGCAGACACGATACCTCGGTGGCAACACACCTGAAATTCCAATCAGGCGCTATCGCGCATATGTTCTGCTCCGCGGTCCACGATACTCCGACAGTTGGGGAAATTTACGGCTCAACCGGCTACGCTCTGTGCCGAGAGACGATCGGCACCTCCGGAGGTGGTTCGATCATTACAGATTCCGGTCCAATCGAATACGACAGCTTGAATCCTTATGTCGGAGAAATCGATGACTTTGTTTCGGCCATTAGTAATGACAGAGACCCAGAGGTGACAGGAGAAGATGGTCTTCGAAATATCGAACTGCTTACTGAAATCTGTCCGTAGATGCCGATTGATCAAACACCGTTTCGCATTACTAATGGCTTAGGTCTCGCGTTGGGCTAATAAAGGCCCTCCCGGTATACCTTCTCGACATCGCATTGGTCGGTGGACTCGATTGGAAGGTGGGTGTGATCTTGCAACATCTCAAACAGCGTTGGAACGGGTCTTGACGTTGGCCAGGTCTCCGGCTTCCACAGGCCGGCTCTCATTGGAGCCTTGCCGCAATGAGTATAGATTTCGTCTGCGGTTATCCTGAGCACTGTTTTAGGAAATCGTCCAGCGATTTCAAACCTAGCCCTTAGCTGTTCATCATCCAGGATTTCTGCTCGCCCGTTTACCCGCAACGTCTCATCTACCGTCGGGATCAAAAAAATCGCGGCTACGTAAGGATGCTGCAGAATATTTATCATTCCATCTAAACGCTTGTTTCCAGGTCGATCTGGTAGAAGCAGGGTTGAGTCACTCTCTACAACAGCAATCCCCGCAGGGTCTCCCTTGGGTGATATATCTAAATTCTGACCATCTGAGGTTGCTAAGACTAAAAATGTCGCGTTTTCGATGAATGCCCGACAGTGGTGATCGAACTTAGTGATCACTTTTTCTGTCGCCTTCGATGAAGGTTTGCCGTATATCTCACGAAGGGTTTCTGGTGTCATAGGGTGCAACCGGCTGATCAAAAATGTTTGGTAATTTGTCAACCAGTATACTCTCGTTCTAATTCTTCATATGTAATTTGATTGACAATTACGTAAGCCTGAAATCGCGACCTACCCCCTCTCACGCTTAGATTTATTTGGTGTCCGCTCAATCGAGAAAGGATGCTTCTGAGCGACACACTAAGCAGTCCGGAAATCGCTTATCGCCAAACTAGGGGCATCCACGACATTTCAGGTCTTCTACCCCTGACTACCTGCGATATGGCTTCATAAGCGATATCTACAAAGCACAGGAAGAATCTCTGGGTATCGCAATTTGGAACTTAAGCCAAGCCGCGTATTCTTGGCTTCAATCACTACGTACATCATTGGGGTAACGGCTTGGAGCGCCGTGAACATCAAGAAGGTCATCGCGAAAGCTCCCCGGTGAACTTTGGGCATGTTTGCGGGCTGCCTCCCCGAGTCTGCGATACCAACTTGGCAATACTGGCTCGCCGCATTCGAGGGCCAGCCTATCGTAATACAGAAACTGATCATCCAGTACATGATAGTTTCTCTGAGCCACTCCTGACGTCTTCAACTGGTCAATCCGCTCTTCTTGTAACCTGTGCATCGTAGATGTGGGCGGCACCTTAAACTCCATATTTAACAGTTTTGCGAACCATTTCGCTTGGATGTCAAATATTGGAAACGGAATAATCTTCAGTGGCAAACCCAATAATGCGAGCGTCGGCTCAGAGATACAAAGTAAATCTTGATATAGAGGAGTTACAAAATTGTCATCTACCGAGATCAATTCGTTCGATAAAAAAGGGAAACTATAGTGATACCCTGTCGCCAATATCAAACACTCTATCGGCCCGATAGATTCATCATTATCAAGCTCCAGGCAACCATCGCTCGATAGAGCGATAACGGGTCCGCCGACGAAAATATTTTCTATCTCCCTCGTCTGTTCTCGCCGCATCGTTTGGTTAGTCCCGCACCAATGCACACTCTGCGCCAGAGACGCAATCTCGAATGTAAGGTCAATACCTGATGCTGCAGTACCGATTACTGCAACCTTTTTATTACGAAAGAATTCTGGTTTTCTGTAGTTATGACTGTGCATCATAAAGCCGGGGAACTCACTCATTCCTGTAAGTTCTGGCACCCGAGGCGCAGCATAGTGTCCGTTACAAACCACTACTGCGTCGAAAAACTCCTTACGCCCTCCCTCTTTGGAATCTATCGACAACTCCCACTTGTCTCCGGGATTTACCCGCCGAACCTTGGAATTGAAGCGGATCAACTCCGATATACGAAAGGTTTCGGCGAAACTTCTTAAGTAGGAAAGAACTTCTGAATGGCTAGGATAGCGTGGCCAGTCATCACTCCCTCCGCCCGAAGAATCGAACGGGAAATCAAAGAAAGCCATTAAGTCTCGGGGAAGATTTGTGCGTAAGGAACTGTAGATTGATGCATGTAATCGTGGTCCCGACTGCCCTAGCGGATCTGATTCGGACTCTTCCTGATACACCCAGATGCCACCGATGTTTGGCGACTGCTCATAGACGGTCACGTCGTGTTGAGCTCTTAAGAGCTCACGCGCCGCAACTAGACCAGCAGCTCCCGCGCCTATGACAGCAACTCGCATTTTCCGTATTCTCAGAGTAAGGGTGACGCAGTCTAACCAGTGTATCCAAGCAAAGTTAGTTCTCCACTGAAGCAAGCAGACAAAGTGAATCGTTTCACGCAACCAATCAAACAACTTAAGCGGGCAACGATGTTCGTCATAAATCAGCGCGGAAATCCATGCTTCCAGAGTTTGAGTGCACGAATATGGTCAAACGAATAATAAGATACTGCCTAACGCTTTTTTTGCTATTGAAGGGTGGCAGAGTGGGTTAATTATATGCTCTATACCGACCAACAACTCTTTGGTTCTGATTCGGAGAAAGTCTATTCAGACGTTGACCATATTCAATGCTTGTTCCATTACTCCCACTGTCGCGGATCCCAAGTTATCTCCTGTCAACCCAATCAATACTGAATGTTGACCTTGCCTCAACTCAGTGACCGTAGCTATCGGCTCACCATTTGTATTACTCTCGGCACGGTAGTGCCTTCCCTGTTCGCCAACGTCAAGCCGTATTCCTGGTGTAGAGCGAAGCGTTTCTTCGATCGCAGTAATCGGTGTACTCTGCTTCAACGTTAGAGAAACTGTAATGGTATGCCCCTGCCATACAGGGACCCGCGTCGCAAAGACATCTATAGAGAAAGCATGATTAAACATCCGCCCAAGCTCCTCGGTAAGTGCACAGGCTTCCCGCTCTACCTGATTAATAACCTTGTCATGAATCTGGTATGCATGAAGTCCAGGAAGATCCGTCCCACTAATCGCCTGAAGAGTCGTAATCGTTGCTGACTCTATGCCGTGTACTTTATGAATACTGTTAAGCGGCGACGCACAAATTACAGTGGTGCAATTTGGGGTAACAAGGTGTCGCTCCTGTGGATCTGGATCTGGAAGAACATTGGGACAAACCATTCTCGCTGTCAGTCGAGCGTATTCACAATGCGTGATGACCTTCGTTCCCTGGCTAAGATGTTTAGTTTCAAACTGCTCTGCGCCTAACTCGGGTAGAAACGAAATTAACAGGGGGGCCAGTGCTCTGTCGCTTGGGCGTAACAACGGGACATCACGAAGTTGCTCTAGCACTTTTGAGTTGATCATCGGATCTCTAGATTGACTAATATCCGAAGCTCCTGTCTCAGCCAAAGAATCGTGCAGACTCGCAACTTTAATACTTGGTCTTTCCGTAATTTTTCTAAGGAACAGCTGTCCCAAAAGCGTACTCGCCCCAGCGATTGCGATTAATTTCTCTTTCAATTCTTTTCGCCCTTTCCTATTGTCGCGACAGCGTTATTTATCGTTCTGGCTAAATTCGGACTTGCAAACTCGCAATACGCGGATCCGTTCCTGGCTCATTTTGGAATTGGCCATACAACACATTTTCATGCTGCCGTTTTTTGCCTGTCTCCAGGCACCTTGACCTGCCTAGCCGCGAGACGATTACCTAGTTGCTTTTACTTAAGCGTCGTATCGAAGTTATCTGAGCCATGATCGAAACCGCGATTTCAGCGGGAGTTTTGCTCCCGA
>Ga0066825_10000148_pt1 | contig 24795 bp, 21 predicted proteins | sample ETNtaG_6_FD_65608 | JGI IMG/M metagenome (GOLD analysis project Ga0066825, IMG submission 65608) | Marine microbial and viral communities from oxygen minimum zone, Eastern Pacific Ocean - ETNP201306SV45 | ecosystem: Environmental > Aquatic > Marine > Oceanic | place: Pacific Ocean: Eastern...
CGCCCCCCCCCCCTGTTAAATTTGGGAACAAAGCTATCACTTAGGCAACTCAGAGAGCCTTAACTCTTCCTTTGTTTCGTATTTTCCCTTGTTAAGAGAATCAGATTGCTGGGACGCAGTTCATAGGATGCACTGAAGTCCAGAGCTTTATGGAAATAAAAAAAGGAGAATCGCACGATTCGGGGCTTGGAGATCCGGTGGATATTAAGAATCCCAAAACTTTAAAATCTACAGCTGGTTTGTGGCCTGATTGGCTGCCATACGGTCATGCAGCTTTCTCGCTGATTTTGCTCTTAGCCTTACTGCTGGGGTACGGACTGCCTTACGAAAAACCAGAACAGCCGCAGCGTGATTATCGTGCAAATTACGAGTCAGTTGAGGAGGAGAAGAAAGCTGTTAAAGAGTATGATGAAAAGGTGGAGGCTTACGAAAAAGAAAAGAAAGCGTGGGATGAAGGTGGGGAAGAGTCTAGGCGTGGATGGATCGCTGTGGGGCGAAATTTAGCTAAGTTCTCCACCGTACTTTGGCTTATCTTCAGTTTTATTGTTTATGGCTTGATGCCGCTTCTGCGCCTGATCCCGAAGCATTTTGGTAAAGATCTTTCCATTACCCTGCTGCCTGTACTCATGCTGGGAGTTTTATATTCCCTGTCTCGACTGGTGGTAGAATGGATCCCGGACTCAGGTTGGCTGTTACCCAGTCCATTGGAGTTGAATGATCAATCTCTCTGGAAGGTGATGGGGCAGTTCATAGTGCATTTAACCCATCCAATTGCGAATATGGTGATCACTCTTAAGGAGTTTGCCGTGGATAAATGGTTTGTCCCGCTACTCTTTGTTGCGGCAACCCTTGTAATCGGTTGGCGCCAATCCATACCTGGTAAAGTGGATGAATCATCCCGCAAAAAATCCTAGAGCCCAGGCTTTGCCGCGGTGGGATATCCGCAGCAACCTCAAGAAATAGTTTTTGTTCGCCGTGAAAGTCCGCTTTGATTAACGTGCAGCGCGATATGGATTTGCAATATCTCCTAAACGCTAGAGATAAGTGCTTCAACAACTATTAAAGGACAACCCGATGGCGCAAACACCCAGTAAAGATTACAAGCGCAGAGAGCGCGAATTTAAGAAAGCGGAAAAGCGCAGGGCTCGCGAAGAGGCGAAGGCCGAAAAACTGGCTGCTGAGAAGGCGGCTGCCGCGCTGGCGGCTGAGGAAGCTGCCAAGCAGGCCGAAGCTGATTTGAAAGCTAAAATCGAGGCGGAGTTTGAGGCGGAGCTCCAAGCCGAAATCGAGGCGGAGAAGAAAAAAGGCGCCTAACTTGAACTTCCGCCCATTAATACAATGGGGAAACTCTTGTGATTGAGGGCGGGAAATCCGGGCGTGTTCGTCTGCCGATGGGGGTTCGTGTTTATCAGATAGCCTCAGATTACGCTTCATTGGTTTTCGCCAACAATTCGCCCTGCTTGTTTGATTTCCGCAGGTCTTATTTAGACATTAATTGATAAAAGGTGAATCTCCACCTATAGTGCGATAAGTTCATGGGAACGTTACGAATTCTATCTTTGCTGCTTTTTATCGTGGTCTCTTTTGACCTGCCTGCTGCCGAGGGTGAACGTATGGCAAAACAGTTTCTTGAAACCCATTGCATTCGCTGTCACGGGGAGGAAAAGCAAAAGGGTAAGTTGGCGCTCCACGAGGTTTCGTTTGATTTCACTCAGGCGAGCAATTCTGAATTGTGGTTAGACATTCTCGCTCAACTGACAGCCGGCGATATGCCGCCGCCGGATGAGGAGAAGCGTCCCGATGATTCGGATCGAAACGGGATGATCGAGTGGATTGATCGCCAGTTGTTGACGGCTGGTTCTGGCGACGCGTATCGCAAAAAACTGCTCGCGCCAGAATACGGCAACTGGGTGAATCATCAAAAACTGTTTTCCGGTGAAATCAAAACGCCTTCGTTTTCGCCTGCCCGACTCTGGCGGTTTAACTCAGAAATTTTTTCACATAAAGGATTTGGCAATGCGAAGAGTCCATTCAGTTACGTGACCTCGGAGCGCGGGATTCGCGATTATGCAGTAATGTCAGTGGCCGATCAAAGCACGGTGCAAATGATGATGATCGTGGCGGATTCGTTTCTGGTGGCTAGGGATAAGCGCGGTGAGTTCAAAGAACTGGCAGATGCGGACAAGGAGTTGAACGATTCAGACCTGACGGAACTTGTTCGACGGGAGCATATGCGGGTGATTGGGCGCTACCCGTCTCAGGAAGAGCAAGAGAAGTACCTGGCCTTTCTTAAACAGAATATCGAAACCGGCGGTCACTTGGATGGCTTCAAGACGACGGTCAAAGCGATGTTCCTGAGCCCAGAATCGATTTACCGGATGGAGTTTGGGTTGGGTAAGGTAGACACGCATGGGCGCCGACATTTGTCACCGAATGAACTGGCGCATGCGGTGGCTTACGCACTAACCGATCAGGGACCTGACCGTAATCGGCACATCCAAGCGGCAATCCAGCAGGGTCAGCTTAAAACCCGCGAAGACGTGGCCAATCTCGTGAGGCAGTTGCTGGATGAACAACTGACGACCGGGGCCTGGAATCGTAAAGACCTACCGCGCGTGCAGCGGTTTTTTGATGAGTACTTCGGCTTCCACCGTGCGGGGGCGGTGTTCAAGGACAACGACCGGCGGGGTGCGGAAAAGATTAACCAATGGAACACGGCCATGCTCATTCACGACGCCCGGATGCTCATTGAGCACGTGTTGAAAAAGGACAAGGACGTCATCGCTGAGCTGTTGACCACGAGTGAATACTTCATCGCGCACCCCGGTGACAACGAGTATGCCCGCGAGTATTACGATAAGAGAATCGCGGAGATCATGGACCCCGGTTACGTAGAAGCCCGCATCGAGTTACGCAAGAAACAGATCAAGGGGGATTTCAATTTTGAGAATATGCCCGAAAAGGCCGAGAAAGCGCTCATTGCCGCAAGACGGGATGCCGAGAAAACTGTTGCGATGTATCAAGCGACGCTGGACAAGGGAATGCACCGCCATCCCGCTTTTCCTTTCGAGGGCAAGAGACGCGGCATTGCGGATCTCCTCTATATCGAGCCTTACAATTTACCTAGCAACGGTCGCCACGGGGAACAAAAATGGGACTGGCCTATCGAGCAACCCTTGAAGATGCCCAAGGAGGAAAGAGCCGGTTTGCTGACCCATCCTGCATGGTTGGCGGCTTATTCCCTCAATGAGGACAATGATCCGATTCATAGAGGAATCTGGGTATACGAAAGGTTGCTCGCCGGGGTGCTGGGGGATGTGCCTCCGGATGTTGATGCCTCCGTGCCGATTGATCCTCACAAAACACTCCGGGAACGCATGGAACCGTTGCGGGCTGCCCAGTGCTGGAAATGTCATCGCAAGATGAACCCACTCGGTGAACCTTTTGAGATGTTTGATGATTGGGGTCGGTATCGTGAGGTAAGTTATTTTGACGAGGACGGGAAGATTTACATGCGGCGGGATGGCCAATTCGATCGCCTCCTTAAGGAAGGTAAGTTGACAACCCGCAAGATCGACGCCACCGGAGAAATTGCATTTTCGGGCGATCCCAAAGTGGACGGCGATGTGAAGGATGCGGTCGAGATGATGCATCGGTTGGGGCGTTCGGATCGTGCGCGGCAGTCGTTTATCCGATATCTATTCCGCTATTTCATGGGTCGAAATGAGATGTTAAGTGATTCAAAAACCTTGATTGAAGCCGAGAAAGCCTATTTGGATAATGACGGTAGTTTTAAAGCACTGGTTGTGTCCTTGCTGAGTTCGGATTCATTTCTATACAGGCGATAGCCGCACATATTTTATGACTTACAAACGACGACAATTTCTAAGGGATCTCTCACTGGGTGGTAGTTCTCTGGCCATGGCGCCATTTCTCCACTCCCTTCGTGTTCACGCGGAAGGTGACGAGGCTGCTTTTCCAAAGCGATTTGTCTTTGTGGTGAAATCATCCGGCATCGATAAGTTCAATCTCGTGCCGAATGGATTAACCAATCATTTCGTGGACGAAAAATCCGGCCAGAAACTGGGCAACCGGTCGCGCCGGGAAGGGGCACTGGTGGATGTGCCTCTGACGAAACACGAACTGCCGGAAAAACTAGCGGCTTTGGAGAAATTCAAGGACCAGATGACGATCATTCAGAGCCTATCCGGTGTGGGCTTCCGGGGTAATCACACCAAAGGATTCGGCACGTTGTCGCTTCATGACTCCGAGAATGTCGCCATCGCACCGACGCTAGATTGCCTCCTAGGGCAGCATCTTTCCACTGGACCTTATCCGATGTACGGAATGGCGATGAACGGGCGATTGCTGGAGCCAGGATGGAAGCCGGAAGATTCCTATTGTTATCCCAACCTCTCCGCTTATGGCGCCGCCAAGCCAGTCGCTTACCAGGGCTCGCCTCGCAAGGCGTTCTTAGAGCTTTTCAGTGCCGCGGTGGAAAGCCCGCAGCAGTTGAAAAAGAAAATCGCGTTGAACGGCAACCTCATGGACTTCTTGGGCAAAGATGCGCGACGCGTGGGGAAACAACTGTCGGGCGATGATAAGGAACGATTTGCGCAGTACTTAGAATCGTTTGATGCACTGCGGAAGATTGAAGAGAAGAAAGCTGGTATGACGGATCAAGTCCGCAAGCATGCGCCAAAGCTAACCGATCGTTATGATTCCACGGCACCTTCCGCGCGGATCGAATCGCACTTTGAGATCGCGTCGGCCGCTTTGATTGCCGGCCTGACGAACGTGATCACCTTGCGCCCAGATACTTTGGGCGTGAAGTACTCCGAGCTGGGCCTTTCGAATTCCGTCCACGCCCTCGGCCACCTGCAGGAAAACAAGGCGTCCAATGGCTGGACTGGCCACCAGGCTCGTATGGAAGTCGAGAAGCTGCACTTGAAACAGATCGCCAAAATGGCAAAGAAATTCGCAGGCATTCCTGAGGGGAACGGTTCGATGCTCGACAACACAATGATCGTCTACATGTCCTGTTCTTCAGGCGACCATCATTGCGCCGGTCACGACTGGCCAACCATTCTCTTGGGAGGCATGGGAAAGAAACTGAACATGGGACGTTATCTGGAATACCCGAAGTATGGATCCGAAGGGCATCGCACTGTGGGCAACTTGTACCTCGCCCTTATGCATGCCGCTGGGATGAAAACGCCTGAAACATTTGGGCAACTGGATTCGAATTTGAAGCACCTCAATTTGAAGGGCCCCTTGGAAGAGTTCTTGGCCTAATATATTTCCCTTAAATCGCCCAACTAATCGGAGGATGGTCAGCGATTCCTTCCTCTGGCCCATTTTCAAAGTGACGGGTTCAACAGTCTCTTCTACCCTGTTCGTGCCATGAGGCACCGTTCGCCGATTCTTTTTTTTAGCATCATTCTCTTGGGTTTGATTCCGAGTTCATATGTGCCAGCGGATGAAGCAAAACCGTCTGCGGGCGGCTTTGAGATTCGCCGACCTGCGGCCACGTCGGGGCCACTCGATAACCCGCTTAAGGGGTATTGTCTCTACTCCAATGCCGGTAAAATTCATCGCCCTTATTCCATGGTGTTCCAATACATTTCATGGAGGGAGCTGGAGCCGATCGAAGGGAAATATACCTTTGAGGATTGGGAGAAAAAGGACTGGAACCACCCCAGAGCCAAGGATAAGCATCTTGTGCTTCGGGTGTATGTGGATTACCCCAGCAAACCCTCCGGGTTGCCTGAGTGGTTGCGCGCTAAGGGCGTGAAGGAAAGCTCTTATCGGGAACACGGTGGCGGTAAGAGTCCAGATTATAACCATCCTAAAATGGTCGAGGACATGGAGCGTTTCATAGCGGCTTTGGGCAAACGTTATAATACCCATCCTCGCGTCGCTTTTATCCAATTGGGGTTCCTTGGTTTTTGGGGGGAGTGGCATACTTACCCGCGGGCGGAATTGTTTGCTTCTGAGGCGACCCAACATCGAATTCTAAAGGCGTACCAAAAGGCTTTTCCCGACAAGCAACTGATGGCTCGGTATGCCGATGGAGTGCTGGCCAAATACAAAGGGATCGGGTTCCACGACGATATGTTTCCCGAGGATACGGATAATGGAGAGGATTGGTCGTTTTTGGCACGCATGCGTAGGGGCGGTCATGCAGATGGTTGGAAACAGAACGTGGTTGGCGGTGAAATGGTGCCGCACGCCGCGCAGAAATGGTTGGGAAACGAGTGGGCTTACACCCGAGAGATGGTTGGCCGTTCTCACTTTTCCTGGATTGGCCCTTATGGGCCGGCTTTGGACGAGAATGTTTCACTTAACTACCAGGCTCGTAGTGATCAGTTGGTCCGAAAGATGGGTTATCAATTTCGGTTAACTGAGGTCCGTCATTCAAAGAGAGTTGCTCTAGGAAAAGGTTGTGTTGTTTTGGTGCGAGCGATTAATGAAGGCGTAGCCCCTTTTTATTACCGTTGGCCGGTGAAGTTGGCGTGGTTGGATACAAAAGGGAATCTAGTATCTGAGATCAAACTGCAGGATGATATTCGAAAATGGTTGCCCGGTAAATTCCAATTTGGGACGGTATTAAGTGTCCCTGAGCAAACGGGTATCTACCAATTGGGGGTCGGAGTGATTGATCCTTGGAAAAAGAAACCTGCAATTCGATTTGCTAATGAATTAACCTTACAAAGTGGTTGGTCAATCCTGGGTCAAGTTGAGGTGGACTCAAAACAGAATTAATCGATGATCCAAAAATTTCCATTCAAGGCGGCCTTGGTAATCGGGGTGTGGGCTCACTTACTGGCAGGAGCGGCATTGCGTGAAGTCGTGGTCAGCCATACCGATGACCAAGGGATCCTGCAACTCTACCGCATGAAAGAGGATGGGACAGGCACTCGGCAACTCACGTTTTCCAAGACCGGATGTCGGATGCCGAGTTGTTCTTCAGACGGTAAAAAACTGGTTTATGTTGAACAAGTGGGCCATGCGATGGCGCTGCGCCTCGCCGATCTGAACGGAGGGAAAGTGAGGACCCTTGTGGGTGAGGGGATGAATATGTTGCCCTCGTGGTTACCGGGCTCAGACCACCTGATTTGGATGAAGGTAAAGCCCCAGCCCAAACAGGATCCGGCCCGCAATTCTCAAATTCATATTCTGAATGTCACGACGGGGGAGCATCGCAGACTTTTTACCAATCCGGAACAACTCAAGCACAGTAACGCCATGCCGGCGGCTTCGCCGAAAGGCAACCAGATCGCCTTTATCTCCAATAGAAGTGGAGAAATGAGAGTCTGGGTTAGCGATCTCAATGGGGATGGTGCCAAACTAATTTCCAAGCCGGAGCAGGAATACCACGAGGCCATTAAAGCGCCAATCGAGCAAAAGGTTCCTGTTTGGTCGCCGGACGGCAAGTGGATCGCCCATTGGGAGGGAGTGGAGATGATTCATATGAGTAAGTTTACCGGCATCAATAATCCCAAGCGAGACCAGCAAATCGCTGCGACCTTTAATGTATGGGTTGTGAGCCACGATGGAAAACAGCGCCGGAAAGTTGGGCGAGGAGATGACCCTACATGGTCTCCTGATGGTTTTGTGACGAGGGCCTACCCTGAACCGAAACGTGGCGGTCCCATGGTGATGGTTCAAACTGAATCGGGAGAAAAGGCATTACCCATCGTGCCACCTCAAAGGAATTGGGGTCGATTTACTTGGGCGCCAAAATCTCCATAACAATGGATTTGAATTAAGGAGACGTTGCGATGATGAAAACGCTGGTTTCCCTAAGGTTACTATCGCTCATCTTGATCTGTGGAATGGAGGTCTGCGTTTTTGCTCAAACGCCAACTTCAAATATTCCGAAGCTGGATATCCGGCTGACGCAAAAGGATTACAAGACCGTTCCAGAGAATTTCGAGGCCGTGTGCCGTTCGGTGGCAATGGGGCTGGCACGGCATTTTCCGGAGCGGAAGTTCATGCCGATCCGTATAGAGAAAGCTAATCACCAGTTTCCGGTAAAACTGGATCGCCGCGGGCCAAAAGGTGAGACACTAGTGATGCTGAGCGTAGATGACGGCTTTGGGTGGGCACAGATAGCCTATCAGTTTTCGCATGAGTTTACGCACATCGTGATCAATCATGACCGCCCGCGGTCCGGAGCGAATCATTGGATCAATGAAGCATTCTGCGAGGCGATCTCTTGCCATTCACTGAAGGTAATGGGGAAGGAATGGAAGACGCATCCGCCTTACGGCAACTGGAAGAGCTACGCCAAGCATCTGGATTCCTATGCTGAACGCATTCTGGATCCGAAAAAGGCCAAGCCCGAGGGTATGGAATTTGCCGAGTGGTTTGAAAAAAACGAAAAGGCGCTGCGGCTTGGTAAGCGGTACCCTAAGTACGATCTGTATCGGTATGTTGGTTACCAGTTTTATCAGGTAATCGCGAAAGATCCCAAGCAACTGCGTGCACTACTGTACCTGAATCAAGGGCTGGAGAGTCAGAGCCTTAGCACGGCGGAGTATTTGGCGCGCTGGAAATCCGTGCTGCCCAAGGAACATCAGCCATTTGCGAATCAAATCGCTGCGGTATTCGGGCTTTCTCTGGGTTTGAATTAAGACGGACATATTGGGACACGTATATCCGAATTTTAAAGTTTTATAAAATTTAATTACGTGTAATTATAATGACTTCAAAAAATGTTGGGTCATAAACCTCAAGAACCGATTGCTTCTGGAGCCATTGCAAGTTCTTTTGAAAATTATTCTAAACATATCATGGGAGCACTCCCTAGAATAGTTCTAGGATTTGAACTTGTATTTATTAGAATGATTATATTAGGGGTCGGAATTATGTTCTTAGGGGTTTACCCGTTAAAAGGATCCTTGCTTATACTGTTATCCTGGTGGGTTGGTTGGAAAGAAGGGTGGTCAAAGAGAATTTCATTTTTCGATGAAAAATTTAGAAAACAAATTTATCGGATCCCAGTATCCGATTCGATCAAGGAACTCAAAAACATCTTAAAATCACGAGGTGTTGATGCGGTGGCTAGCCATCCATTTCCTGAGCATTGGAAGAACCAACTCATGGAACACTCAGCGCTTTACCGTCGTATTCCCAATGAATTGAAGGGCAATTTGCACCAGTTGATTAATGTGTTTTTGTCAAAGGTGGAGTTTCGGCACGGACTTATTGAGGCTGGGGAATTTGAGGAAGAAAATATGATTCTGGTTGCGGGTGAAGCCTGCGTGCTAATTACTGGTCGCGACTATCACGATTTTCGAAAGCTTGAATTGGTGGAGCTTCGAACTAATCTTCTCTATAAACGCACAGACACATATGGCTTTGGGCCGCGTTTCGCAGGAATGGCTTCTGATACTACAGTTTCACTTCATTGGGAGTCGGTTATGGACGGGGCTACACATGGTAATTCTGGTTATAATGTTATCCTTCATGAGTTTGCCCATGTTATGGACTTTGCAGATGATGGTTGGGCACAGGGTTACTTGGGGAAAGCCGGCTCGCAGGAAGCGCGAAATTGGGAAGTGTTGCTTGAGGAAGAGTTCCCTAAACTGGTGGAAGCACATACCCGTGGTGTAGATTGTGTGATTCCCCCATATGCAATGACTACTGGCCTTACTAATATTACACTGCGTGGATTAGAAAAGAGCCGCCCTGGATTTTTTACCTGTGCCACGGAGGTGTTTTTTGAAAGACCTGTTCGATTGAAACGTGAATGCCCTAAAGTATATGAGGCATTAAAGGCATTTTATAATCTCGATCCTGTTCAGTGGGATAATGAGGAGATTACGTCAGAATCTCCGGCCGTATAATTCATTTAAATTATGGATTCCAGTAGCCCTGACTTCCAGCTTGTGTTTTGCCAAACTCCAAGGAAGGCTATTCCTTCAATATGAAACGCCTCATTATCCTCTTTTTCGCCGTTTCAATTCCGTACATTTCGTTTGCCGCATTACAAAACGTTTGGGAAACGTATACCCCCCGTGCAGAACTGGAACCCTCATGGAGCAAAGAAGGGGATGTGCTCACCATTTTTCCTAATGGTCGCAAAGGCGCAGTGGGTCAGTGGCAGGCAACCTTCCCAGTAAAGGGCGGGCAGCATTACTGTTTTTCTGCGATCCGAAAAACATGGGATATCGATATTCAAAACGTGCAGCGACACATCGTCGAACGTTTGATTTGGTTGGATGCCGATGGCAATAAAGTAAAACGCGATGAGCCGACTTTTTCCTCTTATCGGCCCGGCACTGCTCCTCGAGCAGAGCCTGAATTCCCACGTGCCACAGGAGCCATGACACGTGGAGGATGGGTGGAGGTGCTCGAAGTATTTAAGGCTCCCAAAGCAGCGAACCAGGTCAAGGTGGAGCTTTGCCTCCGTTGGTTGGATGCGGGCCGAGTTAGTTGGCGGCATGTGTCATTGAAACCAGTCCCCGAACCCGAACCGCGTAAGGTGCGACTTGCAACGATTCATTTCCAACCGCGCGCCGGAAAATCAAATGATGAGAAATGTAAGCTTTTTGCTCCACTCATTGCGGATGCTGCGCAGCGCAAGGCTGATCTGGTGGTGTTGCCTGAGACACTTACTTACTACCACAGTGGTCGCACCTTCGCTCAATGCGCCGAGTCCATTCCCGGACCATCTACTGAATATTTCGGCAAGCTCGCCAGGAAACATGATCTCTATCTTGTGGCCGGTTTGCTCGAGCGCGATGCTAATCTCATATATAACGTCGCCGTGCTCATTGGCCCGGACGGCAAGGTGGCAGGGAAATACCGCAAGGTGTGCCTGCCGCGCGGCGAGATTGAGGGTGGTATTTCGCCCGGCAACACGTATCCGGTTTTTCAAACGCGCTTTGGTAAAGTTGGCATGATGGTGTGCTACGACGGTTTCTTTCCGGAAGTTGCCCGCCGCCTCAGCAATAATGGCGCGGAGGTGATCGCCTGGCCGGTTTGGGGCTGTAATCCCATGCTTGGTGCGGCGCGCGCGTGCGAGAATCACGTGTACGTCATCAGCAGCACGTACACCGATGCCGCCAGCAACTGGATGATCTCCGCCGTGTACGGTCACGACGGACGCCCGCTGGCGCAGGCAAAGGAATGGGGCACCGTGGCCCTCACCGAGGTGGATCTGAACCAACGCCTCCGCTGGCACAGCCTCGGGGATTTTAAGGCGCAGATCCCCTCTCATCGCCCGCCGAATGAGTGATTCCCTTGCAATCTCCGTTTAATCGGCTTCAACTGGGGGCTCATGAAATCTTGGTCTCGAATGCTGTTCATCAAACTCTTGGCTGTCTGCGGTGCGGCGGTTGCCATCAATTCAACGGCGGCGCCGGCTGTGACCCATTCTTTTTTGGGTGTGGGAAAAGCTAACCGCGTCGTGATCGTGGGAGAAGACAGCAAAGTGCAATGGCGATTCGATTTGCCGGCAAGTGATGGCTGGGTGTTGCCGAACGGCAATGTGTTGCTGGCGATTTATCCCACGAGTGGATTTCCCAAAGGCGGTGTGGCGGAGGTGGATCGCAAGACGCGCAAGATTGTGTGGTCGTATCAGGGGCAGCAAAAGGAAATTAGCACCGTGCAGCCGTTGGCCGATGATCGGTATTTGGTAGCAGAACTCGGGCCTCAGCCACGAGCAATTGTGATTAATCGTGCCGGCAAGATTTTGAAATCCACGCCGTTGGCCTGCCAGAAAAAGAATGCGCACATGCAAACCCGGATGTTGCGCGTGTTGCCGAACGGCAATTATATCGCCCCGCATTTGCTGGATTTTTCCGTGAAAGAATATGATCCGGATTCCGGTAAAGTATTGCGCAGTTTTCCAACCGATGATCGCGGGCGCGCAAAACGGGATTGGCCGTTCACTGCTATTCGGCTCGCCAATGGCAACACGCTGATCGGCTGCACCAACGGCAATCGAGTGATCGAGGTGGATGCCAAGGGTGCGATTGTTTGGAGTGTGGACAACGAGGATCTTGGCGAAAAACTGCTGGACGACGCCTGCGGCGTGCAGCGCTTGCCCAACGGCAACACGGTGATTACCAGCTACCATGCCAAGGGGCAGGCGGTGAAATTGGTGGAGGTGACGCGCGCGAAAGAAGTGGTGTGGCATTATCAAGGTCAGCCGGCCGGATTTCATCATTTCCAAATTCTCACCACCAACGGCAAGCCTGTGAAGGACAACACTTGGAAGTAACGTGAAACGTATTTTTGCACTCGCATTCTCCCTGCTTTGCTTGGCCTCCGCGCCGGCGGCTCCGACCAAGCCGAATATCCTGTTCATCATGGCCGATGACTTGGGCTGGATGGATTTGGCCGTGCAAGGGAACAAGCTCGTTGACACGCCACACCTCGATCGGTTGGCCAAGCAGGGCATGCGGTTCACGCACGCATACGCGGCGGCGCCGGTGTGTTCCCCAACGCGCTGTGCGGTGTTGACGGGGCAGGCGCCCGCACGGATCGGTCTCACGACGCATTTACCCGGCCTGTATTTTCCCAAAGACAAGCGCCCGCAGCCCGCCAAGCTCACCGGCCAACTCGGCACGGAGTACGTGACCATTGCCGAGCGGCTGAAGGAGGCCGGCTACGCGAATGCGTTCCTCGGTAAATGGCACATCGCCCCGAGCGTGGCGCGCGGCGGGCGCGTGGCCAAGGAGCTGTCGCCCACGGGGCAGGGGTTCGATGTGAACATCGGCGGCACGTCGTACGGCGGCCCGCCCAGTTTCTTTTCGCCTTACCGCAACGCCGAGCTGTCCGACGGACCGAAGGGTGAGTATTTGCCGGACCGTTTGGTTGAAGAATCGATTAAATTCATCCGCGCCAAAAAGGATCAGCCTTGGATGGCGCACCTGTGGTTTTACACCGTGCACTGGCCAATGCAGGCGCCCGAGGCGTTGCTGAAAAAATACGAGAACCGCAAAGGGCCCGGCCTGAATGACACGCGGTACGGCGCGATGATCGAGGCAATGGATGCTTCCATCGGCCGACTGCTCAAAGCACTGGATGACATGGGTGAGGCTGAGGACACGTTGATTATTTTCACCAGCGACAATGGGGGCTTCGCCGGCGTGAGCGATTGTCGGCCATTGCGAGAATCGAAGGGGTACCTGTACGAAGGCGGCATCCGCGTGCCGATGATCGTGCGTTGGCCCGGCCAGGTGAAGGCGGGCACGACCTGCGCGTGGCCGGTGGTGAGTATGGATTTTTACCCGACCTTCCTCGAGGTGGCCGGGCTCAAGCCGGGCAGGGAGCCGCTGGATGGCGAGAGCATTCTGCCGCTGCTCAAACAACAGGCCCTCTTTACCGGCGGCGGCGGTCTAAAGCGCAACGAGATATTTTTCCATTATCCGAACTACGCTTGGCATATGGGCAACCGCCTCGGCGGCGCGGTGGTGTCTAGCAACGGCTGGAAGCTTATCCGCAATTACGACGATCAATCGCTCGAGCTCTACGACGTAGTTGGTGACATTGGCGAAACGAATAATCGCGCAAAGGACAAACCGCAATTGGCGAAGTCCCTTAACGACAAGCTCACGGCGTGGCTGAAGGAGACCAACGCGCCCATGCCGCGTCCGCCGAAGAACTGAGCGAACCGTCACGCGAGTTTGAAAAGGGACGAATTCCTCCTTGTCCTTTACAATTTGGTTTACCGGTAAGCGATTGATTTTTTGGTGGTCGTTATGTTAGTTTCACTGTCAGGAGGTGTTTTGAAAAAAGCGGTTAAGACTGGCGTGGTGGCCACTCGGACTCGCAAGGGGTTTCGCGAGGTGCTATTGGTTTCCACCAAAAAAAATCGATGGGGTTTGCCTAAGGGGAATCTGATTCCACGCTTGGGTAAGAAACGTACGGCGTTGGAAGAGGCCTACGAAGAGGCAGGTGTGCTCGGGGAAATTCGCAATGGCCGCCGCGTGCGTTTGGAGCGGACTCGCTGGACGCTGGACCTGTATCCGATGCGGGTGGCCAAACAACTGCGGCGTTGGCCGGAAAAGGCCCAGCGTACACGGCGCTGGGTGCCGGTGCATCAACTGGATGAATGGCTGCGCCGTCGCGATTTGGTGAAGAGCGTACAAAGGCTGGCCCGGCCTGCACGTCAACTGGCGTAGGAATTCCATTTGTTTCTTGTTTAGGGAGTGATTAGGCTCCGGCATGCGTTTGTTTTTCCTTTTGTGGGTCACGTCGTTGATGGTCATGGCCAAGCCGTACAATTTGTTGGTGATCCAAACCGACGAACACCATTTCAAGACGTTAGGTTGTTACGGCGGGAAAATTGTACAGACACCGAATATTGATTGGCTTGCCCGCCATGGTGCCATGGCCACCAGCTTTTATGCCACCACCCCGGTATGCTCACCGTCGCGTGCGGCGATGATGAGCGGGTTGTATCCGCAAAAGACACCGGTGAGCACCAACAACATTCCACTGGATAACCGGATCGTGACCTTTGCTGAGGTGTTTCGCCGACAGGGATACGCCACCGGCTACGCGGGTAAATGGCATCTCGATGGAGAGGGGAAACCGCAATGGGGGCCGACTCGGCAGTTCGGATGGGAGGACAACCGTTTTATGTTTAATCGCGGTCACTGGAAAAAATTTACTGATTCCAAGGATGGGCCGCAAGTTGGTGCCCGTAAAAACGGTGAACCGAACTATGCTCTTGATGATGCGAATGAGGAGACCTTTGCCACCGATTGGCTGACCGATAAGTTAATCGACTTTGTGAATGCAAAAAAAGGGCAGCCGTTTTGTTACATGGTGAGTTATCCAGATCCGCATGGGCCGAACACCGTCAGAGCCCCGTACGACACTATGTACGACCACGTTCAGGTGCCGATACCCCTTTCGGTTAATAAGACTCGTGCGCAAACGCCGGTGTGGGCAGCAAAAGCGCCAAAGATTACTGCGGATACTGTGCGGATACTCATGCCAAAGTATTATGGCATGGTGAAATGTTTGGATGACAACATCGGTCGCATTTTATCAGCGCTACGTCGTAATGGGCAGCTGGAGCGGACCCTGATTGTCTTCACTAGCGATCATGGAGATCTTTGCGGCGAACACGGTCGCCTGAACAAGGGCGTTCCCTTTGAGGGTTCGGCGCGTATTCCTTTTTTGTTGTATTGCCCCGGCAAAGTGCCGGCGGGTACGGTGGTGAAGGAGGCGTTGAGTTGCATTGATTTCCTGCCGACTGTGACCAGTCTCATGGGAGTGCAGCATCGCCTCAAGGTTGATGGCCGAAATGCCGATAGCCTTTTCACTCAGGTGCGGGGTGACGAATGGGAGGACATTGCGATCCTGCGCTCCTCCAAAAGTGCCGAAGGCTGGCTCTGCGCGGTGACCGACCGCTACAAACTGGTTTATGCCGCCAGCGGCAAGCCGTGGCTCTTCGATCTGGAACAGGACCCTGATGAGATGAAAAACTTCTTCGAATCCCCCGCCCATCAAGAGATTATCCACCGCCTCACCGGCGCTCTGGCCGGGTATGCCAAGACGCATCAGGATGCGCATTTCGAGAAACCCAACATCGCCGAGGCCATGCAGGCTGTGTTGAAGGCAAAGTAGGGGTTGACGCCCGGAACACTGTGGCCGACCATCGCCTCATGGCGAAGCCCAAGAATTCCAATTCATCCGAGACGTCCAACCGTCGTGAATTCATCAAGACCTCTGGCAAAGTAGCCGGAGTCTCCGCGCTGGCCGGCGTGGCCATTCCGTACGTGCACGCAAACGTCAACGACACCGTGAAGGTGGCGCTCGTGGGTGCCGGTGGCCGGGGCACAGGCGCCGCCAGTAACGCGTTGTCCGTTTCAGCCGGACACGGCCCCACCAAACTCGTGGCTGCCGCGGATATTTTTGAGGACAAACTCAAGAGCAGCCTCAACGGCCTTTCCAAAAAGCATAAGGAGAAGGTGGATCTCGGCAAGACCGGTAAAAACGGTTTGCCCGAGCGCGCTTACATTGGCTTTGAGGCTTACAAGGAAGCCATCAGCAATCTCGACAAGGGCGATGTGGCCATCTTCACCACGCCGCCGGCCTTCCGCTGGGTGTTCTACAAATACGCCGTGGAGCGAGGCGTGAATGTGTTCATGGAAAAACCCGTGACCGCCGATGGCTATGGCACCAAGCAGATCCTTGAGATCAACAAGATGGCCAAGCAGAAGAACCTCAAGGTAGGCGTGGGCCTCATGTGCCGGCACAGCCGCGCGCGCGGCGCAATGGCCGACAAAATTCAGGAAGGCGCCGTGGGCGATGTGGTGCTCATGCGCAGCTACCGTATGCACGGTCCGGTGGCGTCCGCGCGGTCCATCCCGCAGAAACTCCGGAATGAGTACAAGGACCTTGAGGAAATCCGCTGGCAGATCCGCCGCTTCCACAGCTTCATCTGGGCCAGTGGCGGTTGCTTCAACGATTACTACATTCACAACATTGACGAATGCTGCTGGATGAAGGCCGCTGCCATGGGCGATCCGGAACACACCGGCGGCGATGCGCTCAACGTGATGGGTTCTCTCGATAAATGGACCTGGCCGATCATGGCACAAGCCACTGGGGGTAAGCACTTCACCAAGAACCGGCAGGGCCAGCCGTACGTGGACCAAAACTTCGACAACTATTCGGTGGAATACACCTACGCCGACGGCACCAAGCTCATGCACTATGGCCGAACCATCGAGGGCTGCCATAATGAGTTCGCTAGTTATATCCACGGCACCAAGGGCTTTGGCACCTTCTCCAAGAATGGCCACTGGCCCGCGCCCAGTGCGTTGTACTCAGGCCTCACGCCGAACCCGAAAAACGAAACGTGGAAATTCCCGGCTCGCGAAACCAACCCCTATCAGGACGAATGGGAGGATCTGCTCGACGCCATCCGTAATGACAAGCCGTACAACGAAGCCGAGCGCGGCGCGCTCGCCAGTCAGGTATGTAACATGGGCCGCATGGCCGCGCACACCGGTCAGCGTGTGATGTGGGATGACGCCCTCAACGCCGATCCGTTGGCGCCCGAGATTGAAAAGCTCGTGGGGCTGGGTGGCGATTCCGCGCCGGTCAAAGCCGATGCCGATGGCTTCTACCCGACGCCGCAACCGGGCATCACCAAAAAGCGCGAGTATTAAACCGCCCACAACCTTGCCCCCGCATCCGCTTCAAGGCAGGATGCGGGGGATTTTTTTATGGCCGAGGAAACCTCCGACAACCCACCGCCCAAGGATGATGACATCCTAGGATTTGCCGTGAAAATGGCCCTGATCGCCGTAATCATTTACATCGGCGTATATTCCTTCGACCAATGGATGCGCCAAAAAGACGGACCGTGGACCGTCACTTTTCAGACCGACGCCAGCGGCACGCCCATGATGGTCATCGACTGGGCCGCGCGCGGATATCGTAACTGCACCTTGGTATTCCCGGACGAGACCGCGCCAGTAGGGTTTGAAACGGTGCAGACCAATTTTGTTGATCCGATGCATCTGCCGCAATCCGTGCCCTTCGGCAGCTGGTTTTATGCGGACCTCACGTACTTGCCCGGCACGGTGACCTTCGATCTGTTTCCCGTCGACGCCAACGCCTCCAGCAAAGGGCGCCGCCATGAGATCGAGCTGTTGCCGCGCGGATTGGTGATCAATCGGAAGGCCCATGCGTGGAAGGATGGGCTGCGCATTAAGGTGCCGGCGAAGGCCAAGGAGAATTGGCAGGAAACCGATGTGAAATATTAGTCCCGCTTCAATGGCGGTAGGGCGCCTGGGACATGTTCGAAATTAAACCCCTTCACCGCTTCGGCCGCCAGCGTTCCGATGGTTCGTCTTAAGGGCACCACGCTGGGGCCGCGCTCGGTGGGATGCACGCGGTTGCACAGGAACACCACAAACGTCTTCGAGTGCGGATCAATCCAAAGCGATGGCCCGGTGAACCCCGTGTGGCCGAAGGATCCGAGCGGAAACCTGTGTCCACGCGGGCTGGAATAGTCCGTATCGATATCCCAACCCAACCCACGCCGCGCGGGCAGGGAGGAGGGCGTTTGGACGGACGTCATCAATTGCACCGTCTCCGGCTTGAACAAACGCACCCCATCGAGTTCGCCCGCCTGCAACAGCATCCGCGCATAACGTGCGAGGTCGGGCGCCGTGGTAAACAGGCCGGCATGCCCGGCGACACCGGAAGTCTTACGGGCCCGCGGATCATGCACCACACCGAGTAGAGCTTTGCCATCAGTGACCGTGGTGGGGGCAATGCGCGTACGCTTGGCCGCAGGCGGATTGTATCCGGTGTCGTGCATCTTCAACGGTCCGAAAATTTCTTCAGCACAAAACACATCCATCCGTTTCTTGCTGACTCGTCGGACCACTTCATCCAGTAATTGAAAATTAATGTCGCTGTAAATGAAGCGTTTATCGGGTGCTGTCCGCGGCAATTCCGCCATACATTTGGCAATGCATTCCTGATGCCCGCTCCAACCGTTCACGGAGATATCCGGGCGCAATCCGCTGGTGTGTGTTAGCAAATGCCGAATGGTGATGGCCTCCCGGCCTTGGCCGGTGAATTCCGGAAGATGCACGCGAACGGGGTCCTGGACGTTTAACTTCCCGCGCTCGTGCAACAGTAGCACGGCCGGTGTGGTGGCGACGACTTTGGTTAGCGACGCGGCATCATAAATCGTGTCGCCTTGTGCCACCGTACTCACCGGCCTCGTACTGGCCATGCCGTAGGCGCGATGAAAGGATACGTCTTGCCGCTCCAGCCAAAGGACGCCGCCCGGCAGACGTTTCTCCCCCCGCGCCTCATGAATAGCCACGCCGATGGCATCGAGTTTCCCCAGATCAAAGGTGCGAACCAGCTCCTGCGGCGGCTGCGGCGCATCCGGCCAGCGGAGACAAGAAGTGCAAATCACTGCAATTGAGGCAATTATACTGAAAATGTGAAGAAACCGAGGCATCGTTTAGTCGAACCTACTCGTGCCGGAGGCGAGTGGCAAGGAGGCTTGCCGCGGACAGAATGTTCTGAAATGATTTTTCTCACTACTAAGTGAACCCGCTTTTTTTCATTGTTGCTTTGACGTGGATGTTGGCTATCCCGGCTGGGGCGCAGCAGAAGTATTTAAAACCGCCCAAAGCGGCCGAAGAATTATTTGCCTCCCGACCGATGCCGCGGGTGTCCCTGAGCCCGCCGGATGGTCGGTACTTGTTGGTGGCTGAGCAGTATCGGTTTCGGCGGATTGAAGACCTGGCTTCCCGCGTGCAGGCCTTGGCGGGTATTCGCCTGAACCCCGTTAACAATGGTCCGGCGCTGCCGCAGTATTATTTCCGGTTGGAGTTGCGGGAGGTGGCCAACGGCATCAAACATCAGTTGCGGCTCCCAACAGGCAGTCGGCGGTTTAGCCTGCCGGTGTGGTCGCCGGATGGTAAGCACTTCGCCTTTTTACAGTATGATCGGTCCTCGGTGATTTTGCATGTGGGTGAGGCTGAAAATCGCCAGATCAAATCCTTCCCGCAAGTGAAGCTCAACACGGCCGCCGGCCGTGCTTTTCAATGGCTGCCGGATAGTAAGGGGTTAATTTGCCAATCCATTCCTAGCCAGCGCGGTAATCCACCCACGCCGCCCCGGGCTCCGGTTGGGCCGGTGGTGCAGGAGACAGGCCCCAAGGAGGCACCCGTGCTGACTTATCCCGATCTGCTGCAGAATGATCATGATGAAAAATTGTTTGATTACTATTTGACCTCCCAGTTGGTTTTGCTGGAGGTGAAGACAGGCCGGCAAAAAAAATTGGGGCGGCCGTCGATCTTCAGCAGCTTTGATGTGTCGCCCTTTGGCCGGTATGTGTTGGTGGAGCGGATTCATCCGCCTTATTCCTATCAATCGCCCGCCCAATTTTTCCCGCGCAGCACGGAGGTTTGGGATCTCAAAGCTTCGGTGAAGCACGTGACCATTCAACCGGCCACCGAGGATGTGGCCACAGGTGGTGTGCCGGTGCAGCCGCGGGGGCATCATTGGCGGCCGACCGGGGCGGCGACGATTATCTGGATCGAGGCGCTCGATGGTGGTGATCCGACGCGTGAGGTGGAACACCGGGACCGGGTGATGATGTTGGAAGCGCCCTTCACGGGCCGGCCTAAGCAGGTGACCATTTTGGAAAACCGGTTTTCAAAGATTTACTGGGGCGAAACACGGAACACGGCACTGGTGCGGGAATATGACAGCTCGCGCAACTGGTACTACACGTGGCTGGTGGATCCAGATAATCCAGATATTGACGATCGGTTGTTGTGGAGTCACTCGGTGAATGAGCGTTATGAGCATCCGGGCTTCCCGTTGATGCGGCAGTTACCCAACGGCAAGCGGGCAATGCGCGTGCATTCCAATTCAATTTTCCTAAATGGCAACGGCTCCTCAGTGGAAGGCGACCGACCGTTTTTGGATAAGCTCAATCTCGTGAAGTTTGAGCGCGAGCGTTTGTTCAAATGCGATGAGGACAGCTACGAGGCGGTTGTAGCCTTGCTCAGTGATGACGGTTCGGAATATGTGACGCGCCATGAGACTGAGAACGAGCACCCCAATTATTACTCGCGCAAGGTAGGAGAATTGGAGCGCCAGCCGCTGACGGAATTCAAGGACCCGGCGAAGTCATTGCGGGAGGTGCAGAAGAAACTCATCACCTACGAACGCGCCGATGGGGTGATGCTCAACTGCATGCTGCATTTGCCGCCGGGCTATGATCTGGAAAATCCGTTGCCATTGCCGACCATTCTTTGGGCGTATCCGCGAGCCTATACCTTGGGACGAATGGCGGGTCAGGTTTCCAATTCACCGTATCGGTTCTCCACCTTTGCGGGAGCTTCCCCGCGGTTTCTCGCCCTGCAGGGATATGCCGTGCTGGATCAGGTGGCGATGCCGATTGTGGGGGATTCGGAAATGGCCAATGACACCTTTACTGAACAGATCGTGGCCAATGCGGAGGCCGCGATTGATGCGGTGGTGAAGATGAGGGTTTGCGACCAACAACGCGTGGGTGTGGGCGGGCACAGTTACGGGGCGTTTATGGCCGTGATGTTGCTGGCCAACAGTGATCTTTTTCGGGCGGGCATTGCGCGTAGCGGGGCGTATAACCGCACCCTGACGCCGTTTGGTTTTCAGGATGAACGCCGCACGCTCTGGGATGCGCCGGAGACTTATCTGGAGATGTCGCCGCTGTTGGCAGTGCCGAAGATTCGCGATCCGTTACTGTTGATCCACGGCGAGAATGATAAAAACCCGGCCACCACGCCGGAGCAAACCAAGCGCTTATTTCGGGCGATCAAGGGCAATGGCGGCAAGGCACGCATCGTGTTGCTGCCGCATGAGACGCATAATTATCAGGCCCGTGAAAGCATCGGGCATACGCTGGCTGAAATGGTGAATTGGTTTGATGCCCACGTGAAGGGCGAAAGCGAATCCGCCTCCTCGGCCAGCCCGTAATCCAGCCAGAGAATCAGGCGAGGATGCCTTGCAGTTCCTTTAGTAACGGCGGCACAGCTTTGTGCGGATCGGTGGGCGCCTCGTATTCCAGGACCACGTAGCCCTGATAATTTGCTTTGCGCAACAGATCGGCAAAGCGTTTGAGGTCGGCTTCCTTCTTCTCATTGCCGATGCGTAGTTCCACTTTCAACTGCACATTCACCGCGTAGGATGCGGCGGCGGCGAAGTCGGCATAGGGATCGGCGGTGCGGAAGTTGCCGCTATCCAGATTCACGGCAAACCACGGGTGGTCGACGGCCTCAACAAATTCAACCAGCGTTTTGGCTGACCCAATGCTGTCGTGGTTTTCAATGCCGAGAAAGATGCCGCGCTTGCCGGCGTAATCGCAGCAATTGCGCAGGCAATCGATGGCCCATTGGTCGGCTTGTTTACGGTCTACGCCCTTGGCCTCGCGGCCGGCAAAGACGCGGATATGCGGCGCGCCGAGCAGGGCAGCGTGATCGATCCACTGCTTTACATAGGCAATTTGCGCGTCGCGTTGGGGCCCTTTGGGCAGGGAAAAATTATTACCGACGGCGGTGCCGCTGATATCCACCCCGCGCAGAAACGCATGCCGCCGAAGGTCTGTCAGATATTTGGGCGTGATGTTGTGCCGGAAAAAGTAGCTGGTGAGTTCGGTGCCTTCGCAGCCGTGGTCGGCGCAAAAGTCGATGAATTTGAACAGGTCCATCGGCCGATCGCCAACCTCGCGCACGGAGTTTTTTTGATATTTGAAAAAACTGCGGAACGAATAAGCCGCCAGGCTGAGGCGCAGCTTGGGCTTGCCGGCACGCTGGAACGGGGCGCCCAGCACGGTGGCGGCACTAGCCAAGGCGCCGGTGGAAAGGAATTGGCGGCGGGGCAGGGTGTTCACGGGGCGGTTACTGGCTGCAACCGCAGTCGCCGAAGCCGTCACTGCAGAAATCAAAGTCTTCCTGAGCGGGCACGCGGCCCACCTCAAAGGTCTTGGCGATTACTTGATGGATGCGATCCTGCACCTGCTGGACTTCTTCTTGAGCAGCGAGAAAGTCGTCGGCGACTTTATTGTCGAGGAAGTCGGTGCGCAATTGCTCGAAGGCGGTGATTTCTTCCTCGGTGATCTCGGCGCCAGCTTGTTGTTTCTGCTGGAGCAGCGCGCCACGTTCATTGATGGTGCTGTACTCGTACTTGAGTTTTTCGTCCGAGATAAAGGCGTCGATCTTGGCATACAATGCCTTGAACCCTTCCTGGTTGACGATCGATTCGCAGAGTTGATCGGTGCCTTTTTTGATGGGCAGCATTTCTAAGTGGCTTTTGGGCTCGCTGGCCCCGGTCTCGCAGCTTTCGTTTTCCATGATATTCCTTAGACGGTGAGGATGTCTTCTTCCTTCGCGGTTAGATGTCCGTCGACTTTTTTGACGTACGCGTCGGTGAGTTTTTGCACTTCCTTTTCGCCGAGGCTGAGGTCGTCCTCGGTGATGTCGCCGGCTTTCTGTTCGGTCTTGAGTGTCTCGATGGCTTCGCGGCGGACGTGGCGAATGGAGACGCGGCCATCCTCGGCGAGTTTGCGGGCGGATTTCACCATTTCCTGGCGGCGCTCCTTGCTGAGGTCCGGCAGGCTGATGCGGATGAGCTTGCCGTCGACCGAAGGGTTGAGACCGAGGTTAGCGGCTTGAATGCCTTTTTCAATCGCGTGAATGGTGGAGGCATCCCAAGGTTGAATCACGAGGGTGCGCATCTCGGGGGTAGTGATGGCGGCAAGTTCCTTGAGTCGCATACTGCTGCCTTCGTACGCCTCGATATTGATATTTTCCACGAGGGCGGGAGAGGCTTTGCCGGTGCGGACGCCGGTAAGGTCGGCGACGACCACTTCTTCACTTTTTTGCATTTTCTCCTCGGTGTTGAGGAGGATGTCATCGACTGGCATAACGCCAGTCTAGGGAGGGGCGGCGGCGGTGGGAAGGAAAATTGCCGGGAGGGCTAGGCCTTGACGAGGGTGCCGACTTTTTTGCCGAGCACGACATTCCGAATATTATGCGTCTTGAAGAGATCAAACACGACGATGGGCATCTTATTGTCCAGACAGAGTGAGAAGGCGGTGGAATCCAAAACGCGCAGTTGTTTTTGCAAGCAATCGAGATAGGTGATCTCGCGGAAGCGCTTGGCCTTGGGGTTCTTTTCCGGGTCACTGTCGTAAATGCCGTCGACCTTGGTGGCCTTGAGGATTACTTCGGCGCCGATTTCGTTGGCGCGCAGGGCGGCGGCGGTGTCGGTGGTGAAATAGGGATTGCCTGTGCCGCCGCCAAAGATTACCACGCGGCCTTTCTCAAGGTGCCGTACGGCGCGCCGTCGGATAAAGGGCTCGGCGACCTCGCTCATCTCAATGGCTGTTTGGACGCGGGTTTCCACGCCGTGTTGTTCCAAGGTATTTTGCAGGGCCAAGGCGTTGATGATAGTGGCTAGCATGCCCATGTAATCGCCGGTGGCCCGGTCGATGCCTGCGCCTTCCCCTTCCATTCCGCGAAAGATATTGCCCCCGCCTACTACGATGACCACCTGAACGCCTAGATCGCGCAGTTCCCCGATTTGACAGGCCATGCTGGAAACGGTGACCGGGCAGATTCCGTTGCCGGCATCACCGCCAAGGGCTTCGCCGGAGAGTTTGAGAAGGATGCGTTTGTATTTGGGCTTGGAGCGGGATGAGGCAGTGCGTTTCACCGGAGATGGGGTCTACCATCCGAAGCCCCTGTGCGTCAAATGAATGTATAAAAAAAGCGGCCCGCAGTCGCGGGCCGCTTAGGGAAAGCAGGGTTTAGGCTTCCTGTGTTTCGCCGACTTGATAGCGAAGGAAGGCTTTGATGACGATTTCATCATCCAATTCCTTGGCAACGGAGGCGACGTGATCCTTTACGGAGGTGTCGCCCTTCACAAAGTCCTGATCCACGAGGCACACCTCGGCAAAGTACTTTTCGATCTTGCCTTCCACGATTTTCTCAATCGCCTGGGCGGGCTTGTCCTTGAATTGTTCACGGGCGATCTCGCGTTCCTTCTCCAGCTTGGCTTGATCCAGCTGGGTGCGATCCAGCGCATCGGGACTGGCGGCGGTGATTTGCAGGGTGATGTCGCTGAGCAGCTGCTTGAACGCGTCTGTGCCGGTCGTCTCATCCTTGTTGGTAGACACCGCCAACAGTACGCCAACCTTGGCACCGTGGTGGATGTAGGCGGTTACCGCGCCGGAGCCATCAATGCTGAGGCTTTCGTTGCGGGTGAACTGGATGTTCTCGCCGATTTCAGCGA
>Ga0066825_10000153_pt1 | contig 24364 bp, 26 predicted proteins | sample ETNtaG_6_FD_65608 | JGI IMG/M metagenome (GOLD analysis project Ga0066825, IMG submission 65608) | Marine microbial and viral communities from oxygen minimum zone, Eastern Pacific Ocean - ETNP201306SV45 | ecosystem: Environmental > Aquatic > Marine > Oceanic | place: Pacific Ocean: Eastern...
CATTGAACTGCGCCCTAGACCGTCTGATCGAGCCGGAGGGGCTTTCGATTTACGCTGATCGGGTGGAAGCAATAGAGGCTGAAACTGGCAAGCTGGTTCGCTAAAGGACTTCTAAGCGCTGTGGGAAAACCCATGAGGGAAAGTGTTTGGCGCACGAACTGTTCTTTTCGATCTAGCGAAGTTTCCTGACCAGCGTTGCTCCATTGGGCTTCAATATGCAGTTTGCTTAACTTCAGTCAATTCTAAAGCGTTTTTGGAGCTTGCCGGTATAAGCCGGTATGCCTAGAACTCTTCTCGAAGGCATCACGAAGACATCGGGTGTCGAACTGGTCCTAGGGTGTAAACAAATTCCGAGGGGGCCACATTGGAAGACATAACGGTTTACACAGCTGCGCAGATCCACACGATGGACCCAGGCCGACCTGAAGCTTCAGCCGTAGCAGTTTCGCAGGGACGGATTGTTTCTGTTGGTTCTATCGAGACGATGCAACCCTGGCTGCGGCGCTACCCGCACTCAATCGATGACCGGTACCAGGACAAAGTGATGATGCCTGGTTTCATCGATCCCCACACCCACCTCAGGTTGAGCGGTACCTATATGGGCCTCGAATATGTGGGACCGATAGACTCAGCTGCCCCCGGTGGGATAAGGAAAGGCCTCCCAAGCAGAGACGCCGTTCTGAACCAGCTGCGAGCTTTAGCCGCCGAACATGATGACCCGAGTGTTCCTATTACGGCGTGGGGGTACGACCCGGCTAGCCAAGAAGGTCACTTGGATCGAGACATGCTCGACGAGATCAGTGACTCTGTTCCTATTTGGGTAATCGCTTACGCACCTCACATCGTTTATGCCAATACGCCCATGATTCAGATGATCGGAGTAGATGATGACTCGGTAGGCCATGGAATCGGGCGATATCCAGATGGTCGCCTCAACGGATGGTTTGTGGAAACGGAAGCGACCGCGCTTGCTACCCGACCGGTTGCTAGACAGGTCTATGGCCCTAACGCGGGTCGAGATGCTATTGATCGCATGGGGGCAGTCGCCAAAGGGGCCGGAGTTACCACCACCGCAGACTTAGTGTGGGGTATGGCTGATGGATTCGAACCTGAATGGAACGACCATGCAGCAGCAATCGCAGAAGGCACCTTTCCGCTGCGCATTTTCATGATTCCTTTCGAACCGAAACTTGTCAGAGAGTTTGGTTCAGACATGCTGCACTTCTTGGACACAAAGCGAGCGGAAGGCTCCGCGCGGCTCAACACGCATGGAGTCAAGTATGTAAATGACGGTTCGTACCCTTCGATGACTTTGGTTATGAACGAACCCGGTTACCTAGATGAAGATGGCGCACACACAGGAGAGATTCCCTGGGAACACATGGTGGAACGGATGCTGCCGTTTTGGAAAGCGGGGATCCAAATCCATTCTCATGCCAATGGCGACCGTACGCTGGATATGACGCTTGACACTCTCGAGGCGCTGCAACGAATCCATCCGAGGTTTGATCACCGATTTACGGTCGAACACTATTGTATTTCGTCGCCAGCGCAAGCTCGCCGGCTTGCAGCGCTGGGAGGTCAAGCATCAGTAAATATTTATTTTGTGCATTTCCGAGCTCAGCTACATAGTGAACATGGGTTTGGGCCTGACCGAAGTGAAGCGACTGCACGATTGGGATCTTTGCAACGTGCGGGCGCCCCATTTGCTCTTCACAGCGACTTCAATTTGGTAGTGACGCCACTGTCTCCTCTGTTAGCCGCGTGGTGTGCAGTGAACCGCTTAGGCGCCGACGGGGAAACCGTTATGGCGCCCGGTGAACGAATTTCTGTTGATAGTGCACTTCGCGCAATCACGATTGACGCTGCTTACATACTTAATCGCGATCATTGCTTAGGTTCCCTCGAAGTAGGAAAGCATGCCGACTTCACGATTTTGGATGACGACCCGTACGAAGTCGCAGCAGAACAGATCAAAGACATCACAGTTCACGACACGGTGCTCGATGGTGAATCAACCAATTGAATCTTCCTCAAACGGCCTCGACGCAGCTTGGGAAACTGTTCTCTCAACGCTGCGATCTGTGCGTCGACCTAAAGAACTGGATCCACCACTAGCTGCGCAACTTGATGTGATGCTACTGACCGGCTTTCTAGGGAGCGGAAAAACGACCCTTTTGCGTCACCTCCTAGAGAATGCGCAAGGCTTGCAGATAGCAGTAGTGGTTAATGACGTTGGGTCAGTGGAAGTAGATGCCCATTTAATCCGAGATATGACGAGTCAACAGATTTCTCTTTCTAACGGATGTGTATGTTGCGCCTTGTCAGACGACCTCTCTGAACAACTCAAACGAATACATGCTGAGCCATATGACGTCGTGGTTATAGAGGCAAGTGGGGTCTCTGACCCTGTCAACATAAGTCAAGTGATAGAGGGGATGCCCGAGTGTCGGTTAGACGGAATTGTCGCGGTTGTTGACCCTACTTCGTTAGAGACATACCTCAATAGGGTTGAGATCAGCCATCTGCTTAGTCGTCAAATCCAAACAGCACATCTAGTTCTTCTCTCCAAAGGTGACCTAATAAACGAATCGGATCAACAGAAGGCTGTCGATGCTGTTAGCGCTATTTCGCCGGGAAGCCGAATTATCCCGATCTCGGAAGGGCGAATTCAACCAAGTGTCGTCCTAAGCGCAGCGTTAAAAGGCATATCGCTGCTAAATAGCGACGAACAGGTGGACTTTCGATTCGTAACCAGCGTAATTAGTCCGGCAGGCCCATGGAACCCGGTTGAACTTGGGTGGTTGCTTGACCAGTCTGAACATCGCCTATTGCGGGGTAAAGGTTGGTTCGCAGACGGTAACGGCAACCTTCACCAACTGCAGATCGTAGGTCGGCGTTGGTCAATTGATGAATGGGTTGGAGATGCACCCACAGAACTCGTTCTGATTAGCTCAAACCCGGATGGATTAACTGAAGCAGAAGCGATGTTTCGTGAGTGCAACCTTGACGTCTAAGTGCTCGTCGGGCGTTCAACTTAAAGCTGGGGTTGGAAGTATCCACAAAGCTTCTGGCAATAGTCTTAGTCGTTAGAGCCGGGTTGGCCGGCTCTAGGCCACCTAGAAAGAAAACATAAATGATTTTTCATATCACTCATCATCACGATGAGAAGACCTGTCCAGCTCATGAGCCTGAGAAGGTCGCAGCAACCTTTGGACAAGTGCTGCCGTCATTAGCTGAGCAAGGAGTAACAGTCCATGGAGCGTGGGTAGACCCACCCGGACATGATTTCTTCTTTGTTGTGGAGTCCGACTCCTATGAAGCGATCGTCGAAGGTTTGTTCCCCGCAGTTCCAATGGGGACAGCACGAATTCAGCCTGTCGAGGATTTCCAAGCCAGAATGCAAAAAGTAGCTCAAGGCTGAAAAGCGACATAAAAACCTGACTTGAGACAACGGCCGCCCTCCAGGGCGGTCTTTGTTCGTTGTCAACGTAAGTGCAACGCTTTGTAGTGACGACACGCAAAGCTTTAAGTCAGAGGGCGCGCTAAATCTGATCGGAATAGGAGTCCGGTAGGGTCTACGAACTCGAAAAGGAATTGGTGCATATGTCCATGGGAAAGCAGCTGACCTCTACTGTCACTTCGGAATCTACAGTTCGTCTGGGTATCGAAGAATTCGAGATACCGACTCCCGAAGCTGACGAAGTACTTGTAGCAGTAGAGGCATCGCCGATAAATCCAAGTGACCTTGGGCTCCTATTAGCGGGGGCAGACGCGTCAACTGCCTCCCAAACAGAACAGGGTCTATTGCTGTCGCTCTCCGACGAAGCGGTAGAAGCTCTGTCGGGTCGATTGGACCAAGCCATGCCGGTTGGAAACGAAGGCGCCGGCATAGTTATCCAGGCGGGAAGCGGGGGAGAAGCCCAAGCACTCAGCGGAAAGGTTGTGGCAGCTCTAGCGGGGGGCATGTATGCCACCCATCGCATAGTGAAGGCACGTGACTGCTTGGTCCTAGAAGAGGGCACCAAAGCTATTGACGCCGCATCGTGTTTCGTGAACCCGCTCACCGCCTTAGGGATGACCGAAACTATGAGACTTGAAGGTCACTCAGCGCTCATCCACACCGCCGCAGCGTCGAACCTAGGGCAAATGCTTAACCGAATATGTATCGACGACGAAATCGCTTTAGTTAACATTGTGCGACGGGACGAACATGTGGAACTGCTCAAATCGCAAGGAGCTACACATGTCATCAACTCCAGTTCGCCCGACTTTCGAAGCGAGCTAGTGGAAGCCATTACCCAGACCGGAGCAACACTTGGCTTCGACGCAATAGGTGGCGGCGACTTAACCACAGAACTCCTTCACGCCATGGAGGTAGCGGCGAGTGCAACCGGCAACGAATACAGCCGCTATGGATCGACAACTCACAAACAGCTGTACATCTACGGCGGACTAGACCGAGGTCCTACTCTTCTGCGCAGAAATTATGGGATGGCTTGGGGAGTAGCGGGTTGGTTGCTACCTAACTTCCTAGCGAGGGTAGGTTTTGAGCGAAGTAACGAGTTGCGGTCGCGTGTGGCGGCGGAGTTAACGACGACCTTCACCAGCTCATACAGCCGCAAGTTATCTCTGGAGTCTGTCCTCGACGTAGGAAATATGAACGAATATGCCCAAATGGGTACTCAAGCCAAAAGCCTCGTTTGTCCGCAACTCTGATGCCCGCCCTTAATCAGGGCGAGTGGAATAGAGGCATTCCTTCGATGGGCCAGTTGATGGCGTAGACGTTCCCCTGGTCGGAGGAAGTTACGAACAGAGTGCGAAAATCGGTGCCGCCGAAACAACAATTAGTCGGTCCGGCTTCGGGAAGTTCGATGACCCGGATAGGGCGACCGTCATGTCCGTCGAGCACGAATAAGTTGTTCGAACCATGGCCTGCCACGATGATCTGCCCCGCTGCATCAAAACAGAACCCGTCGGGAACTGATCTTCGGCCAATCATCCCATTTGGCTTTGGCGTCTCGCTCAGGACACCGGGCTCCTCAATGCGGTAACTCAAAAGCATCCCGGTTAGGGACTCGCAAACAACCAATACTTTTTCGTCTGACCGGACTCCTAGCCCGTTAGGAAAGCCGATGTTAGAAGCAACGCGCGATGCTTCACCCTCAGCATTCACGTAACACACTGGGCCGCCATCTCTGTCTCCACCGACAAGCCCGCTCCATTCAGGGTCAGTGAAGTAGTAACCGCCGTGAGAGTCGAAGCACAGATCATTAGGGGAGTTCAAAGTAACGCCGCCGATCTCTGAGAGTTGAGAGGTAACAGCACCTTCGCTATTGATTGTTTGAATGGCCCCTTGCCCATATGCGGGCTCTGATGCTTGCGAGGTTGAAGGAACATCAGTTGGCCATCTGCCACCGTTATTGGCAACCAGGAGTTCGCCTTGAGCGTTAAAGGCAGCTCCGTTCGGTCCGCCTCCGGTATCAGCAAAAGTTGATACCGTGCCATCGGTAGCGATCTTGGAAATGCGCTGTCCGGCTATCTCGGTGACATACAGAGCCCCGTCTGGGCCAATTGCTGGACCTTCGGGAAACATCAGTCCTTCTGCTAGCCGGTCCACTTGTGTTGTCATGCGTGTCCTCCGCTGCTTCTCGAGAGTCAACGCTAGGTCATGGCGGAATTCCAAACCGAAAAAATTGGATCTGCTGTGGGCGTAAATGGACCTCTGAATTAGAAGTCCGAAGTGGTGTGTAATTTACCGAGTGAGAATAAGTAACTTCCAGGCGACTGATGGGGCGGCTTGGATAACAAACGATGCCTCGGATGCTACGAAAGTCTCACTTTCGTAGGTAGCGATTCCATCGCCATGTGGGCGGTTGTAAATCATCCGAAGTCCCTCACCTGTGTCGAGTTCAATCGCGATTGGACCGCCATCAGAGGCGACGACTACTCCATAGGAGCTAGGAGATTCGAATTGTTGCGACAGAGATGACCCCTTTCCTGCGAAAGAAGCGACTATTTGTTGCTGTCCCGCAAGGCTTTCCAGGCTTGGTAGCGGTTCAACTGACAGCGGAGGTTCTGAGATACTCGCTATGGGAATCTCGTTTTCACTTTTCTGGAGCTCGAGATAAGCGCCGGTGTCGCGAGTTTCGAAATCCTCTCCATTGCAACGAAGAGGCGCTGCTGAGCGCTCAGATGGGGAAATGATGAAGTCATTGCGCTCAACGTCAGCCACTTCTAGATAGCTATTGAACACATCATCCGTCATGAACTCAAAGATGGAGTGAAATTGTCTTTCAGCTTTGCATCCTGGTAGCTGACCCCACTGATTCTCGGTATCAACTGAAGTGCATGGTGATGGAACACCGTTTCCGGTGAGGTGTCGCTCTATGGAGATCTCAGCCAGCCCGACTCCAATCTGCTCGCCAGCTTTAACTTTGAACCCGGGTATCGCCGGTGTCGCCGTGCCAAACATTTGGTCTATTCCTGACGAGGTTGTCACCGCAGCCAATATCTCCTGTCGGGGAGAAACATGGTGGAGTCGAACCCACAGGTTTGGGGCTTCGTCAGGCCGAATAAATACCTTCGTGTCGATGTAATCATCAGGAGGTTGCTTTCCAGTGGCTTCCCTGTAAGCGCGAAGCCAAGAACCTTCACCTGAATCTTCGTCAACGCCGATGTAGAGAATGACACCGTCAACAGGAGAGAAAATCGGCTGAGTAAAGCGTTTCTCGTAGTAGTCGAAAGGACGGTAATAATGCTTCATCGAACAGCATGACTCAAAAGAATCTGAGTAATCGTGACCGGCGTTTGAGCGGAACATGGAAATACGTTCAATGTCTGACACGTCCACGTGTGAAGCAGTGATGAAAAGCGGCAGTTCTCTTTTAGACCAAGACTCCAGGTCAGCGACAAGACCCCCCGAACCAAATTCGTGTTCGCCTTTGTTTTCGGCGCTGACACTCATTCGGGCTGGCTCGGTGGTTGTTGTCGTTCTCTTTGAAGTTGTAACAGTCTCTGTTGATGAAACGGGAACAGTATTTAAAGCCAAGTCATTCTGCTCTTGGCCGACTTGATTTTCAACGCCGGAGGCACATGCGAATAGGAGGAGGGCGGTGAGTAGCGAAATGGAGGCCTTTACTCTCATGGTCTGAGATTACGAGGTAGTGGGAGTCTCGTCTCAGTGTTTCCGTGGCTACTTCCGTAAATGAGTTGCTGGTGATCTCAGGCGCAGAGTAGCTGCGTTGTGTTGGAGGGCTGCCTTTGGTGGAGTTTCGTCCTGTCAGGCCACCTTTTATGAAGTTCAAAACCCGAATGTGTTCTGTGCTTAGAGCACTGGATACCTGCCGATAAGTGTCCGTTAGGATCTTCAACACACAGGAAGAGGAACACGATGGTTGATCAGCTACCGGAAGAACTACGGGCCCTCAAAACGCGGATGAAGACATTCATCAATGATGTCGTGATTCCGCGCGAGTCCGAGTTGATGGGCGAAGACGCCAACTCAGGGCCAGTAGCCACTGAGCTCAAAAGCAAAGCCAAAGAATCAGGGCTATGGGCACTTGGGCATCCAACTGAGATAGGCGGCGGCGGGCTTCCCTTTATGGACTTCGTGTATTTAAACGAAGTTATTGGCCGATCTCATTGGGGTCAGCGGGCAGTTGGCAGTCTCTCAATGCAGGACTCAATCATGCTTCACTTATATGCCAGCGACGAACAACGCGAACGCTTCTTAAAGCCACTGGTCGCGGGCGAAATTTATCCATCAGTAGGATTGACTGAGCCAGAGGTAGCGGGATCTGACCCCACCCAAATGCAGGCAACAGCGGTCCTAGATGGCGACGAGTGGGTTATTAACGGACATAAGTGGTTTACTTCTGGAGCCAACCGCGCAGCCTTCACTACCGTTTTTGCTATCACCGAACCTGACGCAGAAAAGCACAACAAATTTAGTTCCATCATTGTTCCTACCGACACCGAGGGATACGAGATCGTTCGTGTCGTACCAACCATGGGGCATACGGAAGGCAACCATTGCGAGGTCAACTACAACGATGTCCGCGTTCCCTACGAAAATCTTCTTGGTGGTCGGGGTCAAGGGTTTCACATCGCTCAAAAGCGACTGGGACCAGGACGAATCTTTCACTCCATGCGTTGGTTGGGGCAAGCACAACGAGCATTTGAGCTCATGTGTGAGCGGGCAAAAACGCGGTACGCACACGGAAGTTATCTCGCCGAAAAAGGCGACATTCAAGCCATGATCGCTGAATCGGCTGCAGAAATTCAAGCAGCGCGAATGATGACCCTTGATGCAGCGAAAGCAATCGATTCGGGTAGCGAAGCTCGAACTGAAATCAGCCTGATTAAGTTCTGGGGGGCGCGAATGCTTCATAATGTCGTTGATCGTGCTATCCAAATCCATGGCGCGCTAGGTGTTACTTCGGACACGCCTCTGGAATTCATGTACAGAGAAGCTCGCTATGCCCGACTGTATGACGGGCCGGATGAAGTCCACCGAATGGTGGTAGCGCGACGGTTGGTCCGCGATCCCTACGAAGGTGTCCCTTGGGCGTAATCAACTTCTGGTCAGATTCGAGCGCCGTTGTGGTGACACATTGAGACTTGAGGTGACTGGCAGCCGCCGGTTCTAGCGGAATCAACAAGAACCTGAATGGGGTAACCAAAGGCACTGAATCTAGTTTTTCGATCACCGGTTTTGTTGCCGAATTAGGATCGATCATGTGAGTGGTATTGACCTTAACGATCCAGCAAGTGTCGCTGACCCGTCTGCCTATTGGTCCGGTTTCCGTGACAAGGGGCCGGTGCAATGGAGCGAAGCTCATCGAGCATGGGTAATTCTTGGTCATGCTGAACTTAGTGAAGCTTTCCGCGACGGAAAGTTGCTTTCTGCCGACAGAGTCACGCCGTTAGAACGGGTAGCACAGCACCGTCCGGCGAGTTTCGCAAAAGTGGTGGAACTCTTAGGTGGGTGGATGGTGTTTCGTGACCCGCCGCTGCATACGCACCTCCGAGATCCGTTACGTAACGTTTTCACCCCTAGACGGGTTGCGAACCTCCAGCAGACTGTAAGCCGAGTCGTAGAAGAAATTGTTGACGGTTTGACTGGAGAGATTGACGTTCGAAGAGATTTCGCGGGACCGTTGCCGGCTTGGGTGATAGCAGAAGTCTTGGGGGTCCGCCCAGAGGAAAGAGACCGGTTTCAACAATGGTCCGATGATCTCGCGACAATTGTCTTTGCGACTGACCCACACGTAACAGAGCCGGAGCAAGCAATGGGGGCCGCCGGCGAATTCAGCGACTTTTTTCAAGAGCTAATCGACCGTGAACGCTCTAACCCGTCCGGAACGTTAATGACACTGCTGGTAGAGGGCGCCGGTGATGAGCTATCTGATCTTGAATTAGTTGGCGCATGCACCTTAATTCTGTTCGCCGGCCACGAAACAACAACGTCTTTGCTGATGAACACAATGGGTTTATTAGCCAGCGAACCGGATCTCATTGAGCAAGTGATCGTCAACGACACGGAAGTGGCGCTCGAAGAGTTCCTTCGAGCACTTGGGCCGACACGTAGCATGTATAGAAAGGTTGCGATCCAACACGAAAGAGGGGGGCAGACGTTAGAGGTCGGCGAAAACGTGTTGCTCTGCGTCGCAGCCGCCAACCACGATCCGGATGTCTTCGTTGACCCAGGTCAGTTGATACTTGATCGTGATCCGAATCCACACCTGACCTTCGGGTGGGGTCTTCATCATTGTCTCGGAGCTCATCTCGCGCGTCTTGAAGCGCGTCTGGCTCTCGATGCGTTGTTGGCCAGATACCAGACCTTTGAAGCTGTTTGGCCGGTCCCACCAATCGAGGGAACCGTTATTTCATCGATTCAACAGCCCTTGCAGATCAGGCTTCGATAAGCAGGTTTGGTGCACCGTGAAGGGCGCCAGGCAGTTTGGGACCGAAAAAAGGCAGCTCTTTCGGTACAGTCGGTTTCATCGTATGTAGAAGTGGAGATGTCATGGAGCAAAGCGAACTGCGCAGTTGGATCGAACATCGAGCAGAGATGCTCTTCGTCTGTATCAAGTGCCTTGTTCTGATGGTGGTAGGCGTCGCTGTAGCTATTTCGTTGGGCCCGCTAAGCGATAACGCTGAATTAGCTTTATCAATAGCCGTCGCTGTTGTTGGGTTATTTCTCTGGTTCGGCTCTCATGGCGCAATCATGGACATCTCGGCTATGCGCTCTGACATGAACGATGACCTTCGGTCAACAACGTTTGGCCAACAGTTTGCAAAGGCCCCTTTCCCTGTCTATCTGATCCTCAATACCTTTGCGATGCTCGGTGCTTCGGTAATGCTCATCGTCTTGATTAACGCTTAAAAACCTCCGCCAATTAGATTGAGCGCTGCCAGGGTGCGGCCTCTAGTCGAGTCTCAGTTACTGGGAGGGTAAGAGTCATGGTCGGGCGGAGCGAAGCTAAAGAATGGGCGAAAGAGCACCTCAAGGGATTGTTCTCGAGTCCGCCGGCGCCTTTCACCTCAGATTTTTCGTTGGATGAAGCTGGTGTCATCGGAAACGTCGAGCGGGTCCTATCTACTGGCGCGAGCGGTGTGGGATTCGGCTTTCTCGATGCTTGGGGTCTCACCATTGCTCAAAGAAAACGTGTGATGGACCTGATAACTGAAACGACAAACCACCGAGCTTTGTGTGTCTTCTACACGTCTGACCACAGTGTCGCCGACACTATCGATCTCAGTCTCCATGCTCGATCGATCGGAGCCGATGCAATTATCTTGTGGGTTCCTTACGAATGGGCGACCTCTCAAGATTTGATGCATGACTATGTCGAGTATGTTGCGGCCAGGGTCGACATGCCCGTTATAGCGTTTAATACGCCTCACTCGGGTATGACAATGACGCACGAAACCATGGCGCGTATCGCCAAGATCCCAAATGTTTGTGGGATTAAGAACGCGATTCAGGATCCGTTACACACGGTTAAGGCAATGGAGATATTGGGTGATGAGGTTGTGCTTTCTTATCCGTTCGAAGCAGATCTGCTTGAGATGGCCAGTGAGCATGGTCAGCAGGTGTTGATGGGTTCAACGAGCGTTTATCTGATGCAAAGCCCCAAACGGCAACCAATCATCGAATATATGCGTCTTGCGGAGAACGGAGATATGGCGGGTGCGAAAAGGGTGCGTGAAGAGTTGGCGCCGCTTCGGACAGTGTGGTCCGGCATCTATGAGACGTTGTGGGATGCAGAAAAGGCAGCCCACCCCATGGGCCTTATCAAATATTGGATGGACATAATGGGGATGTCGGGAGGACCGGTGGGACCTCCAATGCGAGAGCCCGACGAATTAGCTAAGGCCGCATTCCGAGAGAAACTGGATGCTGCTGGCTGGGAACGTCTTCTTTTCCCCGACTGTCCTTAAATATGTTTAAGTTTGAAAGGAACAGATTGCGATGCTGAAGGACAAAGTCGTCATCGTTACCGGCGCAGCTGGTGGTATTGGCAAGGCGATTGCTGTAGAAGCTGGACGAGCCGGGGCCCGGTTAGCGTTGGTTGATGTAGATGCGGAGTCTCTGGGTCAGACGACCGCAAAAATTCGAGCCAATGGATCTGAAGTCCTGTCTTTAGCAGTGGATATAACTAATCGGGCTGTATGGCAGAAAAGCGTCGATGAGATTGCTACCTATTTCGGTGGGATTGACGTGATGGTGAATAACGCTATGTGGGTCAAATATGAGCCGATGGTAGAGGTGGATGAAGACAACTATCGACGTCAGATGGCGGTGGGTTTAGACGCGGTTTATTGGGGTACGCAGGCAGTTATTCCCCATATGGTTGAGCGAGGAACGGGCAGCATTGTCAACATGACGTCGCCAGCGTCGATTCACGGTATCCCTAATGGGTCCGTCTACGCAGCGATTAAAGGAGCGATTTCGGCGTTAACTCGTCAGTGTGCTGTCGAATTAGGGTCGAAAGGCATACGCGTTAATGCCGTGGCTCCCGGCCCGATTCCAACACCAGGTACCAGGCGAGTAGTAGATGACAGAGGTTGGGAAAAGCGTCTCGAACGCAGTCCGTTGGGTCGTCTGTCGACACCAGAAGGTGTAGCCCGAGTGGTCGTGTTTCTCGCATCTGATGCAGCTGATTGTGTGAATGGCGACGTAATGTTCGCAGACGGCGGCCGTTCGATCTCGGCGCTGTAAACCGCCCGGGTCGTATATCCAGAGGAGGTGGCGATGCGTCAGGATGTTAAATTTGCAGCCTTAGACGGGACGCAACTCGCAGCGTTTCTCTATATTCCAAACAGCGGTCAAGGGCCGTTTCCAGCAGTTGTTCTCAGTCATGGGTTCGGAGCGGTAAAAGAGATGGGCCTTGACCAATACGCCGATGTTTTCTGTGCAGCGGGTTTTGCGTGTCTTGTTTATGATCATCGCAACACCGGAGAAAGCGACGGAGCATTACGAGGCGAGATAGACCCATGGCAGCAGGTTTCTGACATGCGCGACGCTGTTACGTATGTGGGAGGCCACGAAGAAGTAGATGCTGGCCGAATTGGCTTATGGGGCACGAGTTTTTCGGGTGGACATGCGTTAGTTGTTGCGGCGACTGATCGGCGGGTCAAATGTGTGGTGTCGGTAGTACCGACTATTAGCGGGCATCAAAACACCACGCGAGCTCTGACAGCGGAAGCTTACGAAGTCTTTCTGCAAGAAGTAGCTGAGGAACGCGCTGCTCGCCAACGCGGCGAAGAACCACGCATGATTCCTATTTCAGTCGAAGGCGACGAAAGTTATGAATGGAGCAAAGTGGCGGGTTTGGGTACCAGCTACGTTAACGCTTGTACGTTGCTGAGCAGGGCGTTTCGCGACTCCTACGAGCCTGGTGCCTATATCTCCTTGATAGCGCCGACGCCGTTGCTGATGGCATTAACGACGCATGACACCAAGTGCCTCACCGACTTACAACTCGAAGCCTACGAGAGAGCTGAGGAGCCGAAACGGATAGAGATGTTTAGTGGCGGTCACTATGACCCATACACCACTCAGTTGGACGGTATTGCGTCAGCCTCGTGTGATTGGTTTAGAAGACATCTGTAACCTCCGGGAGCTGCTCTAAGAGGGCTATATAGCGAGATAGCCGCCATCCACCGGCAGTTCAACCCCTGTGATGTAAGAAGCTTCGTCACTGGCGAGGAACAGATTGGCGTAGGCCACTTCTTCGACCCGGCCTTCTCGCTGGGCCGGAATAGCGTTAATCCTTGCGCTACGTCCCTCGGGGTCGGCGCTCATCATTGCGCCTTTCATGGGTGGCATGATTCCCGGATGTACAGAATTGACCCTGATGCCATCTGATGCGAATTGAACTGCTGCCGACTTGGTTGCCACGCGTACCGCTCCTTTGGCTGCGTTGTATCCCATGTGGACATAAGCCTGTCCCACGAAGGCCGAAATTGAAGAGATATTCACGATCGAACCCTTCTGGGCTTTTTGCATAATCGGAATCACGGCTTGCATGCCTAAGAAGACGCCCTTGGCGTAGACATTCATCTGTTCATCCCAGGTAGCAGTATTCATCTGGTCCGGATGGCTTCCACTAATGCCTGCATTATTGATCAATATGTCGATCTGGCTGTACATCGAAATCGTTTCGGAAACTGCGTCCTTCCAATCGGCTTCGCTAGCAACGTTCAACTTAAAGAAATGAGCGTCACCATTCGCGCTGAGAATTTCGTCGGTGAGGGCCGCCCCATGGTCTGCGTCCAGATCCGTGACGACCACTTTGGCTCCTTGTTCAGCGAAAAGTTTTGCGGTCGCTGCTCCCATGCCAGATGCAGCACCCGTAATGAGTGCCACCTTTCCTCCTAGACGCATCTATGGCTTCCTTTCCTAGGGACAGGATTAGGTTAGGCCAACATTCTCGTGAGTCCCGAATGCCTCGAACGCCACCCCGTTCTGCGGCGGTAGTAGATATCGCTTCGAGGTTGTTTGGCTTAAATCGCCGTCTTTCCGGTACCTGTTCCTGTTGGCCCTTTAACACGCAGGCTAAGCCCAGTTAACCCTTAGGTACGGCATTGAATTTCGACCCTTTGTGCTCACGATGCTTTGCATGGCAAGCGTGTCGCAGTTTGCCAGTCGCTTCTGCCTCCCGCCCGAACGCTCGTGTGTCAAGCATCTCTTTCACCTTGGACAGATATTGACTCCTGAAGGTACTGTCCCCGCATGCTTGGGAGTTTCGCTGCGTTAATCGATCTGACAGTCGGAGATGGCGACGTGTTTGTTGGGCCGGTATCACCAGACCGTGGGTCGCGAATCTATGGTGGCCAGTTGCTTGCGCAATCGCTTCGTGCCGCCCAGCTCACGGTCCCCGAAAACCGCTATGTGCACTCGGCCCACTCTCACTTCCTGAAGGCCGGCAACGCAGCCGAACCTGTCGAAATGCAGGTGGAGCGCATCCGAGAAGGCCGCTCGTTTAGTCAACGCCAAGTAATCGCTTCACAGAGCGGTTCAGAAATATTTCGAAATTTAACTTCATTTCACGTTCGCGAAGAAGGCTTGGATTGGCAAGAACCAACCAAGATCAATATTGCTCAACCTACAAGTAATCAGCCCTACACCGACTACAGCGACTATGTGGAGTCGCTCATTCCCTTAAGGCAGAAACCGTGGTCTGGGCGGCAACGCCCAATAGAGGTGAGGTACATCAACCCCCCAACTCGGACCGACAATCAGCCGGTGACTGAACCTCAGTTGATGTGGATGCGAGTTCAAGGCCAGCTCGAAGCCAAAGACTCGCTCCACGAAGTTGGCCTCGCGTATCTCGCTGACTTAGGGATGGACGCGAACGCAGTTCTGCCTCACGGGCATCGATGGGGAGATGACCAACTCACCGTTGCGAGTCTCGACCATTCCATTTGGTTCCACCGGCCGGCACGAGTTGATACATGGTTGTTCTCGAACCAGCGAGTCGAAGTAACACGCGGTGGACGCGGCATGGCGAGCGGCCGTTTCTACGACACGAGCGGGCAGCTTCTAGCTACATGTATGCAAGAAGGTTTGATGCGTTGGAGCCAGCAAACGTAAGAGGTATCCAAAAAGTGTGAGTGGTGAACTGCATCTGTCGCTCTTAGTGGTGCCGAAAGACAAATGCGCAATAGGTCAAACTCTGCAGCTTATGATCGGGTCTATGCCGACGGGCAGAGAGATTGAGGTACACACAACATGGATATAGCGACAACCGAAACCCTGCCGGGCCGACGAATCACCGCCATCAAGGGTGTGGCAGTTGGCTCGACCGTTCGGACAAAGAACATCGGTAAGGACATTGGCGCTGGCCTCAAGTCACTTGTCGGCGGCGAACTAAAGAGCTATTCAGACATGCTTGTTGAAGCGAGAGCTGAAGCGCTCTCTCGAATGGAAGAACAAGCTGTCGAACTCGGTGCTGACGCTTTGGTTAATCTCAGATTTATGACATCAGCGGTTGCTAACGGGGCCTCAGAGATCCTCGCGTATGCCACAGCCGTCACTACTGAACCTCTCTAGTGGTCGAAGCGACATGACTGCTCGATGATGAGACATGATGTCTAGTTGTGGAGAGAATATTTAACGGAATTCGGGTACTCGACTTTTCGCAAGTCTTGGCTGGGCCCACAGCCACCAAGCTTCTAGTTGAGATGGGTGCCGAGGTGATCAAGATCGAATTTGCCGAAGACGGCGACCCCAGTCGATCCCTTCCGCGTCTACGTGGGGCACGTTCTGGATATCACGTGCAGCAAAACAGAGGAAAGCGATCGTTGTGCCTTGACCTACGTGACCCTCGAGCAATTGCACTGGTTTTAGACCTCGTCCCTAATGCCGACGTTGTTATTCAGAACTTTGCCCTCGGTGTCATGGAACGACTTGGACTCGGATACGACGTCATGTCAGCGGCGAACCCTCGCGTCATTATGTGCAACATGTCGGCATTCGGTCGAGAAGGGCCGCTCGCTCAACAACCCGGATACGACCCCATCGCCCAGTCTTGGGCTGGAGTACTGCACATGTTGGGTTATGAGGATCGGGCACCGATTCTTGCCGGGATATCACCAGGAGATGTGCTTGCTGGCGTTCATGCCTTTGGCGGGGTCGCTGCAGCACTGTTCCATCGAGAGCGAACAGGTAAGGGGCAAGAAGTATCGGTATCGCTGCTTGATGCTTACTCCACGGCACATGAGGTGAACTGGCAGGAATGGTCAGTCTCAGGTGGCGAGAGTGAACCTATTAGACGGGGAAACGTCCATCCGGTGGTTGGCGGCGTTGGCGTATTTGAGACCGGTGACGGTTACGTCACCGTTGCAGCAGTTAACAACGGCCAGTGGCAACGCTTGACTGAAGCTATGGGGCGACCCGAGCTTTTTGAAGATCGGCGATTCGCCTCTAGCCCCGATCGCGTCGCCAATCGAGATGAATTGAACGACCTCATCGCCACCTGGCTCGCTGCGCAACCACATCGAGACGACGTCGTAAACCTCCTAGAGCAACACAGAGTGCCGTCTGCGCCTGTGTTGACGCTGGCCGAAGCCGCCCAACATCCCTACCTTCACGAGGCTGGCGCAGTGCGATGGGTGGACGACGATGTGCTCGGAAAAGTGCTGGTGCCAGGTATGCCCATCAAGTTCTCCGAAACTCCCGGTGACGCTCCACTGAGGACACGACGACTCGGAGAAGATAATGAATACGTCGCGTGCGAACTAGCTGGTCGAAGCAGCGATCAGTACATGGCGTTGGTCGAAGATGGAGTGCTTTTCCATAATCCGAACAGTTGAGGTCGGTCCTCGGCCCTTACGGGGCTCGAACCCATTGGTTAAAGAAACTAGAGCAAATGCGATTGATTGAGGCTTTAACTTATCGTTAGGTAAGAGAGCTCTATTTTTATCTAGGCTGCTCGTCTATTGGCTGTCGAAAAGCACGAAGAGGTAATTATGTCTAAAGACGGGGCGCGACATCTGATCAGATGCGCTCATCTATTCGACGCGGTGGTGGCACGCGTTCCAGATAAAGCTTGGGGAAATCCGACCTGCTGTGAAGGTTGGGTAATGACCGACTGTGCGTCTCACGCGATTGGCGTCATGGTCAATTTGAAAAATCGAGCCATGGGCCTCGAGCCTGTTGACTATCAGGATGGTTCGTGGGTCGGAGAAAATCCACTTGTGTCAAGCAGGCAACGCCTTGATGAGTTGGTTGAAGCACTGCAACATGTTGACCTTGGTGTGCAGCTTGATCACCCTATCTTTGGTGAAGTGATTCTGGATGACTTTTACGGAATGATGGCATACGACTTATTGGTCCATGCCTGGGACCTTGCAGACGGTGCTGGTATTGAGCACGGCATTGATGAAAGTACAGCGGAAGTTGCCGTAACAAAATCAGGACATCTAACCTCACTCGTAAGGCCAGAGGACTATGAATTTAACCCAGCGTGCGGCGAAGGGGTCCTAAATCGGCTTATCGAGTCGACGGGTCGAACCCCGGTAAATGGTTGGTAGCAGTGTCCTTGCCAACTAGCAGGAGCTTCAGTTCGGCATCTGGGATGATCCATTTTTTAGAGTATGGAACCGAAGGACAACCACCTTTGGTGGTGCTCCATGGGCATACCGATTGTGCGTGGTCGTGGCATCACATCTCCAATGAGTTAGCGGATAAGTACCGTGTCCTAGCACCTGACTTAAGGGGTCACGGTGATTCGGATTGGTGTCCTCCATACGCTGATCAATTCCTTGCTGGTGACCTTCTGAACTTGATGGACTATTGCGAACTGGATAGAGCTTCAGTTGTTGCTCATAGTCTCGGCGCACATGCCGCCAGTTTTGTCGCTGGTTGTTTTCCTGATCGAGTTGAGCGTCTTGTTTTGGTTGAGGGCTTTGGTCCTCCCCGTAAGGCTGAATCGGTCACTGGTGAGCGGTGGCGTCAACAAGTTTCTAAGTTCATTGATGTGGCGAGAGCAGCGCCTTCTCGGCGTTCCTTCCCCGACTTGGATGCGGTTTTGGAAAGATTCAAGAAGATCTACCCAAATCTGAAAGAAGAAGTTGCATTGCTCATCGTGGAAAAATCTGTTCGGCTTTTTGAAGAGGGTGTCGGATGGAAGTGGGATCCGATGACGAGAGATTGGATAACGACTTCAGACCCTGACCGCTACGAAGAGGTATGGGAAGGTATTGAGTGTCCAACTGTGGCGATTTTGGGTAGAGATTCTTATGATCGCTTTTGGTCAAAGATGATGCCACCAGGAGTTGGCTACTTCGGTACGGATTTGATTCCCATCAATGATGACGTTCTAGAACCTCGTCTCAGTCGATTTGAAGATTGTCAACTGGAAATTATCGATGATTGTGGCCATATGGTTCACTACGAGCAACCCGACAAGCTTCTGCAGATCGTAAGAAACTTTTTGTCTTAGGGGTGGCTCTAGATCCAGTGAGCGTGCTGTCTATGGCTTCTTAATTGTTGGGTTCTTTGCAGGACGCTTATCACCTATTGGACACATCCGTAGTGGGCTGATGAAACGTGTTGGGCGTAGCGTCGCAATACCGAACCCTGTGCGATCGTCCGGGGCAAATTTTTTGGTTCGATCATTTCCATCCGTCGCTGCAGCTCACTTTCTTCGATAGCGACATTGAGAGTGCGATCGGTTGGGTCGATAATGATTGTGTCGCCATCTCTCACTGCTGCGAGCGGCCCACCTTCAGCTGCTTCGGGGCAAATATGTCCGATAAGAATTCCGTGTGAAACACCACTAAACCGGCCATCAGTGATGAGCGCAACGTCCTTGCCTAAGCCGCGTCCTTGTAACTCCACGGTGAGCATGACCATTTCCGGCATGCCGGGGCCACCTTTTGGACCGACGTTGCGTACGACGACCACATCGCCCGCCACGATGACTCCGGACTGAATGGCTGCCATAGCGTCAGGTTCATTTTCGAACACTTTAGCGGTGCCGCGAAATTCGCCGGTATGAAGAGTCTTCCCTCCTAGTTTCAGCACACAACTTTCTGGAGCGAGATTTCCATGTAGGACCGTGATGTGATTGTTTGGTTGGGCTGCCGGATCGGCTACCGGTTGAACTAAATCCTGAGTGCCTAAATCATCTAACGATGCGACGTCAGCCAGGTTCTCTGCGAGGGTGTTGCCGGTGACGGTCATAGCATCGCCATGCAGAAAACCATTGTCCAGAAGCTCTTTCATCACTATTGGCACTCCGCCAAGTTCATGTAAAGCGACCATCGAGTATGGGCCATGAGGTTGAAGATTTGCGATCAGAGGCACCCGCTCACCGATTTGCTGGATGTGATCGATCGTGAGATCCACCTCAGCATCTCTAGCGATAGCGAGCAAGTGCAGGTACATATTGGTTGACCCACCCATTGCGTAAGCGGTTGTGATGGCGTTCTCGAAGCCCTTTATGTTCATAATGTCGCGGGGCCGAATATCAGCTTCGATCAGGCTGTAGAGAGCTTGGGTAGTTGCCTCCACTTGGGCCTTTACATCGTTGTGGATGTCGCTAGCGGCGTTGTAGTCGGCTGGGTGGGAAGCGCCCCGGGGCAACATCATGCCCATCGCCTCGGTGATAGTGCTCATAGTGTTCGCTGTAAACATGGCGCCACAAGTCCCGCTACCAGGCATCACGTTCCGTTCAACCTCTTCGAATTCCTCTGAGCTAATTCGACCGGCCCGCATCGCAGCTCGGGCCTCAGCCCAATCGAGAATCGTCAAGTTGTTGCCCTTCGATGCCCACGGTTCGAAGTCCACACAGCCCGGCGAACTAGTCCCCGGATAAATCACCAGTCCGAAATCGTTGGTGCGAGCCAAAGGCATCATCGCGGCCGCGCCGGTCTTGTCACACCCTGAGATGACAACCATCGCCTCGCCGTGATGTGCGCGATGTCCGATCTCAAACGAGTCAGCAATAATATCTCTGGACACAAGGCTGTAATTGGCGTTCGCTGAGCCCTGGGTAAGGGCATCAGAGACCGCCGGAGCGCCGACTAGTAGTCCTTGGCCACCATGCCTAGCGATTGACTCAGACAGCAGATCCGAAATGCGTTCGACACGGTTATTGCAACGGTGGGCGTTTGTGTATGCCCCAGCCACCGTAACGATTGTGTTCTTCGCAGCGATGCTTTCCGGCTCAAACCCGGCTGCCCGCAACTCGAGGCTTGCTCGCTTCCAATGATTTCCCTGATTCCCCGCCACTTGCACCAGTTTAGTTTTCAAATTTGACGCGAGCTGAGGAAATAAGATTAAGGCGATTCAGTCTGAGCTGTTTCAAAGTGTCGACTAGGTGACACCCATAACGCGTTGAAACGGGTTTCCACGACGTTTGCTCTAGGTGTCGATGATTCTGAAAGAGCTTGATCTGGGCGCAATCTTCTTGTCCGGCTGCGAGGTTGCGAAAGAGCGAACGGTCTTAGACCCATACTGCGGTCCTTTAAACTATCCACTGGAGGCTTAGAGGGGGAGGGTCATGACTGTCCAGCGGCTTCATCATGTTGCATATAGATGTGTCGACGCTCGAGAGACTGTTGCTTTTTATGAGCGTTTTCTTGACCTAGAACTAACGACGTCTATTGCTGAAAATGTTGTTCCCTCGACAGGGGAGAGGTATCCGCATATCCATGTTTTTCTAGAAATGGCCGACGGCGGATCAGTTGCGTTTTTTGAACTCCCGGAGTCAGACGAAATGGTGGTCGATCCGAACACCCCGGACTGGGTTCAGCATCTCGCGCTAAAGGTTGAGAACAGTAATGCCCTTTTGGAGTACAAAGAACGTCTCGAAGGCGCCGGCTACTCGGTGCTGGGGCCCATTAATCACTCTTTTTGTGAGTCGATCTACTTTCATGACCCCAGTGGTCATCGGCTAGAACTCACCGCCGATATAGGCGATGGCGAATTGCATCGACGACTCCGAGCCTCTGCTCGTCCGATACTTGCTCACTGGGAGGAACACCGAATTGCTCCCGAAGTCGACCCTTTGCATGTACAAGCGCGTGATTCTGAGCTTTAGTGATCCATCTCAGTCGCGATTTGGTAATGGGGTGGGCTAGCTAGCTTGGGCATAGCGCCCGAAATTAGTTAACAGATAGGGAAGGGACTTAAATAAGTGGGTAGAGATTTTGTCGGTGGCATCAAGTTCACCGAAATCCAATGGCAGTCAACCAGTTCTTTGTGGGGTGAAGAGTCAAATGAACCGGCTGATCTAGACATCACTGAATACGGGCTGGCGCGCGTGCTTTCACGAGATGATGTTACGGGCGCTATCTCATTGCTTATTAAAGAGCCGCCTGGCTGGCACACTGCAGCAGCTGAGGCACATTCTGTATATCAAGAGGACATCCTTCTGGAAGGTGACTGCTGGTATGGCGATAAGCACTTCGAGGGGCCAACATATTTCAGCTTTCCCCCTGGAGAGTTCCACGGACCGATGTACACCGAAACGGGTGCCCTGTGGTTGGTGACTCTCGACGGGCCTTTTGACGTCACTTACAGCCAAGAAGTTAGGGCGGAAGATATGCCCTGGTATCGACAAGCTAGAAGATCACATTAGGTCCGAGTTCACCGTGTGCAACGGTATTAGTTGCGCTCTTATCTAACGCCCTTTACTGCGTTGGCCAAACCGCTAATGGTTACCGGCTTACCATCGTCAACCCCGAGAGCTTCTTGAGTCATTAGTTTTACTTGGTCTTTTATTCCTGCTTCGGATTTAGCCAAGACCGGGCCGATCGATGGTGAGAGAGTTGTGACATCCCAAAATTGTTGAAAATCTTCGAATGTTCGGTGAACTGAGATCTGTTTGGTCTCAACGTCGCTTAGCCCCGCCTTAATCCAAGCTTCTTCGAGACGGTCCATTCGTGATACCTCCGCTGATGGCGGTCTGGGGTAAGGGATTTCCAATTTGCGAAGTTGGGCGCTGATTACCTCGACGGGTAGACCCCCTTCGAGGACATCCCAAACATAAGCAGAGATACTTCCACCAGACTTAGTCACCCTGACCATTTCGGCTATCCCCACGTCAGGGTCGGGTACGAAGAACAAGACAAGAGCCATAGTCGCGTAGTCGAAACTGTCAGCCCCGAAAGGCAGATCCATGGCGTCTCCTACCCGAAATGATGCCTTCCCGCTTTTGATTCGATTGAGGGCGAAATCTATTTGTTCGGGTGAAGGGTCGAGAGCTTGAATTTCAGCGGGCGAGCAGGTGTTGTGTATCTGTTCGGTAAAGGTTCCGTTGCCGCAACCGATATCTATCCATGTAGCGGCGGATCGCGGGGATAGCCACTCGAGAAATTGATCACCAACTAGTTGACTCCAGATACCCATCCACATTTCGTAAGACTCGCCGTCTTGGAACTTTATTTCTTCCACCATTTGTCAACCTTTACTCTTCCGGTACTCCTCTAATGCAACTTGGCCGTAAGCCAGCTTGGCGACAGTAACAATATTTGTTACCTCTAAATGGCGGTGGTGGGTTTTGGAATCTGGCCCTATGAAGGGTTATTGGCAAGAGATGCAGACGCCGAGTGCATCTAGTCGATGATTGTCGATGTTGAAGCTGGCCTTGTTCGCCGCTTTGCGCAGAAACAGGTTCAGGCTCTTTTCGAGAGAGGACGGAAGCTCGAAATCCGCTATATCGCCGCAGCTAGTGCAGATTATGTGGTGGTGGTGTTCGATAATCCGATCAGTCAGCTCATAGCGGGCGAATTCGCTGTCAGTCGTGAGGCGAGTTACCACCCCAACTTGTTCAAGTACGACGAGATTTCTGTAGACACTCGATTGGACGAGTGAGGCATCAGATTCGACGATTTGGTAGTTGGTAAGGGGTTTACCCGTTGCTAACAACACCGCCACTATGCGACGTCGAACTGTGGAGTACCGAAAGCCTGCGTCCATGAGGAGGGAGGCAACTTGCTCATCGACTGAACGGTCTATCTCCGAGGCCACAGTCCCATCATACTAAGAGAGCGCTCTGAAGCTAGGGAGGTGCTTGCTCTTAAACGATCAGTGGACATGATGGGGATCATCAAGCAGCAAGCTTTGACCAACTCGAAGGTGGTGACCTCCGAATGCGTCTTGTAAATGGTTCTCGGTCAAGACATCTTCGGGATTTCCGAGGCAGCATGGCTCCGTGCATAGCAGAAGAACTTGGTCAGCGCGTCTGGCATCGTCGAGGCTGTGGGTGGTGAGCACCACGGTTCGTCCATCAGCAATTTCTTCTTTGATCACTTCTGTAATGACTGAACGAGAAACAATGTCCAGTCCGTTAATCGGTTCGTCCAATAGCAGTACATCTGCACCCTGGGCTAGTCCTTGAGCCACCAGAGTTCGTTGACGTTCGCCTCCCGACAGTTCGCGAAACTGTCGTTTTGCCAAATGTTCAATATGTAAACGCTTTAGGGAGCGGTCGATCAAGGCTCGATCTTCGGAGCGCATGCGACCAAAAAGACCTCGGGCGGGGTACCTAGCCAATGAAACTACTTCCCGCACGGTAATTGGGAGAGCCTCATCTACCTCAGTGGCTTGCAGCACCAGTGCTGGGGAATCACCTTCGACGGTTAGCTCGCCAGCGCTTAACTCGAGGGTGCCGGCAAGGGCGTTTAATAGGGCGGACTTGCCAGCTCCGTTGGGTCCGATGATGCTTAGGAGCGAACCTTTAGCGACGTCCAGGTCAACGCCTGAGACCGCCACAGTGTCGCCGTAGCGAACTTCTAGGCCTTTAGCCGTAATAGCGGAGGTCACAGGAGACAGGTTAGGCATTGGAATAAGACTCTCGTTCTTCGGCGCGTATTTTCTATTAATTTCCGATGCGTGGTTCGGTGACGCTCAGAGTCTATTATAATAATCATTCTCATTATTGAAATGACCTGGGAGAAATGATGTTCAAATTTCTGCGTTCGGTTTTGATTTCGCTTACAGCGATGTCGCTTGTCTTGACAGCGTGTGGTGGTGAAGATGCCTCGGTGGCCGATGGTCCCGCATTGGTTGTTGTTACAACCAACATCCTTGGAGACGTAGTCGAAGAACTGGTCGGAGATCTCGTAACGGTTGAAACGGTCATGCCACCAGGAGCTGATCCGCATGTATTTCAGGCCTCAGCCAAACAGGTCGACCAAATGATGAATGCGGATGTACTAGTCGTCAATGGGGCAAGTTTTGAAGAAGGTCTACTCGACATAGTGAAGTCTGTCGAAGCCGATGGCGTCAACGTTGTTGAGGCCATGTCGTTCGTTCGGGTCTTAGAGTTTGGTGACGATCATGACGATCATGACGATCATGACGATCATGACGATCATGACGACCACGGTGATCATGACG
>Ga0066825_10000155_pt1 | contig 24308 bp, 20 predicted proteins | sample ETNtaG_6_FD_65608 | JGI IMG/M metagenome (GOLD analysis project Ga0066825, IMG submission 65608) | Marine microbial and viral communities from oxygen minimum zone, Eastern Pacific Ocean - ETNP201306SV45 | ecosystem: Environmental > Aquatic > Marine > Oceanic | place: Pacific Ocean: Eastern...
AGGAAGACAGTTAGGTATGCGTATTACAACTTCTAGATATTACACCCCTTCTGGGCATTCAATACAGGCAAAAGGTATTGAGCCAGATGTGTATGTGCCTCAAAGTAATTTAAAGTTGTCTGAGCAGAAAGGTTATGTGGGCGAATCAAATTTACCTGGCCATTTAACAGAATCTAATGCACCACAGGAAAAAAAGGATCTTCGCAAAGAGATAGGCGAATTATATGAACAAGACTACCAACTAGCAAGAGCCGTAGATCTTCTTCATGCACTATCTGTTATTAAGAAATGATCTTTTTATCCAAAAATAGGCCAATATTTAGCACCATATTACTAATTATATTTACAATACTAATATCGGCTTATTTGATATGGCAAATGTTCAAAGGAGAATTCAGCGTTTTAAATTTAGAAAATAAACGAAGCACCCTTAATCAATTAGTCAATAGCTACGAAAAAAACAACCTCGATTTAATTTTTTATGAAAAATATATAAAAGCGTTGGATCCTAACCATCTAGAAATTGATGTATTAGAAGAAGAGATGCGTAAAAAAATGCTACTTACTAAAGGGAATGAGGTACTTATTTTAAATTCTAACACTACTACAGCATCACCAGCTGATCAAGCCCAATAGAGGGGCAACCATAGATTTTCTAGTTTTATTTACGTGATTAAATTTATTAGCTAACAAGTGAAGTTATGCAGCTAATAGTTTATTCTATTGGTAAATGATTTTGCGCCGTTAGATGACAAATTTAATAGTAAGAATTACGTAAAAAAATTAGAAAATACTATATGTTATGAAAAATCAAGAAAGCTAGTTTTGAAAGCCTTCAACGACTTGATAGCATCTTTATATTCAGGACAGTGTTTTGATACTAATGCCCAAAATTTAGGGGAGTGATTCATTTCCTTTAAATGACATAATTCATGGATTATTACGTAATCTATAACTTCTAAAGGGCACATTAATAATAATATATTTAATTTTATTTTTTTACGAATGTCACAATTACCCCACTGACTTTTAAAGAATTTGAATTCTACAGATGATGGTACCAAATTTACTCTCTTAGAAATTTCTGTGACTCTTGGCACTATTAACTTCCTGGCCTGAATATTGTACCATTGTTTTAACACAGCCTTTTTTGGCAAATTGCTATCTATAATAATATTTTCTGATTCTTGGTGAGCTAATATATCATCTAAGCTCACCCCTTTAATATTCGGATCATCACCATCTTGGATAAAATATTTTTTTCCTAATATATAAATTGCCTTTTGATTAGAACCTTGTGAGGAATCATTAGATAAATGTTTTTCTATCCAATTAGACTTCTTTTTGATCAGCATTTCTAAAGCTGTCATAGTTACAAAACTAGGAGTATATATAACAGCTTTACTATCTTTTATTCTAATCCCTATGGTTTTTCTTCTACTAGTTACCTTAATTTCTAGTGGGAATGAGAATTTATTCTGTATTGAATGCATCACGAATGCCTTCTCCTATAAAAATTAGTAAGGTTAGAATAAAAGATAATGTGAAAAAAGTGGTAAGACCGATCCACGGACTATGAGGATTATTTTTACCTTGTGACAATAGCTCTCCTAATGACGCTGTTCCAGCTGGAAGGCCAAAGCCCAGAAAATCTAATGAAGTTAAGATTATTACTGAGTTACTAAGTATAAATGGTATAAATGTTAAGGCAGCTACCATGCTATTTGGTAATATATGTTTTAAGATAATATTAGATTCTTTTACTCCTATAGCTTTTGCAGATAAGACATATTCTAATTTTCTACCTTTAAGAAACTCTACTCTTACCGGACCTACTAATGTCATCCAACTAAATAACGTCATAATAAGCAACAGCCACCAAAAACTTGGTATTATGAAAGTGGCCATTATTATCAAAATAAAAATTGTTGGCAAACCTGACCAGATTTCAATAAATCTTTGCATAAATAAATCAAATGCTCCTCCTAAATACCCTGAAGCGGCACCGATAAAAACGCCAATGATGGAACTAATGATTGTTAAAAACAATCCAAAAATTAAAGAGATTCTTAATCCATAAACCAGTCTTGCAAATACATCTCTTCCTTGGTCATCTGTCCCTAATATATTTTCTTTTGAAGGAGGAGTTGGCGGAGGAGATGAAAGGTGATAGTTAATAGTATCAAAACTATAATTAAGAAGCGGAAATATTAAATACCCTTTTTGCTCTATGAGATTTCTTACATATGGATCCAGATAATCAGCCTCAGTTTCAAAATCTCCTCCAAATGTAGTTTCTGAATAAGAATTAATTACAGGGAAGAAATATTGTCCATCATATTTTACTAGGAGCGGCTTATCATTTGAATATAATTCTATAGTAAGGGAAAAAATAAATATTATAAGAAAAATGATTAGTGAATAGAATGACTTCCTATTATTTCTAAATTTCTGCCATTTACTATGATACATATACATAATAGAAAAATGGTTACTATCAATTTAATCACTAAAACCAGAAATTATTCTAGTATAGTAATTAAAATTTTAGTGCCTTTGCCTGTATTACACTCGGCATATCGCTAATTACATTTAGTAACTCTGTATCTAATTCGCTATCGGTTGCAATTAACGCTATAGCATCTCCAGAACCATTCTCGGTTCTACCTAAATGGAAATTTGCAATATTTATTTTCTTACTTCCTAAAAGCTGCCCAACTTCACCTATTAGACCAGGTTTATCTTGGTTACTGATATATAACACATTTGGTGACATAGAAGCTTCTAACCTTACTTCATTAACCTTTATAATACGAGGATTGTTAGCAAATAAGGTTCCCGAAATACTTCTGGTTCTTTGCTCAGTTGTTACAGTAATACGGACATATGTATTGTAATTTGATGCTTCATTACTAACCACATCCTTTACAATAATACCTCTTTTTTCAGCAACTTTCTGACTGTTTACTATATTTACTCCTTCTATCACTCCATCCAAAACATTTTTTAATATGCTTGCTGTGATGGGTTTAGTATTTAATTTTGTAACTTCCCCGTGATACTCGATTTTAATTTTTTTGATAGGATTCTCTATAATCTGCCCGATAAACGCACCCATTTGTTCACCCAATAATAAATAAGGGTTAAGCAACTTAGCATCTTCTTGAGATACTGAAGGAATGTTAAGTGAATTTTCAATCACATTGTCATTTAGGTAGTTTGCTATTTGCCCTGCTACCTGAACCGCTACATTTTCTTGAGCCTCTTTAGTGGATGCTCCAAGATGAGGCGTCATTATTACTTTGTCATGATCAAATAAGATATTTTCTTTAGCAGGCTCTACCTCAAATACATCAAGCGCAGCACCAGCAATATGACCACTATCTAAAGCATCTTTTAGAGCACTTTCTGACACTAACCCTCCTCTAGCACAATTGATAATATATGCTCCTTTTTTAACTTTTGCTAAATTTTCTTTTCCAAGAATGTTGCGAGTAGCGTCATTAAGAGGAACATGTAGGGTTATAAAATCTGCCGCTTCTAATAACTCTTCTAAGCTTACCTTTTTTATATTGAGAGCATTAGCTTTTTCTTCTGTTAAAAATGGGTCATATGATATTACATCCATCTGCAGGCCAAGAGCTTTTTTAGCTACAATTGCACCTATATTACCACAACCTATTATACCTAGGGTTTTTCCTGTTAATTCAACCCCCATGAATTTTGATTTTTCCCATTTTCCTTGGTGAGTGGATGTATTTGCTTGCGGGATTTTTCTGGCAATCGCAAACATCATAGCAATTGCATGCTCTGCAGTAGTGATACTATTTCCAAATGGAGTGTTCATTACGATGACCCCTTTATCTGTAGCGCTATTGATGTCTACATTATCGACCCCTATTCCTGCTCTTCCTACTACTTTCAAATTGCTGGCACGCTCTATTATGTCACCGGTTACTTTAGTAGATGACCTAATTGCCAACCCATCATACTGACCAATAATTTTCTTTAATTCATCAGGAGTAAGACCCGTCTTTACATCTACTTCCACATTTTGTTGCTTGAATACTTCCTCTGCTAGAGGGGACATTTTATCAGAAATTAAAACTTTAGGCATGATTTAGTTGTTGTATAAAATAAAAGAAATTACTATAGAAAGGGGTATTATAAAAATAGATAATTAAATTACAAACCAAATTTTACCTTGCGATGGTTTCTCTATGTAGAGTTATGTTATGTTTCCTGGTGTTAACTTTATATGCTTGTGGTACAAAAAATAAAGAAAATATGATTTTTGTTATGCAATCAGATGACTTTCATAAATCATGTAATACTCTTGACCAGGAAATTTCTGATATACAGAATAATGAAATACAATCCCTGGAACATCAAAAAAAGGCAAAAGTTGTCAGAAATACAACGCTGTTTTATATAGCTATACCAACTGCCTTTCTCTCTTTATTATTTGTTGATTTCACTGGAAATGAAACTCAGCAGATAACCCTTTATGAAGAACGTATTTCGCATCTAAAACAAATATCAAATATTTCTGGATGCCAAGTATCTTAAATGCAGATGGGGCAGCGCTATAAGGAAGCATCACATTTATTACATGAGATCACCTCTCCTTGCGGTTCGCAATTGACGCTACCCCCCCTCTACCTATGAGCCCCTATCACTTGTAAGCACCTCTTCTACAGCAATTACGAATGGCGGTCTTAGCCGATTTAAAGAAAATAAAATTATGATTGCCTATTTCACTTGTAATGCTTATAAATTATGAGAGGAAGGGGTTCGTTTTACTTATAGTAATTCCAATATATCAAAACTATATAGAGATATAGATATTTTAATTTAGTTAGAATTTTAGCAATGGCAGAAGAAATAATCATATTTGATACCACATTACGCGATGGAGAGCAAGCAGCAGGAGCTACCATGTCCCTTAACGAAAAATTAGCCATAGCGGAAATTCTAGATCAAATGAATGTGGATGTAATTGAAGCAGGTTTTGCTATAGCATCAGAAGGAGATTTTGAAGCCGTTAGTAAAATAGCTAAACAAAGTAAGAATGCTAGAATTTGCTCTTTAGCAAGAGCTAAAAAGATTGATATTGAAAAGGCAGCAGAAGCAGTTAAACCAAATCAACATGGTAGAGTGCATACTTTTCTTTCTACTAGCCCTATCCATATGCAATATCAAATCAAAAAGAGTAAGGATGATGTTATTGAAGCAATAAGAGAAACCGTATCATATGCAAGAAATTTATGCGCCGATGTTGAATGGTCTGGAATGGACGCAACTAGAAGTGAAAGAGATTTTCTTTGCAAGGCCATCGAAACTGCAATTAAAGCGGGAGCTCAAACTGTAAATATACCAGATACTGTAGGATATACTATTCCTGCGGAATATTCTGAATTAATTAATTATATAAAAAACAACGTACCTAATATTGACAAGGCTGTCATATCAGTACATTGCCATAATGATTTAGGGCTTGCCGTTTCTAACTCATTAGCAGCAATAAGTGCAGGAGCTAGACAAATTGAATGCACCATTAATGGTATAGGCGAACGCGCTGGAAATGCAGCGATGGAAGAAGTAGTGATGACCTTAAAAACTAGAAAGGATATATTGAAATATGATACAAAAATAGATCCGACATATTTTGCTAGGGCTTCAAAATTAGTATCTAATGCAACTGGTTTTACAGTGCAACATAATAAGGCTATTGTTGGGTCTAATGCTTTTGCTCATGAATCTGGTATTCACCAAGATGGAATGTTAAAAGATCGTAATACATATGAAATCATCACTCCAGAATCGGTTGGTTTTGGAAGCTCTTCATTGGTATTAGGTAAGCATTCTGGAAGGCATGCATTTAAAAATAAACTTGAAGAATTGGGTTTTGCTAATTTAACTCAAGAAGAATTAAATAATTATTTCAAACGTTTTAAAAATTTAGCTGATTATAAAAAAGAGATTTTTGATGAAGATATTATAAGTATAATTGGCGCTATGAAACCAGCAGAGGAAATAATAACCTTTGATTCCTTGTCGATAATTTGTGGTAGTAAGAATTTAGCAAATGCAACGTTAAGCTTAACATTTAAAGGAAAGCAAGTAACCTCTTCAAAAGAAGGGTCAGGGCCTGTCGATGCTATTTTTAATTGTATTAAAGAAATGATTCCGCATAAAACTAGGTTAGATCTTTATCAGGTTCATTCAGTTACAGGAGGGACCGATGCTCAGGCAGAAGTAACGGTTCGCTTAGAAGATGAACACGGATATATGTATAGTGGATACGGTACCAATACAGATACGTTAGTTGCTTCATCTATTGCATATATTACTGCATTAAATAAAATTTTTAAAAAAAGCGAAACAACAGAAAAAGTACAAAATATTTCGATTTAAAAAGAGGAAATTATGCCAATATCAAAGAAAAAAGAATTAGATATTCATGTGGGTGAGGAAAAGCTGACTTTTTCTGTTTTAGAAGGCTCAGAAACTCCAAAGGCAATAGATGTAAGAGATTTATATAAAAATACAGGGATGCTCACTTATGATCCCGGATTTATGTCCACAGCATCATGTGAATCAAAAATTACATATATTGATGGTGATAATGGCATATTAAGATATAGGGGATACCCTATAGAAGAGTTAGCTGAAAAAAGCGATTTTCTCGAAGTCTCACATTTGTTATTACATGGGGAACTACCCACTGAACAAGAAAAAATAGGTTTTTCTAAGAAAATAAATAGTCATACTTTGGTACATGAGCAATTACAATTTTTGTATCGTGGTTTTCCAAGAAAAGCTCATCCTATGGCAATAATGGTAGGTGCAGTTGCTTCCTTATCTGCATTTTATCATGATGGAACTAATATATTAAATGCAGAAGATAGAGAGCTATCATGTATCAAAATGATAGCCAAGGTACCAACTCTTGCTAGTTTTGCCTATAAATATTCTATAGGACAACCTTTTATCTATCCTAAGAATGACTTATCGATCGCTGGTAATTTTCTTAATATGATGTTCGCTACCCCTTGTGAAAAATATCATATTAATCCAGTTATAGAAAAAGCCTTAGATAGAATTTTAATATTACATGCAGATCACGAACAAAATGCATCCACTTCGACAGTTAGATTGGCCGGCTCTAGTGGCGCTAATCCATACGCATGTATCGCATCAGGCATTGCTTCCCTTTGGGGACCAGCACATGGGGGCGCTAATGAAGCGGTGATAAAAATGTTAGAGGAAATAGGGTCTATCGATAATATTCCTTTATATATAAAAAAGGCTAAGGACTCTAAAGACCCATTTAGATTGATGGGTTTTGGTCATAGGGTTTATAAAAATTATGATCCTAGGGCAAAAGTATTAAAACAAAGCTGCGCTGAAGTATTAGAAGAATTAAACATTAAAAATGATCCCCTACTTAGTATTGCAATGGAATTAGAAAAAATTGCATTAGAAGATAAATATTTTATTGATAAAAAACTATATCCAAATGTAGATTTCTACTCCGGAATTATATATAAAGCACTCAATATTCCTGTACAAATGTTTACAGTAATGTTTGCTATTGCAAGGACAGTTGGGTGGGTTTCTCAGTGGAAAGAAATGATTGAAGATCCAGATTCAAAAATAGGCAGACCTAGACAAATATATTTAGGACCCAATAAAAGGAATTTTGTTCCAATTAGTAAGAGAGGGTAATTAGTGTATTTACCCTAGAAATTCTGCTTAAAATATGATATAATTTCTATGTTATACGTAGGAGTTTTGTTGTATTATGCCGGAAACAAAGAATTTTCACATAGATCAAGATTTAATAGAAATAAGTCAAGATTACCAACAATCTATCTTAGATGTTAGACATGCATCTAAGGAATTTTACGGGACCCCTCCTAATTTCTTTAAGGCAGTTAGCTATCAAAGACTAATCAAGAACCCTGTACTTAAGAATGATGATATAAATGATCTTGATGATTTTAGGAAATATAATAAATTAAGATTAAAGGACCTTACAAAAAAATTCTTATTACTGGATTCCTATCTAAAACTGTCAAAGATCGCTAATTCTAACGAATTAATCAAACAAACCCAGTCTAAAATGGATTCTTTGAGAAAGGGGTTCGAAGAAATTAAAAGATTAGATAAGTTTACCGATAAAACCCCTGATTACGACCCTATTGGATTTCACAATCAACATAATAAAAAAATTGCTAGTTTTTCTGATCTAGCAGAATCAGTATCTGATGATGTCTTCACCTCTATGCGGGAAACCAAAGATAAACATTATGCTCAAATGCCGCATGGTACAAAAAAAGAATATTACAAGAAATTTCCTGCTTCTCACACTGCCAAATGGATAAGTATTGAATTGGCAGCAGAATTAGTTTTTGGATTTATTACTACTTTTATTTCTTTTCAATTCTCTGCTAATCCTTATGACTGGCAGGCAATGATTAAGGGACTATTAATAGGGGTAGTAATCGGTTTACCATTTGAGATTTTAGGACATGGCCTATATCACTATGCCCAAAACAGATCCAGAAATGAGTTTGGAAAAGACTTGGGAGATGAAATATCTACTAGTTTGCATAATAAAATATATAAACTGATCGAATCAAAAAATCTTAAAGTTTCTAAACAGGAGAAAATTGCTATAGAAGAAAAAATTGTTGATATTACAAATACTATAATGGAAGAATTATATTGGGAAACTTCCAAGGTAATAGCTGAGGACATCTTTTTTCACTATATATTTCAAAGACCTAAAAAAATGGAATTTGGTCAGATAAAGCATGCTCCTTACGAAACTATTGCCACTCTAGTCGGAGATAAAATTATGGAAAATATTAATTTTGAGCATCACATAAAAGGTAACACTGTAAAGGATGCCGTTTTTTCCGAAGATCTAAAAAATTCTATTGTTAGCGATATAAGGGGAATATTGTTTTCTACTCAGGCAGTAGAAAAATCTAAACATGATATAGATGAAATAAAAGCAAAAAAACGTCTTAAAGGTGGATCCTTTCTTGATTCCATTTTAAATAAAGAGCAATCCTCTTCTTCAAAACAGAACTCTAGATAATTATGCAACCACGCCTATAAACTCTTGCAATGAGGTAGCTGTTAGCTCTTGCTGGTCATTTAAATATTTTAAAGAACCAAGCATCGCTTTTGCTCCCCTGATAGTCGTAAAATATACGATCTTGTTTAATAAAGTAGTTCTACGGATACTATAACTATCCATAATTGACTGCTCTCCTGATGTCGTGTTAATTACTAGATCGACCTTTTTGTCTGAAATCATATCTACAATATGGGGACTTCCTTCTTTTACTTTATTAATAGGAGAAATACCTTTTAAACCTTGCTTCTCTAAATATTTAGCGGTCCCACTAGTAGATAATATATTAAACCCTACTTCTTGTAGCTGCCTTGCTATTGCTACTATCTCTAGTTTATCTTCATCTTTTACTGAAATAAATGCGGTTCCGCCAGATGGAATTTTTCCATATACTGCTATTTGGGCCTTGGCGAAAGCTAGGCTAAAATTTTTATCTATACCCATTACTTCACCTGTGGATTTCATTTCAGGACCCAATAACACATCCACATTCTCAAAACGCTCAAATGGGAATATTGCTTCTTTTACCGCATAATGATTAAAAGATTTAATATCCAAATCAAAATCCTTTAAAGATTTCCCGGCCATTACCAAAGATGCCACTTTTGCTATTTGAATACCAGTTGCTTTAGCTACAAACGGAACCGTTCTAGAAGCCCTCGGATTTACTTCAATAATATATAATTGCTCATCTTTATATGCATATTGAACATTCATTAAACCTTTAATTTCTAAAGCCGTTGCCAGCTTTATAGTAGCCTGCTTTATTTCTTCTACTACCTCCTTAGATACTGAATAAGGCGGCAGTGAACAAGCAGAATCACCAGAATGAATTCCTGCATGTTCAATATGCTCTAAAACCCCTAATACAGAAATATTTTTTCCGTCTGCAATTGCATCAACATCAAATTCTACCGCATTATCAAGGAACGCGTCTATTAAAATAGTGTTCCCTTTTAATATCTCTTTATTGGTTTTTAGATATTTTTTTAAAGCTCTATCATTATATATTACCTCCATCGCCCTTCCTCCAAGTACATATGAAGGCCTTATTACAACTGGAAAACCTATATTATTTACCTCCTTTGTAATATCATTATAATTATGACATATGGCGCTTTGGGGTTGTGTTAATTCTAACCTATTTAAAAGATCACGGAACCTATCTCTATCTTCTGCTAAATCAATTTTATCTGGGCTCGTTCCTATGACCGGAATCCCTGCAGCTTCTAGGTCTTTTGCTAATTTTAAAGGAGTCTGACCACCAAATTGCAGAATAACTCCCACTAACTCTCCTTTCTCCTGTTCCTTATTTGCAATGGAGATAACATCTTCTGCAGTGAGAGGTTCAAAATATAAACGATCAGATGTATCATAGTCAGTCGATACTGTTTCCGGGTTACAATTGACCATAATAGTTTCAAACCCTTCTTCAGAAAGACTAAATGCTGCATGACAACATGTATAATCGAATTCTATACCTTGCCCAATACGATTCGGCCCCCCTCCCAAAATAATTATTTTCTTTTTATCATTTGGTTTAGATTCACATTTAGGTTTTGAATATATATCCCCCTCATAAGAAGAATAAATATAATTTGCGTATGATTTAAATTCAGCACTACAAGTATCAACCTTTTTATAGACTGGATATATTTCGTGTTTTTCTCGTAATTTTCGTATTTCCTGTTCTGGTTTTGAACTAAGTTCTGAAATTCTTGCATCAGAAAAACCGAGTTTTTTATATTTGAGTAACGTAAATTTATCATCCAAATGCGTAGATTTAATCTCCTCTTCTGCCTGAACGATATTATTAATTTGCTCTACAAACCATTTATCATAATGAGTGATTTGGCAAATTTCTTTTTGCGAAATCCCGTATCTTAGAGCCTGAGCGATAAGTAATATACGCTTAGGGGTTAACTCTTTTAATTCCTTCTTAATTAGATCTTTCTTTTCTTCTAATGTACTATTCTCATCTGCTCCTATTACTTCTATCTCATTAAGTCCTGTTAAACCTATCTCTAGTGAGCGAAGCGCTTTTTGTAAGCTCTGAGCAAAAGTTCTACCTATAGACATCACCTCTCCTACAGATCTCATAGTTGTAGAAAGCGTAGGAACATAATCAAATTTTTCAAACGCAAAACGCGGAATTTTTGTAACGATGTAGTCAATAGTCGGCTCAAAACTGGCAGGGGTAACTTTTGTAACATCATTAAATAATTCATCTAAATGATACCCTACTGCTAGTTTGGCAGCAATTTTGGCTATAGGGAAACCAGTTGCCTTAGAAGCAAGGGCAGAAGAACGCGATACTCTTGGATTCATCTCAATAACTACAAGCTCACCATTTTCAGGATTTACTGCAAATTGTACATTCGATCCTCCCGTTTCTACTCCTATTTCTCTTAACACATTAATAGAAGCATCTCGCATGATTTGATATTCTTTATCTGTCAAAGTTAGAGCAGGAGCAACTGTTACACTATCTCCTGTATGTACACCCATTGGATCAATATTTTCTATAGCACAAATAATGATTGCATTATCATTTTTGTCCCTTACTACCTCCATTTCATATTCTTTCCATCCCAAGATGGATTGATCTATTTGAATTTCTCCAATTGGAGATATGTCTATACCGGATTGGACTAGATCTATATACTCCTCTTTGGTGTAAGCGGTTCCGCTACCGCTACCACCTAATGTAAATGAGGGTCTTATTATGGCAGGAAGACCTACATAGTCTAAGATGTCTAGGGCCTCATCTAATGATTTTACTATGGCATTTTTAGGGGTTTTCAGCCCAATTTTTTCCATAGCTTTGTTAAATAAATTTCTATTTTCTGCTTTTTCTATAGCCTCACTAGTAGCCCCTATTAAGGTAACCCCATATTTGTCTAAAACACCTGCTTTTGATGCATTAAGAGCGCAGTTTAGTGCGGTTTGCCCTCCTACGGTTGGCAATATTGCATCCGGCTTTTCTTTTTTTATAATTTTTTCTAGAAACTCTACAGTTATTGGCTCTACATATGTTCTATCTGCAGTATCAGGATCTGTCATGATGGTAGCAGGGTTGGAATTAATCAAAATTACCCGGTAACCTTCTTCTTTTAGCACTTTACAAGCTTGCGTTCCTGAATAATCAAATTCGCAAGCTTGCCCTATAATAATTGGCCCCGCTCCTATTACTAAAATAGAGTTTATATCTGTTCTTTTAGGCATATTGTTCTAATTTTTTATTTTCTTTGATCATAGAAATAAATTCCCCAAATAGGTATCTACTGTCATGTGGTCCGCCTGAACTTTCGGGATGGTACTGAACAGAAAAAGCAGGCCTGTCTGTAAACCTAATACCCTCTACAGTGTTATCAAATAGGGATATATGCGTTATTTCCACATTATCTGGTAGATTATCTTTAGAAACACAAAATCCATGATTCTGACTTGTAATTTCTACTTTATTGCTAAGCAAATTTTTTACAGGATGATTCGTTCCTCTATGCCCCTGATGCATTTTGTAAGTCGTAAGTCCGCTACTCAAACTCAGCAATTGATGTCCCATGCAAATTCCAAATATAGGTATCTTTCTTTCTAATAAATTTTGAATAATATCTTTTGCATAAATTATATTTGCCGCAGGGTCTCCGGGACCATTTGACAGGAAAACACCATCTGGATTAAGTTTTATTATCTCATCAATATCAGTCTTACAGTTGACCACCGTCACTTTGCACCCATACGAAAGCAGGCAATTTAAAATATTATGCTTTACTCCATAATCGATTACCACTATGTGGATATCGGAGTAATCACCTGAGATAGGAGTTAAATGATCAAATTGGTTTGAAATCTTATCCCAGTTATACTGGGTACTTGTTGAAACAGAGCTAGATAGCTCTAACCCCTCATATGAAGGCATCTTTTTCGCTAGGTTAAGTAGCCTCTCTACATCAATAGTATCACCTATATTTGCATGATATATTATAGCGTTAACTACCCCACTATCTCTAATCAAAGAAGTAACTTCCCGAGTATCTATTCCTGAGATACCAACTATTTCTTTTTCCCTTAACCAGTTATTAAAACTGATTTCAGATCTAAAATTAGAATCATTAGTAATTGAATCACGCACCACTAAACCGGCAGCATATCTTTCGTCTGATTCACGATCATAACTATTTGTCCCTACATTTCCTATATGGGGCATGGTAAAATTAATAATTTGATCAGTATAAGAAGGATCTGTCAGAATTTCTTGATATCCAGTAAGTGAAGTATTAAAACATAGTTCTCCTTGGGTTGTCCCTTCTTTTCCAATACCTTGACCAAAAAAAAACTGGCCATTGGCCAGTACTAAAACCGCATTTATATCTTTACTTGCTATTACTACAGGAAGCTTATTCATCAATATAAATATCTAAAATTATGGTAAAAAATGAAAACCAGTTACGTGATTCTAATAGCAATGAGACTATATAGTCAACCTTTATTTTCTAATTTATCTGGCACTGCTAACTATATAGAGATATTTAGAAATGACATTTAATCTGAGGGGGTAATACCTGGACTAAATACCTCTATGCTAGTTAAATAATATGCTCTCTTATAAAAACTTTTCCCTTGAAACTCGTAGAAAGAATTAATATGATGATTTCATCCTAATTAGCTTTAAGTAAAAATGATAAAAAATATTATAGTTTCTACAGATCTTTCCGCACGTTCTGACCGGGCAGTATTAAGGGCAATCAAAATAGCAAACAATTATGATGCTCATCTAACTATCTTACATGTTGTTGATTCACAAATGCCAGATGCAGTTGCAACAAACATGGAAAACATCGCAACCGAAAAGATCAATGCATGCATTTCAGGCGCGGTAGAGGGTATAGAATATGATATAAAGATCATTCACGGTCATGAATATATCGATATTCTAACTTATGCAACGCAGAATAAATATGATTTAATTATTTTAGGAACCCATAGACATACAGTTAACGAACTTAATTTAACTGGTAAAACCATAGAAAGAGTTATTCAGCATAGTAAGATCCCTGTATTGATAGTAGAGGGGAGATCTGAATCTGATTATGATAGCATAATTGTGGGCATAGATTTTAATATACATTCCAAAAAATCTTTAAAATTTGTATTGAATTGCTTCGAAAATAGTAATTTTTCATTGGTTCATTCATTCCAAACTCCTTTTTCTGCGTTCCTAAATGATGATGTAGTTAGAAATCAGGCCTTTGAAGAGCAAAGGGACGAGCTGGAAAATTTTATGAAACAGAATATTGAAGATGTTTCAAAATATAATGTAAAACAAGTGATAAGAGAAGGAGGGATTAAAGAGATTCTAAATGAAGAAATCTCTGCCACACAGCCAGATCTCCTTGTATTAGGCACTCATGGTAGAACTGGTATATCACACGCTTTAAGGGGTAGTGTAACTGAAAGCTTTTTGATAGACCCTCCTTGTGATATATTAGTAATACGCGCTTAAAACATTATCCTTTCTGGGTAATTATATATAGTGTTTTCTTACCTGACTATGAATTCTAATATACCTAAATCTTTGTCTATACTAGAACAAAGGATAAGATCAGCTCCCCACAAGCCAGGCATATATCGTATGGTGGGTAGTGATAAGGAAATTTTATATATCGGGAAGGCAAAAGACCTAAAAAAACGTTTAAAACAATATAGTAATTTTAACAAATTATCCTACCGTATCAAAATAATGGTTTCTCAAATTTCCGACATAGAAACCATTCAAACCACTTCAGAAATAGAAGCTCTTATTTTAGAGTTAAATTTAATCAAAACCGAAAAACCTAAATATAATATTTTACTTACAGATGATAAGACCTTTCCATATATTTATATTAGCACCCATGATTCATATCCACGGATCTATTCTACCCGCAATAAAAATTTGGAAGGGAAATATTTTGGCCCTTATGCAGGGGCATTTGATGTACATACTACCATCGATCTACTCAAAAAATCTTTTTTAATCAGAGGGTGTACTAATAGCGAATTTAGATCGCGCACTAAACCATGTCTTGAATACCAAATAAAAAGATGTAGCGCCCCTTGTGTAAAATATATTTCAGAAATGAGTTATAAGAGCTTAGTATCTGATGCTATGAATTTTCTGAAAGGAAAAAATCTTCAAATCAAACAAAATCTTATAAATCAGATGGAGGATGCAAGTAAAAAAATGTCATATGAAACTGCAGCCATTTTGAGAGATAGAATAAAAGCGCTCACTACCATTATTTCTAAACAATCAGTGAGCGATCATAATCTAGATAGCAGTGATGTGGTGGTAGTGAGTCAAATTCAAAATAAGGTTATGATTGAAGTTTGTTTTTTCCGCAACGGTCTAAATCATGGTAGCCAAAAGTTTTTTCCTAAAAATTCAAAAGAATATTCAAATAGAGAAATACTAACTGAATTTATTAAACAATTTTATGGAGCCCATAATTTAGTTAAAGAAATAATTACCAATGAAGAAGTTTTAGATAAAGAAAATATTATCAGCTTATTTAAAACCCAATATGATAAGCATGTGAAATTTACTACTCCTAAAACTGGTAGGAAAAAAGAAATATTAGATTTTATTATTTCAAATATTAACCTAGAGAATGAAGAAAAATTAAGAGATGTCGATAATAATGAAAAAACTCATCAAAAATTAGCAGAAATTTTTGATTTGGATAAGACTCCCAACAAAATAGAATTATTTGATAATAGCCATATTTCTGGGAAACACGCAATTGGAGCGATGGTAGTTGTATCACAACAAGGGTTCTTAAAGACTCTGTACCGCAAATTTAATATTAAATCAGTATTATCAGCAGGAGATGATTATGCTATGTTAAAAGAAGTGTTATTTAGGCGTTATAGTAAATTAAAACAGGATGACCCTAATAACAAAAATGGCAGCTGGCCCGATCTTATATTAATAGATGGAGGTAAGGGGCAGGCAAAAATTGCTAGCCAAGTTCTTTCTTATCTAGATATATCTATCCCATTTTTTTGTATTGCAAAAGGAAAGGAGCGTAATAAAGGAAAAGAACGTTTTTGTAATATAGAGAAAGATTACTTCGTAATTAATAATAAGGAAATATTATATTATCTGCAAAGAGTACGCGATGAAGTGCACCGCTTTGTCATCACCTCACACCGCAAGAAAAGGGATAAGAACTCTATATCTTCTGAACTTGATACAATTCCTGGAATTGGTACTAAACGCAAAAAAATTCTACTACAACATTTTGGTTCTGTAGCAAAGATTAAGGCTATGTCGGCAAAAGATCTACAATCAGCTCCGACTATTAGTGAGAATATAGCAAAAATTATAAAAGAATATTTACATTAGGATAGATACCAGATCAAGTCCGGTATGATGTTCTTGGAAGACCATTACCTCAATGATGCTGTAGGTTTAAAGAAAAATGTAGCAAATTAGGAACGAACGAAGTGAGTGTGGTATTGAACCGGGTACCAGAATTTTACGTGAGTACAATATTGTTTTATACGGATGTGATTCTAAAAACAGTTTAAGATATTGCTTTTTTTAATCTTTTTTATAGAATCAACGCCATGAAATACTTACCCAATTTTTTAACATTGTTAAGGATAGTAGTCATCCCTATATTGATCTCTTCTTTCTTTCTAGAAGGAGTTCTTTCTAATTGGATTGCTGCTAGTTTATTTATATTTGCCTCTATCACAGATTTTTTTGATGGCTATTTGGCTAGGTTATTTAAAGTGCAGTCTAATCTAGGAAAAGTATTTGATCCAATAGCAGATAAATTATTAGTAGCTACAGCAATTATCATGTTAGTACATTTTGGTAATAATGATCTTTTGATTACCATCCCTGGTATTATTATTTTATTTAGGGAAATTTTTGTTTCGGGATTAAGAGAATTCTTGGCAGAAACTAATGTAAGTATACCAGTTAGTCAGTTAGCTAAATGGAAGACTGGTGTACAAATGACTGCTTTATCATTGATGATTTTAGGTGATAAAGGTACCGGGATTACATATACTGATGAAGTGGGAAGAGCAGGATTAGTAATTGCAGCTACTTTGACAGTTATCACAGGTTTTGCATATTTTAGGGCAGCATCTCATCATTTTTGTGGAAACAAAAAGTCTTAAGAAACATTAGTCAGTAATTATTATATTATCCATGCCAATCATGTCAATTGAGTGTATTTTAATATGAATAGAAAAATATTATTACCAATTATGATGCTTCTTTATTGTAATTATTCCATTGCATATGAGACAAAAATACATACTCATGGCTATATTGGTACAAAATCAATTGATGTTAATGATAAAGCCTTTGATTTATATAAGAATACTAAAGAACCACTAACCAATCTTGATGGGGTGGTGAAAAGTAAAAAACGTACAAAAAAGAAATGCAAATTTAAGTTTAATGACATCCATTTCCATCCTTTAAATTTTGTGATGCAAGGTAAATCTCTTGAAGAAAACATAGTATTTATGGACCAAAATTGTATCAATAACAGCTTGGTTAGCTCTCTTCCCTTATTAAAAACATGGCAAGAAGGTTATAAAGAAAGACCAACATATTATGCTGATGATGATGCTAAATTATATTGGAATAATATGTCTGATATTCCTATTTTTAACCAGTGGGAAAAATTGCCCGTTAAACACAAATCAAGATTCCATTTTTTAATTAATGGATTTAATCACACTGATAAAAATTCTATAAATTATATAAATACTATTATCGAACTATTTCCTAACGTTCCAATAGTAGGAATCGGCGAAATAATGGGTAAACATGATAAATTATCTGATCAAACTTATGGAGGAACATCGAGAGCAGATCATCCAGCACTAGATAAAATATATAAATTATCTGCTCAGAAAAACTGGTTTATTTTACTTCATAATAATCTTGGACACCAAGTCTTTGGTAATAAAAAATCGAAATTAAATTATTTGGCACAGATTGAAAATGCATTAAAAAAATATAAGGATACTTTATTTATTTTAGCGCATGGAGGAGTTAGTAGAAATATAGTCATACCAGATCTTACAGTTATTCTAGATGGATTGTTAAAAAAATATGAGAATTTATATATAGATATTTCGTGGGTAATTTATGAAAATTATATTGTACCAGATGGTAAAGTAGCAGCGGAATGGATTGAATTTATTAATAAAAACTCTAACAAAATTTTAATTGGAACAGATAATGTTGGCGGATACAAATCCCAAGATTATAATGTAAAAAAATACATCATATTACTTGATACTTTGAATAAAGAAGTAGCTGATAAAATAGCATATACAAATTATGAATTTTTAATTAACAGAGCCATTCATTAATAGATCTGAACTGCTACTTGGGTATGAGCATAACATAGATACCTGATCTTCTTTTCAGATAATTCTAAAAATTCTTGTAAGGCTTTAAATTCGTGATTTTGCCAGTTAGGATAATTGAAGAACTCGTCAAATATTATAATACTACCTTTTACTAGGCGTTCATTAATATTTTCTAATATATCTTTAGTTGATTGATATATGTCACAATCTATGTGAATGAGAGAAAAATTCTTAGTGTTGCCAGAAACAAATTCAGGCAATGTATCTTTAAACCAACCTTTAATTAAGGTTACATTTTTATTTACCTTAGGCAATTTCCCATCATTAGTTAATTGCCCCTTTAATGTTCTTGTACCATGCCAATCTTCTGGAATTCCTTCAAATGAATCAAAACCATAAATTGTTTTTTTCTTCATTTGAGGCTTAGAAGATAGGTTATTTATTGTATCACCTGATTTCACCCCAAATTCTGCGATTAAACCATCAATTTGCAAATTTCTAATAGCATAATTAAACACCTCATTACGGTTATTACATACTACCGCTTCAGGCATATTTTCTTCAATAAAATTAACGCTACTGAGAAATGCCTTCATCTTTAATCCGGTATAGGGATGCAATAGATCAGAACGCATTGAAAATAAATTCTTTTTGAGGAACTCTTCTAACTCTACCATGGTCAATTATAAGAGGAGTGTATCAATGAATTAATCAACCTATTCTTCTTTAGCGCAAGTATAGTGCAATATTATGTAACCACAAATTGCAGAAATGAATGAACCACATAATATTCCTATTCTTGCAATGTTAAGGAACTCTGCTGAATCTATATAAGCTAAATTTCCAATAAATATACTCATGGTAAATCCGATCCCTGTTAATATTGATACACCATAAATTTGTTTCCAATTGGCCCCTTTAGGCATTTTAGCTATACCAGACTTTACAAGTAGAAAAACAGTTGTAAAAACACCCAGTTGTTTTCCGATAAATAACCCTGCTATGATACCAAGAGAAATCGGGTTAGTAACAGCATCACCAAAATCAAGACCTGCTAGGCTAACACCAGCATTTGCAAAAGCAAATATAGGTAATATAAAAAATGCAGACCATGGTTCAAGAGAATGTTCCAAGGTCTTTAAAGGAGAATGGGTATCTTTTCCCTCGCCTCTAAGAGGAATGGTAAGACCTAATAACACACCTGCTATTGTTGCATGAATTCCAGATTCTAATACTGCAATCCATAAACAAAACCCTAAAACAAAATAGGGAAGTAATTTTGTAACTCCTGCATAATTCATATATATAAGAAGTGATACAATGATAATTGCAAATAACAAAGCATCAATTGATAAGTTATTATTGTAAAATAACGCTATAATTAGAATAGCTGCTAGATCATCTATTATGGCAAGCGCAGTTAAAAAAAGTTTTAGTGAAATTGGGACTCTACTACCAAATAAAGATATAACTCCTATTGCGAATGCAATATCAGTTGCTGCCGGTATTGCCCAACCATTTATTGCCGCCTGGTCTCCTACATTATAATTCCAGTTAAATATTGCAAAGATGGCAGCCGGTAACACAACCCCTCCAAGCGCTCCTATTACTGGTATTATTTGTTGGTCGCGAGAAGATAACTGCCCTTCTAATACCTCTCTTTTTATCTCTAGACTCACCAATAGAAAAAATATTACCATCAGGCCATCATTAATAAAAAACTCTATATTGTGCCCCAAATGAAAATGACCAAGTGTAACAACAAATGGCATCTCTAAAAAATGATGATACACGTCATGGAAACCCGAATTTGCAATTATGATAGCAAATAGTGCCATAATTAGGAGAAGAATGCCTCCTGCTGCCTGGTATCTAATAAATCTAGCTATTGCCTTATGTAAAAACTGAACAACCATAAACCTAATTTTTTGTTATCGCCACTTTATAGCTGATATGGGTTAATTTTACAATTTCTATCTGAAATATTTTTGTTGAAAAATTTGTCTCAAAAAGATAAGGCAGAATTGCCTATTAATTAATAACCTGGTTAATATACTATTTATAGTACCTCCAAAGATATATCTACCGCCCTTACTGAATGGGTTATTTTACCTACTGAAATGCAATCCGCACCTAGTTTTGCTATCTCTTCTACATTTGCAAGAGAAATATTACCTGATACTTCTACTAAAGATTTACCCTTAATTAAATCCAAAGAATTTTTTATGGAATTCATATCCATATTATCCAACATAATAATATCAGGTGAAGAATTCAATGCCTCAGATACTTGCTCTAAAGTTTCGCATTCCACTTCAATCTTTAAGTTCTTACCTTTGCATTTATCTATTGCTTTTTTCACTCCGCCAGAAGCAGCGATATGATTATCCTTAATTAATATCTGATCATCTAACCTTATGCGGTGATTCTTTCCGCCTCCCACCAAAACAGCATATTTTGCAGCTTCACGATATAAAGGAAGAGTTTTTCTTGTATCCAGAATTTCGCATCCATGCGGCTTAGCAAGCAACACATATTGTTTAGTTAAGGTACTAATTGCGCAGAGGTATTGTAAAAAATTTAAAGCAACCCGTTCAGCAAGTAAAATATTTCTGGTAACCCCCTGACCTTCTATTATAATATCTGATTTTTTTACCTCATCCCCATCTTTAAAATTAAAACTTACATCTATTTCTCCTACCTGCTCGAAACTTTGCAAAACAAACTCCTTTCCGCATAAAATAAAATCTTCTTTGGCGATTATGCGAAACTTACTCTTTTGCTCTTTTGGGATAGTTAGCTCAGATGTAATATCTCCACTACCAATATCTTCAATGAGAGCATTCTTCACTAAATTATTAATTAATTCCGGGTTCATAATAGATTATGATTTATATATATGTGAGTTTGTAGGAAACTGGCCTTTTTTAACCTCTGTTGCATATTGACTAATAGAAGACTTAATCTCTTGCCTCAAATTTGCATATTTTTTAACAAATTTTGCACTCGTTTCTGATATTCCCAATAAATCATCAGCTACTAAAACTTGCCCTTCACATTTGTTAGATGCCCCAATTCCAATTAAAGGAATTGTAGTTTGTGATTTTATTTTTTCTACTGTTTGCTCTAACACCCCCTCTACTGTAATTGCAAATGTGCCTGCTTCTTCTAAGCTTATTGCATCACTAACTAATTTATTACCAGAATTTTCACTTTTACCCTGAATTTTATATCCTCCCATTTTATTTACATGTTGGGGCAATAATCCAATATGACCCATGACTGGAATTCCTCTATCTGTAATATATTTGATAGTTTCTTTTAACTCCTTACCCGCTTCTAATTTCACAGCACCAGCACCAGTTTCTTTCATGAGTAAAGCAGCATTATTAAAAGCATCCTCTTTTGTGCCTTGATATGATCCAAATGGCATATCCACTACTACAAATGCATGGCTACTACTGCCCACTACGGCCTTAGCATGATTGATCATCAAATCCATAGTAACTGGTAATGTAGATTCAAAACCGTAAATCACCATTCCAAGAGAATCTCCAACTAAAATTACATCTACTAACTCATCAGCTAGCTTGGTCATATTCGCCGTATATGCACTAATTGTAACAATTTTTTCTTTTTTCCTAACTTTATCCTGTAAATCAAGAATAGTTAATCTAGACATTATATTACCCCAGCTAAATAGCACATTATTGCTTTTTGTACATGCAGCCTATTTTCAGCCTCATCAAATACCATGGATTGAGGGCCATCTATCACATCCTGGGCAACCTCTTTCCCTCTATACGCAGGTAAACAATGCATAAAAATTGCATCTTGCCTCGCTTTTTTCATTACATTCTTATCTACCTGAAAGTCTTTAAATATCTCTAATCTTTGTTCAATATCTTTATCACCCATCGATACCCAAGTGTCTGTTGTTACCATATCACTAGCCTCTGCTGCCGATTCTGGGCTATGATGGATTTCTACCAGATTCTGTGTTTTTAATCTTGATAACAATTTTTCATCTGGGAAGAAATTTTCCTTTAATGATAATTTAAGTTTAAACTTAAATATATCTGCAGCTATAAGCCATGAATTACAAACATTGTTACCATCCCCTATCCAGCAAATAGTTTTACCAGTTATTTCACCCTTTCTTTCCATAAAGGTAAAAATATCTGTTAATAGCTGACAAGGATGATTGTAATCTGATAAACCATTTATTACTGGTACAGCTGAATGAGTAGCAAATTCTTCAATATCTGAATGGTGATTAGCCCTAATCATTATAAAATCTACATAACGAGATAATACTTTTGCAGTATCACTAATTGTCTCACCCTTATTTAACTGCATATCAGAACTACTTAATACTGTAGCATGCCCCCCTAGTTGTTTGATACCCACTTCAAAAGAAACTCTTGTTCTCGTAGAATTTTTTTCAAAAATCAATGCCAGGTTTTTGTCCTGTAGAACTGAACTAACTGGTTGTTTTTTTAGTTTCTTTGTATAGTTAAGAATCAAAGATAATTCTTCAAATGTGTGGTCTTTTAAACTAATAAAGTGCTTATTTCTCATCGAAATCGTCTAAAACTTTCTTAATTATATTAATAGCTGATTCTATTTCCTCTTTTGAAATAATAAGAGGAGGTATAATTCTGATAATATCATTACCTGCAGGAATAGTAAGGAGCTTATTATCTCTAAATAATTCTACTAATCTCATGTGATTCTTAGGAGCCTTAATACCTAATATTAATCCCTCTCCTTTGATTGCTGAAATTACGTTAGGATACTCCTTTTGTATTTCTAACAAAAGATCTTTAAAATATTTTCCTTTATCTATGACAGAATCTAAAAAATTTCTGGATAATATCTCATCCAATACTGCATTACCAACACTCATTGCTAGCGGATTACCGCCATAGGTTCCTCCATGGCTACCGAACTCCATTACCTTTCCTATTTCATTCTTTACTAAACATGCAGCTAGCGGGAAACCACCCCCTACTCCTTTAGCAACAGTAATAATGTCCGGGTTAATACCAGACCATTGATAATGAAATAATTTGCCCGTTCTACCTATGCCGCACTGCACTTCATCGACTACCAAGATAATTCCATTTTTTTTACATATATCTTCTAGCTCTTTTAAGAATTCTGGCGCAAATACATTTACACCCCCTTCGCCTTGAATTGGTTCTATAATTACTGCAGCAATTGTGTCATCAATATACTTCTTTATTCCATTACTATTGGAGTCCTGTTCTGGAACATTAATAAACCCCTGAAGAAGAGGAGCATATCCCTCTTGGTATTTTTTATTTCCAGATGCAGAAATCGCTGCAATAGTACGTCCGTGAAAAGCATTCTCAAAGGTAATGATATTCTGCTTTCCAGTTTTGTTACTATGATGATATTTTCTTATTATTTTTATAGCCGCTTCTACTGATTCTGTACCAGAATTACAGAAAAACACCTGATCACAAGAAGAATTATTTACCAGTTTATTTGCTAACTCCTTCTGTCCTGGAATATTGTATAAGTTAGAAACATGCCATGGCTTTTGTGCAGCATCGCATAATGCATTCACCAATTTCGGGTGTTGATACCCTAGCGAGTTAACTGCAATCCCTGCCCCTAAATCTAAATATTGATTTCCTTCTATATCTGATAAATAACACCCCTGGCCTGAAATAAATTCAAGATTACAACGTTTATATACCGGTAATATGGGATTTGACATCTAATCTATGTAAATGAT